>Ga0308025_1000170_pt1 | contig 35574 bp, 27 predicted proteins | sample Neamet422_FD_201298 | JGI IMG/M metagenome (GOLD analysis project Ga0308025, IMG submission 201298) | Marine microbial communities from water near the shore, Antarctic Ocean - #422 | ecosystem: Environmental > Aquatic > Marine > Unclassified | place: Southern Ocean | collected 2014-10-03
CGGATCATGTAGCTTGTGTGGGGCAAGACCCTCAGAGCAGTGTCTTAGTGAAGAAGAAGTTTCTAAAAAGGCTTAGTCTAGCCAAGTTATTTTGTCACTCCATCCCGGAGTCGTCCAGAACTCGAATTCTGAGTCTGAGCCATCTGTGTTCATGATGAATAAAGCTTCAAGCTGTACGCCCGATCTGATCCCCCTCATCTTCTCAATAAAGTCAACACCATCCTCAGGGCCCAGAACCATGCATGCCGTAGCATAAGCGTCAGCGATTGCGGCTGAATTTGCCAGAACAGTGACACTTAATAATCCATTGTAAGATGGATATCCAGTGCGTGGATCTAAAGTGTGGGAATATTTCATCCCATTTACCTCAATAAACTTTCTATAGCTTCCACTTGTACACACCGCAGCATCTTGAACATCAATGATTGCTTGTAGGGGTCTACCATTTACAACATCATGAGCTATGGGCTTATCAACTGCTATTCTCCAGGATATTCCATTCTTATTCAGCCCCATACACCTCACCTCTCCACCTAGTTCAACCATTGCGTTTTCAATTCCTGCATCTACAAGTAAATCGATGAGCATATCCACGGTATAACCTTGGGCTATTGCATTAAAATCCAATTGCGTACGACCTTCACCTTTGCTAATGTGTGATTCTACATATTCCGTCCTAGTCTCTACATCATCAAAGTCTATATTCTCTGTTCTAAATCCCACGAATTGCATGATGCTGTCCACATCGGCTGAATCGACAGATTCTACGTGTTTTAAACCAAATCCCCACAAATCCACCAACGGCTTCACCGTTGGATCGAATGCACCATCAGAGTCTCTGTGTATTTCCCAAGACATATCCCAGAGCACAGTCCAAATCTTAGAGTTGTCATCAAACCTAAAAACTGTATCCTCGCGAGAGAAATCATTGATCTGAGAAATCCTTGAATCTTTACGCCAAGTATTCATCTCACTGTCCATTACCTCGATCAATGAGTCAACTGAATACTGGGAAACGGAATGTTCGCTTACATACTTTATTACATAAGTAGTCCCTTGAGCTTCACCTGAAATAACTTTCTCAACGACTTCAGAGCTACAACCTTCTAAAAACAAAAAAGCCAACACACTAGCGACTGTTACAGCCGTTCGCATATTGACATTTAAGATAGTTGTCATCATTAATTAGTCTCTAGTTATCTAGTTATCCCCCGAAATCATCAAAAGCGACGTTCTCATCAGGAATACCCCAGTCGTCAGCCATTTTAAGAACAGCTTGATTCATTAAAGGTGGGCCACAGAAATAAAGTTCGATATCTTCAGGATCTTCATGACCTTCAAGATGATGTTCGATAACAGCATTGTGAACGAATCCTAAATACCCATCTCCATCAACATCATTATTGTCTTTTTTCTCTACCCAGTTGTCCTCAGGAGCTGGTTCTGAAAGAACAACGTGGAAAGTGAAATTTGGAAACTCTTTTTCGATTTTCTTGAAGTCCTCCAAATAGAAGAGCTCGCGCTTAGAACGTCCTCCATAATAAAATGTCACCTTTCTTCCCGTTTTCACAGTATGGAAGAGGTGGAAGAGATGCGAGCGCATAGGTGCCATTCCAGCACCTCCACCGATGTATAGCATTTCAGCTTCAGTTTCTTTAATAAAGAAATCACCATAAGGGCCAGAGACTTGAATGTTGTCTCCAGGTTTTAAATTAAACACATAAGAAGAGCAAACTCCTGGATTCACTTGCATCCAACCATTTCTATTTCTATCCCAAGGAGGAGTCGCTACACGAATATTGAGCATAATGATGTTCCCCTCTGCTGGGTGACTGGCCATCGAATAGGCTCTTACAATAGGCTCGTTGTTGATCATTTTTAAATCCCACAGACCAAACTTATCCCACTCAGCCTTAAACTTCATGGGATCATCATGGTGTTCAGGGTGTGCCGTAACATCGACATCTTTAAAATCTACAACAACATTGGGAACATCAATTTGAATGTACCCTCCTGCCTCGAATTCAAGGTTTTCACCATCGGGAAGACGCACAACGAATTCTTTAATGAACGAAGCCACATTGTAATTTGAAACGACTTCACATTCCCATTTCTGTACACCGAAGACTTCCTCCGAAATCTGAATTTCCATATCCTCTTTCACCTTCACTTGACATCCAAGACGAAAGTTATTCGCGATTTCTTTTCGTGAAAACGTGGGCTCTTCAGTAGGTAAGATAGATCCTCCGCCCTCATGAACCTGACAAATGCACTGAGAACAAGTACCTCCTCCCCCACAAGCAGATGGAAGGAATACGCCATTGTTACTAAGTACGTTTAAGAGTGTAGACCCACCTTCAACCTCAATCTTCTTTTCATTGTTGATTGTGATTGTAATTAAGCCACTGGGTGAGAGTTTGGCCTTTGCAAAAAGAAGCAAACTCACCAACATAAGTATTAGAAGCAGGAAAAATCCAATTGCTAAAAAAATAGTAGTAGTCATCATCTATCAGATTTCAATTCCCATAAAACTCATAAAAGCAATGCCCATGAGACCTGTTATAATATACGTAATGCCTAAGCCCTGTAACGGAGCTGGGACATTTGAATAACGAATCTTCTCGCGAATCGCAGCTATTGCAACTATCGCTAACCACCATCCTACTCCACTACCTAATCCAAACGTTGTCGCTTCTCCTATAGAAGGATATTGACGTTCTTGCATGAAGAGAGCCCCACCTAAGATCGAGCAGTTCACAGCGATAAGTGGTAGAAAAATCCCAAGTGCTCCATAAAGAGCAGGAGCAAATTTCTCAACAATCATCTCAACCAATTGTACCATAGAAGCGATGACTGCGATGAACATGATAAAGCTTAAAAAGCTTAGATCTACAGTTGCAAAATCAGGACTTAACCACGACAATGCTCCTTCCTTCAGGACGTAGTTTTCTAGTAAATAGTTAATCGGCACTGTAATTCCCAGAACGAAGATGACTGCAAGCCCCAGACCGTTTGCGGTTTTAACGGTTTTTGATACCGCCAAGTATGAACACATGCCTAAGAAGTAGGCAAAAATCATATTCTCTACAAAAATACCTTTTACGAAAATGCTGAAATATTCCATTAGTCTTCAATTAAAGCTTCGTTACGTGATCGTTGAATCCATATAATAATTCCAACGACAACAAGTGCCATGGGAGGCAAGATCATCAAGTTGTTGTTCTCGTAGAATCCTCCCGAAGAAACAAACCAGTCTTGTGGAAGAAATTTCACCTGTCCCATCCCTGGAAGGGAAATTGCACCCGATCCAAAAATTTCTCGAACAATAGAAACAACAAGTAAAACCCAGGCATACCCCATTCCATTTCCGATCGCATCGAAAACAGATGGGCCAGGTTTATTTGCGAGAGCAAATGCTTCCAGACGTCCCATGATGATACAGTTCGTAATAATAAGCCCCACAAACACGGACAGCTTCTCGCTGATATCGGGTTGATAAGCTTTGAGGACTTCGTCCACAATAATTACAAGAGAAGCTACGATTACAAGTTGAACAATGATTCTAATTCGGTCCGGGATAAGGTTGCGAAGTAAGGAAACGATGACGTTTCCACTGATCATAACGAACAGGACTGACAAACTCATAATCACCGCTTGTTGCAGCTGAACAGTAATCGCAAGTGCAGAGCATATACCCAAAACTTGTATCGTAATCGGATTTGAATCGCTGAGTGGATCTTTTAGAAGCTTGCGATTCTTCTTGCTAAATAGCGACTCTCTTTTAGGAGTAGCTACTGAATTATCTGTACTCATTATTGTTCGCTTGAATTAGTTTCTGACTCGAAATAATGTTGGTAAATAGAGATGGTCCTATCAATCATTTCTCCTACTCCTACAGATGTGATAGTCCCTCCTGTGATACCATCAACACTGTGTAGATCTTCGATTTTTCTACCACCTTTGATAATGGTAAAGTATGGAGATGCTTCACGAAGTTTTTGTCCCTTAAACTTATCAGAGAATTCGTTGTCTTTTATTTCAGCTCCTAAACCTGGAGTCTCAGTCTTATGATCAAACTTAGCTCCGTAGATTGTATTCATGTCACTTTCAAGTGCCACAAACCCCCAAATCGGTCCCCAAAGCCCTGAACCAACGACAGGAATCACATATACTGTTTCGCCAGGATCACTTTCACATACATAAAGAGGGAAACTAAGTTCTGATGCTGGCTTTTTGCTTCTGTAATCTTTCTTCACATCCAAGTTAAATGGGTCAGCCGAATCTGCTGGATCAACATTTCCAGATGAGCTATTCAATACATTTCCTTCAGAATTTATCGACAACCGCTCCTTAACGTATATTGGAAAATCAGTTTTTGCATTTTCCCTACTTGTGGTGACACCAATCGCACCAAGTATATCTACCATCTTCTTGTCTGCTGCATTCTTCTTTTGAAGAGGCTTAAGAGACAACGAAGTGTACGCGAGAGCTGTTCCTACGATTAACACCATGATGATGGAAAATAGGAATGTATAGCCCGTGTTGTTTTTATTAATTGCCATATCAAATATTCTGAAGACGCTTTTGACGACGGTTAATGTTTGCTTGAAGAACGTAGTGGTCAATCATTGGCGCCATTACATTCATAAATAAAATGGCCATCATCACTCCCTCAGGATAAGCTGGGTTGAATACCCTTATCATTATTGACAAAAACCCACCAAGAAATCCATAGATGATTTTTCCCGTGTTTGTAGATGCAGCGGTAACAGGGTCGGTTGCCATGAATACCATACCAAACATGAAACCACCTATCACGATTTGGTGTAAAGGAGCAAGCGTCATGAAAGCATTCATCCCCATAAGGTTGAATAAGAATCCCATAAACAGCCCTCCCACAAGGAACGAAACCATGATGCGAAGACTACCAATTCCAGTAGCAATAAGAACAACCGCCCCAATCAGAATTGCGATCACTGAAGTCTCACCGATTGAGCCAGGTATGTTCCCAATGATACAATTGTGAAGTGAGAACATCCCTCCGTCAGTAAACAGACCCATAACGCCTTGGACTGCGGGGGTGTCAATGACTTTCCCTACAGTTCCTGCCAGATGCCCGAGAGCAGTAGCTCCTGTGTGACCATCCACCAACAAATCAGCGCCTTTACTTGATGCAACATCGTGAATCCAAATCTCACCTGACATCTGCTTCGGATAAGCGAAGAAGAGGAAGGCTCTTGAAGTAAGGGCAACGTTTACAATGTTCATTCCTGTACCCCCGAAGACTTCTTTTCCGATAATTACGGCGAAAGCAACAGCTACAGCGACCATCCACAGAGGGACATCCATCGGCATAATGAGTGGGATGAGCATTCCTGAAACGAGGAACCCTTCGTTAATTCCATGTCCACGTTTGGCAGCAAAGTAAAATTCAATTCCAAGTCCAACTCCGTAGCTTACTACAATGAGTGGAATGACTTTAATTGCTCCGACAAACATTTTCTCTAAAAGATCGGCGTCTTGACCAATGCTTGCGAAGTATTGGTCTCCGATGTTCCATGTCCCAAAAAGGAGAGCTGGAATAAGAGCCACAATAACTGTAAACATGGTACGCTTCAGGTCGATTCCGTCGCGAATATGTGAACCTGATTTCGTTACGTGACCAGGTGTAAATGTAAATGTCTCGAGTGAATCGAATACCACCCAAAACTTCGACAACTTTCCACCTTCCTCGAAATGCGGTTTTATAGATTCAATGAGTTTATGAAGTGCTTTCATGATTAACCGAGTTCGTTTCTTAGGTTATCTAATCCTTCGCGTACAAGCTTCTGAACGGGTATCTTAGAAGTACATCCATACTCGCAAAGCGCGAAATCTTCAGGTGCAACTTCGTAGATACCGAGTTTCTCCATAGAGTCTATATCATTGACGATAATTGACTTGATCAGGTGCTGTGGATAGATATCCATGGGGAATACTTTTTCATATTCGCCTGTAACAACAAATGCTCTCTCCTCTCCTCCCATATTCGTATCAAGATCCCACTCCTTACTCTTAGGCATTAACCAAGTTGGGAAAGAATGATTTAAAGAAAAACGTTTTAATCCCAAACCCAACCATCCTTCTGTGATGATGAACTTAGGCTCGCTACCTTCAGCAAGAAGAGCTATTGCAGAATGAAAAGCTCCGATGTAGTCGTTCTTAGAAATTTGATCTCCAGTGAGGGGACTACCAGAAATTACTCTGACTGAGTCACCGTTACTAGCTGTATCAGGCACGTTTACTATGCTCGAAACAGAAGCGCCAGCAAGGGTTTTTACGTGCTGAGGTGTCGCGCACTCAGATCCACCAACTGCGACAACTTTCGTGGGAATGTACTTCCCTGAAGAAAGCATTGCCCCAAGGTTAGCAACGTCTTGGTATCCTATAGTCCAGACCACTTCACCCTTACTCAACGGAGCGGTGTGATGGATCTGAATCCCAACATTACCAGATGGATGAGGGCCCTCAAATTCAGTTATTTCACAGTTTCTAATTCCAGCAAGTGTCGAGTCTGAGTATTTAACCCCCAAATGAACACCACGCTCACCAGCCAATTTAGCCAATGCGTCGATTCCATTCTGGAAATCTGACATTCTACCCTCTAAAGCAACGGAAGTTGAAGCCGCTAATGGAGAAGAGTCGAAACCACTTACATGAATAGACCTGGGAGCATCCTCGGGATTTGCGACAACATCGAATGGACGTTGACGTAAATATGGGAACATCCCTCCTTCTAAAATCCGAGATAAAATTGTGTTCTTATCAGATTTAGCCACATCTAAAACACCGAAATCTTTATAAACGTTGTTTTCTGAAGCATCTATTTCAACGGCAAGAATGCGTCTTTTCGCTCCTCGAACAATTTCCTTAACAGTTCCAGCAACGGGGCTGACAAACTGAACAGAAGGCGTTTTCTTATCGTAAAAAATACAAGCACCAGCTTCGACTACGTCGCCTATGCGAACACAAAGTTTAGGTGTAACACCTGTAAAATCAGGTGGTTTGACAGCATACACGCTCGCAGATGGAGCGGCTATTACTGTGTCTGCAGGGCGACCACTCATTCGAATGTCGACACCTTTTTTAATCCGTTGTTTACGGCTCATTCCATTAGAATTGATTCAATTCGGGGCGCAAAGATAATGCCCTTCGTCTTGAATTTATAACCTGTTGTCAAAACATAAGTTCGAGTTACGAACTTTGGACCATGAGTTATTGTAAAAACAGCATCATCACTGTCATCGTTGTTATTTATTCGTCTTTAAATGTGTTGGGCCAAATAGTCGGCTTGAATGAAACAGCAATGGGCCTTGCCTCTGTGACCCTCCACCCTAAAGATTTAGCCATCTCCCCTCCATTCGTCCCGCTCCAAGGAGGAGTTCTCACCCTTGGCTTTGACGACTTGAGAGCTGACTACACTACATATTATGCACGCGTCAGACACTGCACACACGACTGGTGGTACAGTGATTTGCACCCCAGCGAATACATAGACGGGTTTTTCGATGTGGTTATTGATGATATGGAGGACAGCTTCGGCACCAAAGTGAATTACACTCACTATACAACAGACATTCCAAGAAGCGATATGATTGTTACCCGCAGCGGCAATTATGTTTTAGAAGTTTTCACCCCCGAGAACCCTGATGAAATTGTGATTTCTAGGCGTTTTGTATTGTTCGAAGACCTTTGCTTTGTGGAGGCTGAGGTAAGAGAGCCAGCAGATGTTGCGCTTCGCAGAACTCATCAAGACATAACATTTGTGGTTACTGAGGACAACTACAGCTTTCTCGATCCTTACAGCGACATGCATACTGCTGTTCTGCAAAATGCGCGTTGGGACAACGCCATTAGCGACCTTCCGCCGAAGTACATCAAAGGCAAAGAAATTGAATTCACTCAGGTGGGGTACGTTTTCCCGGGTGGAAATTCATATCGATTCGCCGACCTTAAAAGCCTGAGTTACACAGCCAGAGGTGTAGCGGGGATTTCTGAAGAAGACTTAACATTCCACCACCTTCTTGAACCCAGCCCTAGAAGAACTTACACTTACTACTCCTCACAGCCAGACATCAACGGGGCGTTTGTAATATCTAACGACAGATATGAGATACATACCGGGAGTGACTATACGATGACTCATTTCACACTGCCCATGCCCTACGAATTGCATGGCAGACAGGTCTATATTTTCGGGGAATTAAGTAATGGAAAATATCTGCCAACTCATAGAATGAAATGGAACGATTCGAAATCTTCCTATGAATCTAAGCTTCTTTTAAAACAGGGATACTACAATTTCATTTATCTCGTTAAAGACGCTAACGCACAAGAAAGTGAAACTGGAATGACAGCAGACATTGAAGGCAACCATTTTGCAACTGACAACCTGTATACTGTTTTTGTTTACTACGCAGACTTTGAAGGCTATGATAGAGTTGTCGGATTTGCACAGTGGAACAACGATCCTCATTAATCATGAAAAAACCCTATACAGTTTTTATCACTGGAGCTTCGGAAGGAATCGGAGCTAGCATAGCCAAGACTTTATGTCACAATGGCCTCAATGTTTTTGCTTTTGCTCGAAGAGAAGCGCAGTTACAAGATTTAAAAAACTCATGCTCAAATATGAGCGGCAGCTTTGAGTTTTTTGTTGGTGACGTTACCTCTAACGATGACTTACAACAAGCAAGTAAATTATGCTTATCAAGATTTAACAATCTAGATATATTAATTCCTAACGCTGGAATAGGGTTTTTCAACCCGCTTCTCAAGGGAAGCATAAAAGAATGGGAGCAAATGGTCGACGTGAACGTGACAGGTGTGCTGAGAACGATACATGCCACCCTTCCTCACTTGGTGAAATCAAAAGGGCATATCATAAATATCGGGTCAGTAGCTGCTCGCAATGTGTTCCCGGATAGTGGGGTTTACTGCGCTACAAAACATGCAGTTTTAGCCATGAGTGAATCCTTAAAAATAGAGTTTGCAGATCACTTGGCAATTACTACGATAAATCCTGGATCAGTAGATACCGGATTTATAGAGAAAACAAACAACGAAGAACTTAAAGCAAAATACAAACCAACCTTCGCCTCAGGTATGGACCCTGAATTTATTGCAAAAGCTGTATTACAAGCAATAGAAGCAAATGGAAGCGGCATTTATAGTGAGATTACACTAAGACCAGACCGCCGCAATTAATCGTACTTTTGCACTGCTATTTGCATTTGAAACACCCCTATGTCCACTATAAAAGACGAAATCTCTAAGAGGCGAACATTCGCCATTATTTCTCACCCTGACGCGGGAAAAACCACTTTGACTGAGAAGTTTCTTCTTTTCGGGGGTGCTATTCAGACTGCCGGGGCTGTGAAAAACAATAAAATCACAAAGACAGCGACTTCCGACTTTATGGAAATCGAGAGACAAAGGGGTATTTCTGTAGCCACGTCCGTCATGGCTTTCAACTACAAGAACATATTAATCAACCTCCTCGACACACCTGGTCACAGAGATTTCGCTGAGGACACCTACAGGACCCTCACAGCTGTCGACAGTGTTATCCTCGTGATTGACTGTGTTAAGGGCGTAGAAGCCCAAACAGAGCGTCTTATGGAAGTTTGTCGCATGCGTAAAACCCCTGTGATCGTTTTCGTAAACAAGATGGACCTTGAGGGACAAGATCCTTTTGACTTGCTTGATGAATTGGAGGAAAAGCTGGGCATACAGGTTAGGCCACTAAGCTGGCCTATTAGCGGAGGAGCAACATTCCAAGGAGTTTACAACCTGTACGACCACAATGTGAGATTATTCCAAGCTGACAAGACCAAGGTGGCTAAAGAAGTTTTTGCGATTAAGGACCTTGCGGACGAAACACTTGACACACTTGTCGGAGAACATGCAGACCAACTACGAGAAGACATCGAACTTATTGATGGCGTGTATGACGAGTGGACTCCTCAACCCTACCTAGACGCAGATGTTGCTCCCGTGTTTTTCGGCAGTGCTGTGAATAATTTCGGGATACAGGAGATGCTAGATACATTCATAAAAATTGCACCTGATCCGAGCCCAATTGAAACCAGCACAAGAATAGTACACCCTGAAGAAGAGAAACTTACAGGCTTTATCTTCAAGATACACGCGAACATAGACCCCAAGCATAGAGACAGGATTGCATTCCTGAGAATTTGCTCTGGCAAGTTCCAGCGCAATACTTTTTACAAACACACTAGACTGGGGAAAAAACTCAAATTCTCCAACCCAGTAACTTTCCTCGCGAAAGACAAAAGCCTTGTTGAAGAAGCTTGGCCCGGAGATGTTGTGGGTCTTTACGATACCGGAAACTTTAAGATTGGTGACACTTTAACTGAAGGTGAAGATTTACAATTCCGAGGCATTCCAAGCTTCAGCCCTGAAATCTTTAAGGAACTTGTGAATAAGGACCCCATGAAGAGCAAGCAGTTAGAAAAAGGAATTAAACAGCTCACAGACGAGGGTGTAGCCCAGCTCTTTATTCGAGAAGCTGGTAAAAGAAAAATCGTTGGAACGGTAGGTGAACTTCAGTTTGAAGTTATTCAATACAGATTAGAGCACGAGTATGGCGCAAAATGTGAATTCCAGCCCAAACCTTATCACAAGGCATGTTGGCTAGTTTCCGACAACGAAGAAAAACTGGGAGAATTCAGACGCATAAAGTCTAACGACATTGTCCGTGACAAAGACGACAACGAAGTTTACCTTGCCCCCTCTCCCTTCCTATTGCAGATGGAAATGAACAACTTTCCGGAAATAACCTTCCACGTTACAAGTGAGTTTAAAACGGAACAGGTATAAATAATACACATGATGACCCTCAAGCAAAAGGCTACATATTTCATGACTTTAGGTTTTTTCCTACTAGGACTTAACCTTACAGCCCAAACTGACTCTACAGCCACTACCCAAGAAGTCGTACAGGTGAGTGGCCTCGTAGTGACCGGCGACTCCCTCATGCCTCTTCCTTTTGCGACAGTGTTTCGCATAAGAGACTCAAGAGGAACGATGACAGACGCCAGAGGGTTTTTCTCAATCCCTGTCCTTGAAGGTGACACCATTCGATTTTCCAGTACTGGATACATTCCTAGAGATGTGATTATCCCTAACGGAGGCTATAAAAACAGAATCAGCCTAGTACAACCAATGGGCCGAGACACCGTTATGGTGAACGAAGCATACATTTACCCTTGGCCATCACGAGAGACCTTTAAAAGAGAGTTTATGGCTCTAGGACTTGACGAAACGGCCTACAACATAGGCCAACAAGCCATCGACCCTTTCGACATCTACGACAGACTGATAGACGTAGGGCTAGACGGTCAGGCAGCATCCTCCTTAGAGCTAAGACAGATGTCCTTAGAGTACGCAACTGCGGGATCTATGCCAACTACCAACCTACTCAATCCTGTAGCATGGGCTCAATTCCTTAGCGCTTTGAAAAATGGAGATTTGGGAAAGCCATAATCTTTGATGACACGGCTCAAGAACATATTCATTATTTGGTGCGCTGTCTTTTGCTGGGCTGGATCTATAAACACATCGTTTTCTCAGGAGAGCAAAGCTGAATACGTCGTTACTGGGCATATTAAAGGAAGCGAGGGAGAACACCTACCCGGGGCCTCTTTAGTAGCACTACAAAACAACAGACTTGGGGTATCTACTGATGAGCTAGGGTATTACAGACTTGTCATGCCCTCTTCAGGGCCTTGGACATTACGCTGCTCCATGACTGGATATACGTTACAGGAAATTACGCTTGATTTCGGCAATAAAACAACACTCAACCTTCAGATCACATTAGAAAGCACGGTACACGTGGGGGTTGCGGAAGTCTCTGAACAAGGGCGAGAAAACGTATCAATTAAGAGAATAGACCCAAGGATTGCAAATCGAATCCCTTCACCTCGAGGCACAGTTGAAGACGCTCTACTACAAGCCCCTGTAAATTTCACTTCTGAGCTTTCGAGCTCGTACAATGTTCGGGGAGGAAGCTTTGACGAAAACTTGGTGTATGTAAATGACATTGAGGTATATAGACCGTTTCTTGTAAGAAGTGGACAACAAGAGGGACTCAGCTTTCCTAACCCAGACATGGTGCAGAGGATAAGATTCAGTGCTGGTGGATTCGAAAGTAAATATGGCGATAAGCTAAGTTCAGTACTTGACATTCACTATCGCAAACCCACGAAACGGAAGACTCAGGTTACAGCAAGCTTGCTCGGTGGGCAAATACAACACGACGGATTAACCTCAAATGGGAAAATTCGTGTTAATTCTGGAATTCGTTACCGAAACAACTCATATATCTTGGGAACTCTTGATGAAACTGGTGAATACAACCCTACTTACTTAGACGCTCAGACCTACATCACCTGGGATCCCGACGGGTATGGACCGTGGGAAATTCAGATACTGGGTATTTACGGTCAGAATGATTTTCAATTTATTCCACAAACGCGGGAGACTGATATCGGGACTATTAATGACGCTATTCGTTTGAAAATCTTCTTTGATGGAAAGGAAGAAACTTCATACCAAACCGGCTTCGGAGCTCTTGCTTTCGAGCGCGTTACAGAGACTTCAAGATTGAGATGGATAAACTCCATTTTCAGAACAGTAGAGCGCGAGTCATTCGACATTTTAGGTGCATACTGGCTCGATCAATTGGAGCTTGACCCTGGGTCGGATGAGTTTGGAGAGTCTGCGAACAACCTCGGTGTTGGCGGATTTCTAAACCACGCAAGAAATCAACTTGAAGCAACTGTAATATCCTCTGCTCTAAAAGGTTCAGTTGATTTGAATAAAGGAAAACATTATGTTGAATGGGGCGCGAAAGTGTCTGCAGAGATAATTGATGACGACCTGTCTGAGTGGTCATTTGTAGATAGTTCGGGCTACATATCTCCCCACCCTCAAGACAATGTGGGCTACCTAAATGAAGACGAGAGACCATTCCAACCACTCACTTTCGACAATGTAATTCGAACAACCAACCATGTGTATTCAAATAGGGTTACTGGATACATACAAGATACTTGGTCTGTCGATTTCGAGAAAGGAACAATAAATTCTAATTTGGGAGCCCGCTTCCACTTCTGGAATTTACACATCTATGACACACCTACAGACCACTCTCGCAACCATCTTGTAGGTGGCCCGAGGGCTCACATTAGCTATACGTCGAAAAAGAACCCCCTCACTATTTGGTCATTGGCAGGAGGATATTACTGGCAACCTCCTTTCTACAGAGAAATGAGAGCCGTTGACGGAACCATAAATCCTGACATCCTTCCGCAAAAAGCCATCCACGCTGTGGCCGGAGTCGACCACCTCTTCAAGATGTACTCACGTACGTTTAAATTTGTGGGAGAATTGTATTACAAGGATTTAGACCAAATCATTCCCTACGAAGTCGAGAATGTACGCCAGAGATACTACGCAGTAAACAACTCGAGCGGATACGCAACCGGAATAGACCTTATGCTGAACGGAGAGTTTATTGACGGCATTGAGAGCTGGATGCGAATTAGCGCCTTAAAAACTGAGGAGGACATTGCGGACGATTTCTATACCGAACTCTACAACGACGAAGGCGTCAGAATAATCCCAGGCTACACCTGGAATGACGTAGCAGTGGACACAGTGCGCATCGAGCCCGGATTTATCGCCAGACCAAGTGACCAAAGAGTCTCAGTTAGCCTACTCTTCCAAGACGAGATGCCCACGAACCCCGATTACAAAGTACTTCTGAGCTTGTTTTTTGGGTCAGGACTCCCCTACGGCCCACCCACCATGAATCGGTATGAAGACGTACTGAGAACTCCTGCATACAGAAGAGTGGACTTAGGCTTCTCGAAAGAACTACTTACATCAGATAAGTACTTCGATAAGAACGGATACATCTCCCTTGAAGTTTTTAATATACTGGGGATTAACAATACGATTAACCACACCTGGATAGAGGATGTCAATGGCAGACTTTACGCTATCCCCAATTTCCTTACTGGAAGAAGACTGAATCTGAAGCTTCATTTAGAGTTTTAAAAAATGAGAACTCCAGCATATATAATTACTCTAAGCACCCTATTGGCTTTAACCTATATTACTGAAGTTGACGCTCAAGACCAGTATACTTTACAGGGAGATGCAATCGCAACAGGAAACAATTGCTATCAACTCACAGATGCTCTACCCAACGAAATAGGTGCTGTTTGGTATGACGAATCGATAAATTTAGAGCAACCTTTTCAGCTTCAGTTTAAAATGAATTTCGGAACCAACAGCGGAAACGGCAGCAGTTCGACCCCTGGAGCTGACGGGATGATGTTTGTGATGCAAACGGACGGCCCCTCTGCGCTTGGGCTACAAGGAGAAGGGCTCGGCTTTGCAGGTTTTTCTCCAAGCTTAGGCATTGAGTTTGACACTTATAACAATCAGAGTATGGGAGACATTTCAGCTGACCACATAGGTATTATGACAAACGGAAGTGTAAACCACGACGCATCGACTTCACTTGCTGGGCCTGTGCCAGCTACTTCTGAAAGCACGGATATTGAGAATGGGGAGGATTATGCTGTAGAGATCGTTTGGGATCCTGAGGGGCAAAATATAGAGGTGTACTTCGATTGCGAATTTCGCCTTTCTACAAACGTGGATTTAATCAACGACATCTTCGAAGGAAACACGATAGTGACCTGGGGATTCACTTCAGCTACAGGTGGGGCTAACAACGTGCATACTGTTTGCTTGTATGAAAATGCCACACCTACTGGAGATGTTATTCTATGCTTGGGCCAAACCACACAACTTATCGCCCCTGGCGATCTCAGCCAATCCTTTAGTTGGGAACCCACAGATTTTCTAAACGACCCCAACATTTACAACCCTACCGCATCACCTATCTCCACACAAGTATATACAGTCACGTACACAGATTTTTGTGGCGACACACAAACCTCAAGCGTGGAGGTGTTTGCAGAAGTCTTGGAAGTGGAGATTTCAGCCAATTACGACATCCTAGACTGTATTAACACTTCCTCAACTTTACTTGCGAGCTCCAATTTCCCTAGCGGGGTAGACTTCTCCTGGGAGGTCGCAGGTGAAGGAAACATCACAAGCTCCAATGATTGGGAAGCCGTAGTAAATGAAGCTGGAACTTATCAAGTTACCGCCTCCTTTGACAACGGAGTATGTACTGACCAAGAAACATACACTCTAGAAATCGACACCATTCCCTTCACCGCAGATGCTGGTCCTGATGGAGTCATAAACTGCTACATACCCAACGTGGTTCTTCTTGGAGGAAGTGACGGTGAGAACGCTGATTATGTTTGGACTACATCAGAAAACGGAGCTTTTTTTGGAAGCAGCAACATCGCTCAGCCGACAGCTATCGCTGGAGGCGTCTACCAGTTAACAGTAACAAACCCCCTCAATGGGTGCATCTCCTCAGACGACATGCTCTTGGAGGCAGACTTCACCGAACCAGAAATATTACTGGGACAGCCTGATGGGATTATCAATTGTGACAACCTGTCCGTCAATATACTAGGCACTGAGATTTATCCCGACGGGTACACTAGCATCGCAGAGTGGTCATGGTCTGAAGGAGAAGGTGGTCTACTCGACCCGACAGACGACCAACCCACAGCTCTTCTCCCTGGCGACTACCTACTTACTGTCACCTTCCTAGAAACCGGCTGTACTACAGTTGCGAACGATGTAGTTACGGTCGAACAGGATGAAAGCTCATTCATAGATATATCCAGCCTTACTATGCCTAACGTATTTACGCCAGGGACGAGCAACGGGTTCAACGACTTTCTTAGCCCCTTCCTCAAAGATCTTCCAGAGGTAAGCACCCTGTCTATTTTAGACGTATACAACCTCAAGGTTTTTAACCGCTGGGGAGCCCTCGTGTTTCAAAATAACGGCATGCCTTTGGCTTGGGATGGCAGGGCTAACGGGTCGCTTTTAAGCCCTGGCTCATACATGATTATGCTTGATTACATGTATTTATGTGATGAAGCCCAAACCGGATCTCACATCGGCCCGCTTGAAATCATCCACTAGACTCTAAGCTTCTATTGGCCTGAGATTTTCTCGAGAAACTCGTCCTCGCTCAGCATCTCAACCCCAAGCTTCTCTGCCTTCTCCTTCTTGCTCGGCCCCATCTTATCTCCCGCTACCACAAAGGCTGTCTTCTTAGATATAGAGGAACTCACTTTCCCCCCGTGTTTTTCTATCAATTTTTTTATTTCTGACCTGTCGTGGCGTTCGAAAACACCACTTACGACGATCGCTGCCCCCTCTAATGCATCTGTCGCCCCCTCTATTTCTTCGACATGAAATTGCAGACCTGCCTTTTCAAGTTTGTCAATTAGCTGCAAGCTCTGAGGTTGTGACAAATAGTTGATTAAACTCTCGGCTATCCTCTCTCCTATTTCGTCTATTTCCACCAAGGCTTCTTTATCCGCGTTCATGATAGCTCTCATACTACCTAAAGAGCGCGCCAACTTTTTTGCGACAGTCTCTCCGACATATCTAATCCCTAGACCAAACAAGACTCTCTCAAAAGGGATCTCCTTACTATCTTCAATCCCTTTCAGAAGCTTCTTTACAGATATATCAGCCATCCTATCTAAGGGTAAAATATTTTCAGCTTTTAAATCGTAAAGCGAACCCGGGTCAACCAACAAACCAGCTTCAACCAATTGCACAACGGTTTCAGCACCGAGTCCATTTATGTTCATCGATTTACGACCGATAAAATGGACTATGCGTTTTGATACTTGTGGCGGACATGACTCCGCATTGGGGCAGTAATGCGCGGCCTCGCCCTCTTCCCTTACTAGCGCAACCCCACACTCTAAACAATTCGTGGGAAAGCCTTCAAGCACAGAACTGAATAAATCAACCCCTACACCCCTCATGCTCTCATCTACACCAACTATTTTTGGGATTATTTCTCCGCCTTTTTCAACGTACACATAATCTCCGGGGATGAGACCAAGGCGAGAGATTTGGTCTGCATTGTGAAGAGACGCACGCTTCACGGCTGTTCCGCCCAATTGCACCTCTTCCAAATTCGCCACTGGAGTCACTGCACCAGTGCGCCCAACCTGGTATGTAATCTCTTTTAATTTCGTCCTCACTCGCTCAGTCTCAAACTTGTAGGAAATAGCCCAACGGGGGCTTTTCGACGTGAGCCCTAAGCGCTCCTGTTGATCGTACCTATCTACCTTGATGACTACACCATCTATCGCAAACGGCAATTCACGCCTAGACTTATCCCAAAACTTAATAAACTCCATCACCCCCTGAGCATCTCTACTCGTAGAAATCATATTGTCAGAATTTCGAGGCACCCTGAAACCCCACAAACCGGCTTTCGATACAGCCTCGCTGTGAGTTTGCGCTTCGCCTTTGGCTAAGACGTTATACATCATACAATCGAGCTTGCGTTTCGCCACTTCACGGCTGTCCTGTAACTTCAAAGATCCCGAGGCCGTATTACGGGGATTTGCAAACTGTGTTTCTCCCGACTCTTCTCTTAGCTCGTTCAGCTCATTAAACTCCTTAAATGGGTAAAATATCTCACCGCGTATCTCAAACTTCTGAGGAGCACCCTCTTGCAAAAGCAATGGTATCGTCCGTATCGTCTTCACGTTAGCTGTTATATCTTCACCTTCAGCACCATCACCGCGAGTTAAAGCCCTCGTTAATCTTCCGTTTTCGTATTGCAAGCTTATCGCTACTCCATCGTACTTAAGCTCCATGACATACACAATTTCCTCACCCTCTAGGCCTTTACATACTCTGACCATCCATTGCTCCACCTCCTCCTGATCGTATGTGTTAGCGAGAGACAACATGGGGGTTGAATGCTGTACTTTTTCAAACCCATCCACAGGATCACCACCCGGGCGTTTTGTAGGAGACAAATCATCATCGAATTCTGGGTGAGTTTGCTCGAGCGTCTCAAGCTCTTTCATAAGCACATCAAACTCTTTATCTGAAATAATAGGATTTGATATATTATAATATCTGTGATTGTGATCGTGAAGCTCAGCCCTCAACCCTTCTATCTTCTCCCTGATATTTTCAGATGTGGTTTTAGACATTTTTCACAGCTATTACATGTCTATTTTTTCCTTGCATATCCACTGCTATCTCAACTGTAGAAAACCCCATACCAGACACAATCAACTCCTTCACATCTTCCGTAAAATCCTCATGACACTCCAGCGCCATCAACCCTCCGGGCAACAACACTTCACTTTCACAGTGATTAATGATCGCTTGGTAAAATATGAGCGGCTCAGCATCTGGAACGAATAAAGCCATAGATGGCTCATGCTCAACGACCGTAGAGGACATAGAATTCATTTCAATAGTAGGGATATACGGAGGGTTAGAAACTACCGCATCAAACGACTGACCTTTAAAAGGCACCTCAGAAAGTATATCTGAACATTCAAACGCTACTTTAAGATTGTATGAATCAGCATTCCTCAAAGCCACTTTCAACGCAGACTCCGAGAAGTCTGTTGCAAAAACCTCCATCTCAGGCATCCTGTTTTTTAAAGACAAAGCGATACATCCTGATCCTGTTCCTATATCTAACACCCTACCGCTAAACCCCTCCCTTAATCTTTCCACTACCGCAAATACAATCTCCTCTGTCTCAGGCCTGGGAATTAAAACATTAAAATCCACAAAAAGATCCAACCCATCGAAATGTGCACTGCTTAACACATACTGAACGGGCTTCCCTTCCGCTAAGCCTACTCCTATTAACGCTAACCTATCAATTAACGATTCAGAGTACCTAAAGCCTTCCATCATCCTTTCTCCTCGACCTTTTTGAGATACGAAGTCTAAACACACCCCCACTACCGGCAGCACCTCACCCTTTTCTACACCCGAATTTATTCTTAGAACGAACCAGTCCCGAACCGATGTCTCATCGTTCGTTATAGGCCATGGGCCTTCCCCTCTTTCTACCAGATTAGCCATGGAGCTATCCATTCACCTTTGTTAATACGATATAACCCCAAGGGGCTACAATTCCATCTATTCCAACCCCCTTACTCATGGCAGGCTCAAACTCCCCCTCTGGCATATTTACGTTTAAGAAAGCCGGCTCATTACTGAGGTTTAGAATCACGACTACTTGACTTTCACCTTTTGATTTCGTAAATCCAAAAAATTTCTCTGGCGACTCACACTCTAAAAGAATTGGAAAACCTCCAAATTCTCCATTCCAAAGCGCCTCCTCTGTGTGATGAAGGGTATTTAGCGAAAGGTAAAAATCCGTCTTTGAATAATCCCCCCACTCAACGGTATCCTTTTCAAAGAAGCGTAGGCGTTTATCTAAACCAGCCTCTTGGCCAGAGTAAATCAAAGGCATGTCGAATAAAGTAGCTGAGAGCACGACCATAGCATCGGCTGCTGCACCATATCTCTCTGAAATCGTCCCATTCCATGAATTCTCATCGTGGTTTGTTGCGAAACCCATCCTATAAGCATCCGCTGGGAATCTATCATACTCCTCTCTCAGGTAGTCCCTTAATACCGACACCTCAGCACGGCCTTGGGCTATTTCATTTGTCAAATGGTGGTAATGCCAGGCGTAGCTCATATCGAAAGCCCTGTTGTGGTGAATAGGCTGATCTGCTTCAGCTAGCATAAACACATCTGGCTTTACAACCTCCAACCTTCTTCTTGCCATTTCCCAAAATGCTACTGGCACTTTCTCCGCTACATCACACCTAAAGCCATCAACATCACATTCTTCCACCCAAAACTCCATAGCGCTCACCATAGCTTCATAAAGACCATTCCGCTCTCCATTAGCCCAATCGAACTGAGTCACATCCCACCAATCCGTACCTATTGGCGGCTGTAAATTACCGGACGAGTCTAAAAGATAATACCCTCTGTGACTTTGAGTCCATTCACAATCGAACGCGCTGTGATTTGCAACCCAGTCAAGAATAACTCTCATCCCACGTGCATGGGCTAGCGACACCACCGACTTCAATTCCTCTAAGGTTCCGAAATCTGGATTCACAGCCATGTAATCCCTCACGCTATAAGGACTCCCTAGGCTCGAACTCCCCATTTCAGCGATGTAGTTGTCGCTGTTTTCTCCGCCTTTCCTATTTACTTCCCCCACAGGATGAACTGGCATTAACCACAGGATATCCACCCCCAATTTCTGCAACCTGGGCAGATCTTTTGCAAATGCCTCTAATGTCCCCTCCCCAGTGTGCTGCCTCAAATTCACCTCATATATAGTAGCATTTTTAGACCAATCTCCATGCTTCAGCTCATCCTGAGTCTCTCCAGACCCCAGAACTTCCGATGGCGTATTCGCCTTCTCTACGTTTCCACACGCAGCAATTGCCAGCACGCTAATAAATAGAATTAATTGAGCAACTACTTTCATGATTCTTTCTTTTTTAAAACAAGCTACCCTGACCGTCTTCATCCACATCTGAAGCTTTAGGCCTTTTTATCTCAAGCTTAACCTGATCTGGCTTAATTTCCTCAGGGCTATTCTCTTCGGGGACAACTTCCACTGGGTTTGGGACAGAAGGAACAGTAACTTCGTCGACAGACTCTACCTCAGACTCTACCTCAGACTCTACCTCAGGCTCTACTCGCACATCATCAAGCTTACGGGCTTCCATAACCTCGGAAGCAACTGAAGCCTCTAGCTCCGAGTTAAGTGGCTCTAAAAGAACCTCTGTAACTGGCAGAGAACTGAGTTTATTCCCAAGAGCTCGCACTCCTTTTAAAATGATAAACCCTCTCAGGTCGACAATCTCATCTTCCTTGTCGCGAGAATGCTTGAATCTCCTATTGTATTTCACACGTGCCTGGGGGTGATACAAAGAAGTGGCAAAAGCGAGCTTACTATCCTCATGATCTCCGATAAACCCGGCTGGCTTAACAGACATCTCTGGCAAGAATCTCTTCACATACCAATCCTCTTTCTCTCCATCATAGTAAACGACCGAAACGGGTCTCTCTTCATCCCATTTCTCAACAGAGAACATCTTGTCATCGAAGTGCGTGCTGAAATCGAAACTTGTTAGAGAATACACTCCATCTGACTGAAGAGCCATAATCTTATCCTCGGCATTGAACTCGCCTAAGAACTGCCCTCTACCATCTCCATTCATCCTCCTTACAGTCTCATCATACCAAACTTTACGTGCGCCCAAAGTCGACACCCCCTCCTCTTTCAACTCTATCCTCTTTACCATAAATTTCGAAACAATATTCCCACCAGCTCCACGCCCTTTAATAGCTATATCTGAGAAATTAACCTCAATTTTCAAGCGCTTCAACCTTGCTGATTGCTTGAGAAGGACGTTTACCACCTCGGCTTCTCCATTTCTGTTTGCAGTGAAATATAACACCATGGACTTCGCCGTTCCTTTCGTAATCGGATACTCTCTATCTCTTGTGATAGACATTACATTGAACCTCTTCACCATACTTCTTCCAGAGGTTCCGTCCAAGTAGATTGCATTGTAAGTTGTTCTTACATCCCCCTTCTTCCAAATAGCTACGTGAATAATATCTTTTCCGAAGAAAGCCTTTTGTGAAATTTTACTCACCTGCATAATCCCGTCCTTACGGAATACGATTACATCGTCTATGTCGCTACAATCACAAATAAATTCTCCTTCTCCTCGCTTGAGGCCAGTTCCAACAAAACCCTCTTCTTTTTGGACATAGAGCTTAGCATTTGCTACAGCGGCCTTCGTCCTGTCAATTGTATCGAAAGTCCTCAGCTCCGTCTTACGCTCACGCCCCACACCGTATTTCTTCTTCAAATTCTTAAACCAACCCACTGTGTACTCTGTAAGCGTGGCAAGGTTTTCTTTTACTTTAACTATACTTTCCTCGAGACCAGAAATCTTTGAATCTGCCTTGAAAGAATTAAACTTAGAGATACGCTTAATTCTGATTTCCGTGAGCCTTGTCACATCATCATCTGTAACAGCGCGAAGAAGCAGCTTTGTATGGGGTTTTAATCCTGCATGAATCGTCTCAAGCATTGCCTCCCAAGTCTCACACTCCTCAATATCTCGGTAAACTCTTTTTTCTATGAAGATTTTCTCGAGAGAAGAAAAATGCCATGTTTCTTGAAGTTCGCCAAGCTCTATTTCAAGCTCTCGACCTAAAAGATATTTCGTTCGTTCTGCTGAAGTCTTTAAAATCTCTGTTACACCTATAAACTGTGGCTTATCGTCAAGAATTACACACGCGTTAGGTGCTATAGACACTTCGCAATCTGTAAATGCGTAAAGAGCATCCAGCATCTTATCTGGCGATACGTTATTCGCAAGGTGGACTACGACCTCTACGTCTTTCGCTGTGTTATCTTCAACTTTCTTAACCTTAATTTTCCCTTTCTCATTCGCCTTCAAGATGCTATCTATGAGTGAGCTTGTGGTAACTCCAAAGGGAACCTCCTTAACCACGAGAGTTTTGTTATCGAGCTTGTCGATTCGAGCGCGAACTCTTACTCGTCCTCCTCTAAGGCCATCATTGTAAAGCTCCACATCAGCCATACCTCCTGTCGGAAAGTCTGGGACAAGGGTAAATCTCTTCCCCTCTAACGTCGCGATGCTTGCGTCTATAAGTTCGATGAAGTTGTGGGGGAGAATTTTGCACGCCAATCCCACAGCGATCCCTTCTACTCCTTGAGCAAGGAGAAGGGGGAATTTTACTGGCTCAGTCTCTGGTTCTTGGTTACGCCCATCGTATGATGCTAGCCACGTTGTAGTCTTGTGGTTAAACAGCACTTCTGTTCCGAATTTACTGAGGCGAACTTCAATATAACGAGCAGCAGCAGCCCTATCACCTGTGAGGATGTTACCCCAGTTTCCTTGACAATCAAGTAGAAGATCCTTTTGGCCAATTTGAACCATAGCATCACCTATAGAGGCATCCCCGTGAGGATGGAATTTCATCGTGTTTCCAATGACGTTCGCAACCTTGTGATATCGACCATCATGCATCTCGTCTAAAGAATGAAGAATACGACGCTGCACTGGCTTGAGACCGTCGAACTGGTGAGGCACCGCACGCTCTAAAATCACGTAAGAGGCATAGTCGAGAAAGTATTCGTTGTACATCCCATGCACACGAACAACTCTATCCATTTCACCCGTTTCTATCCCTGATTGACCTTGCGACAACTCTTGGTTGTTTTCGCCCTGACCATCACTCTGGTTGTCGTCTATCACGTTTTCGTCGTTATCAATCATGCCTCTAATGCTTCTTCAACATCCATTTCAACACCTTCTTTAACACCTCCTTTAACACCTTCTTCCACATCCTCCTCGACATCGTCCTTGTCAACGCGCAGATTTTCGATAATAAACTTTTGCCTGTCTGGGGTGTTTTTACCCATGAAGAACTCAAGCATTTCCTGGATATTTGCTTCACGGCCAATTACTACTGGGTCAATGCGCATATCATCGCCAATAAAGAAACTGAACTCATCAGGACTAATCTCTCCAAGCCCCTTAAATCTGGTTATCTCAGCTCTCTCACCACATTTTTTCATTGCTACTTTTTTCTCAGACTCGTCATAACAGTAATGAGTTTCTTTCTTATTACGTACTCTGAAAAGCGGAGTTTGCAAAACATACAAGTGACCTTTCTTTACTAAATCCGGGAAAAACTGGAGGAAAAATGTAATAAGAAGTAGGCGGATATGCATTCCGTCAACATCGGCATCTGTGGCAATTACAACTTTATTGTATCGAAGATCATCAATACTATCCTCGATATTCAGGGCGGCTTGAAGAAGGTTGAACTCCTCGTTTTGGTAAACAATTTTCTTAGTTAACCCGAAACAATTTAATGGCTTTCCCTTGAGTGAGAATACAGCCTGAGTAACCACATCCCTGGCCTTGGTAATCGAACCCGAAGCTGAATCCCCCTCAGTAATGAAGATTGTTGAGTCCTCTCTGCGGTCTTTCTTCTCGTTTAAGTGAGCCCTGCAATCACGGAGCTTCTTATTATGGAGAGAAGCCTTCTTTGCTCTTGCTCTTGCTAGCTTCTTAATACCAGCAAGGTCTTTCCTTTCACGCTCGTTTTGAAGAATCCTCGCTTGAAGTGCTTGAGCTACTTCAGGATTTCTGTGTAGATAGTTGTCCAGCTCCCTTTTCAAAAAGTCGAACATAAAGCTTTTTAATGTAGGTCCTTTGGGCCCCATATCGCTTGAGCCGAGCTTGGTTTTGGTTTGGGATTCAAAAATGGGCTCCTCAACCTTTACACTGATTGCTGCGACGATCCCCGAACGCACATCACCCGTGTCGTAATCCTTCCCGAAAAAATCTCTTACCACCCTAACGTACGCTTCCCTGAATGCCGCCTGATGAGTACCACCTTGAGGGGTGTACTGACCGTTTACGAAACTTTGAATATCCTCCCCATAAGTCTCAGAATGAGTCACTGCTAGCTCTATATCATCAGCCTTAATATGGATAATAGGGTAGCGAGGACTACCGTCCATACTAGACTCTAGCAGGTCAAGTAAACCATTGTCACTCTTATACTTATCGCCATTTAGGTAAACTGATAGTCCAGTGTTTAAATACACGTAATTCCAGAGAAGTTTCTCCACGTGTTCCATCCTGTACTTGTATCCTTTGAAAACACTTTCATCAGGTCGGAAAGTGATCTTCGTACCGTTGCGACTCGTGGTTGGTTCCTGTTCTCTATCTTCAGTAACCTCTCCAATACAGAAGGTCGCGCTCTTGCACTCACCTTCTCTAAAACTCTCAACTTTAAACATCGCTGAAAGGGCATTAACAGCCTTCGTACCAACTCCATTGAGACCTACGGTTTTCTTAAATGCACGAGAGTCATACTTACCCCCCGTGTTTATTTTAGATACGCAATCGATGACTTTACCTAGAGGAATTCCACGACCATAGTCGCGAACACGGACTTCTCCATCTCGAATACCCACCTCGATACTCTTACCATTGCCCATGGTATATTCATCTACGCTGTTATCTACGACCTCTTTTAAAAGGACATAAATACCATCATCGGCGTCTTTTCCATCACCTAATTTACCTATGTACATCCCGGGACGCATACGAATATGCTCCTTCCACGATAGTGATCGGATGTTGTCTTCTGTATATTCTACTTGCTCTGCCATTAAGCGCCACAAGTTAGAGATATCTAATTGCCATATACCGTATTTACACTAGACTTTTTCCACATTTCATCCACTGTTTTTAACTACTTTTCTTTCCTAACTTGCGAAACTCAAACAAACATTATTTCAGACTACATGTCATCAGCAATTCGAGACCTAAAACCATCTGCTCTTTGGAACAGATTTGCAGACTTAAACGCAATACCCAGACCTTCAAAACATGAAGAGGCTGTATGCACTTGGCTTTTACAATGGGCTGAAGACCATAGTCTTGAAGCTTGGCAAGACGACGTGAAGAACGTCTTTATAAAAAAACCAGCGACACCAGGCATGGAAGATCGACAAACAGTAGTGCTCCAGAGTCACGTCGATATGGTATGCCAAAAAAACAACGACACCGAGTTTGACTTCATGACAGAAGGCATTAAAATGTATGTTGATGGGGACTGGGTTAGAGCTGAAGGAACCACTCTTGGAGCCGACAACGGAATCGGAGTTGCAACAATCTTAGCAACTTTAGAAAGCAGCGACATCGCTCACCCTCCTCTTGAAGCTCTTTTTACGATTGACGAAGAGACTGGAATGACTGGTGCTCTAGGACTCAAGGCTGGGCACCTCAAAGCTACTATCCTTCTAAACTTAGACACTGAGGACGACGATGAAATTAGCATAGGATGCGCTGGAGGAGTCGACCTTACTTCTAAAGGAACTTACGAGCCAGAGAAAACATCCAAGGAAGGGACTACCGGCCTTAAGATCACAGTTAAAGGTGGGGCTGGAGGACATAGCGGAATGGATATTCATAAAGGAATAGCAAACGCTAACAAACTCATTAACCGCGTTCTTTTAGAAGCCCTTGAATCTGTTGACATCCGCGTAAGCGAGATTGAAGGTGGCGGTCTTCGCAACGCAATTCCTCGTGAAGCAAATGCCCTTATCGTTGTTTCTGAACAGGATATGACTCCTCTCGAGGCAGCTCTAAATGCCACCAAATCTGATCTAAAGGCTGAGTATAAAACTACTGACCCTAATCTCAATATCAGTTGGGAACGAGAGACTACTCCTGACGAGGCTCTCCCGGAGGACGTTCAAAATGCTCTTCTCTTAGCCCTTCAAGTTGTACCTGTTGGCATTCACCGCATGAGCTCCGATATAGAAGGCTTGGTCCAAACCTCAAACAATCTTGCGCGCATCGAAGTTTGTTGTGGAAACGTAATTGTTAAATGCCTCAACAGAAGCTCTGTCGATTCAGAAAAGTGGGATCTCGCACGTTCAATTGAAGCCGCATTCACTCTTGCCGGACTTAAGACAGAACAAGGTGGAGCTTACCCGGGTTGGACTCCTAACCCATCTTCTGCAGCAGTAGAGATGCTTCGCGAACTATACGTTGAGAAATTCAACAAAGAGCCCAAAGTAATGGCCTGTCACGCTGGTCTTGAGTGCGGAATTCTCAGCACGAACTACCCCAACATGGATATGGCTTCATTCGGACCAAATATCCGTGGAGCTCACTCTCCAGATGAATGCTGTCAAATTTCTTCTGTCGCAAAATTCTGGGATTTCTACTTAGAAGCACTAACCCGCACTCCCAAACGTTCATAAACATGGCTAAGCGACCGCTCATTTTAATCACCAACGACGACGGCATCTCATCAAAAGGCATAAGCGCTCTCACAGAGGCCGTCTTAGACCTAGGTGATATCCATGTTGTCGCACCGGACAGTCCTCAGTCGGGAATGGGGCATGCTGTCACAATTGGAGAAATACTACGCATTAAATCAGCCTACTTCCCCATTAAAGGAGTGACCGCCCACAGTACTTCTGGAACACCCGTTGACTGCGTCAAACTTGCCATATATAAAATCCTCGGACGTAAACCCGACCTCATACTTTCTGGTATCAACCACGGGAGCAACAGCTCAATCAACGTAATCTACTCCGGCACGATGTCTGCCGCAGTCGAAGGTGCCGTAGAGAGCATCAACGCCATAGGGTTCTCACTTCTAGATCACGATGCTAACGCCGACTTCTCAAACGCGAAGAAAGTCGTAAGACAAATGACGATGGAAGTTCTAAAGCGGGGACTCCCCCACGGAGTTTGCCTCAATGTAAACATCCCTAAAACCAGCGAAGGAGAAAAGCTCAAAGGCATCAAGGTTTGCCGCCAGGCAGCCGGATATTGGGAGGACGGATTTGACGAACGCAAAGCACCTAACAAAGAGAGCTACTTTTGGCTCACTGGGGAATTTACCAACCCTGACAAAGGAGAAGACACAGACGAATACGCCCTTTCCCAAGGCTACGCATCTGTCGTACCCACACAATTCGACCTCACGGCTCACCACGCTATTTCCGAATTAAATAGTTGGGGTCTTACATGAACAGAATGCGAAAATTCCTCGACACCTTATTAGGCGGAATAACAACTGGACTCTTTGGAACCCTGATAGGCTTCCTCATCTTAGGCACATACTGGTCTTACTCAAACTCTGTAGAACTAAACTATTTCATTGAAGAAATAGCAACAAGATCCCTTCTGTATCGAGATAGCATACTCACAATAAGCACACTGTTTAACGTGGGGATCTTCTATGTTGGCATTCGAGCGGAATGGTGGCGGTTCTGTCGCGGCCTTCTCATGGTCATCATGGCCACAGTCCCTCTCATCATCTATTTCCAGATGCAAGCTGGCATTTCATGAAGATTTTCATGGTCGCAGGTGAGGCTTCAGGAGATATTTATGGCGGACTTTTGGGGAAGCATTTTACAACCTCGAACTTAACGCTTCGAGGTTGGGGTGGAGAAAACATGCAGTCCTCTGGTGTCACTATTACTAAACATTATCGGGAGCTTGCTTACATGGGCCTGTGGGAAGTCATCACTCACCTCCCTACCATTCTCAAAAACATAGACGCCTGTTGGAGTGAAATACAGGACTTCAAACCCGACGCTCTTGTTCTCATCGACTTCCCCGGCTTTAATATGCGGATAGCTCGAAAGGCTCGAAAGGCTGGCATCAAAGTCTACCAAGTCGTGGCACCTCAGGTTTGGGCTTGGAAAAAAGGGAGAGTGAGGAAATTAGCTCGCGACTACTCCGCTGTATTTCCGGTCCTGCCATTTGAACATGACATTCTCCTATCATCTGGCGTACCCTCAATCTATCACGGCCATCCCATCATCGACACCCTCGACGATAACTTTACAGAAGTGAAAGATCAAGTTGACAGCGGAAAACCCATTCTCGCTCTGCTACCCGGCTCCCGCAAGCAGGAAATCAACAAGCTGCTTCCACTGCTGCTCGAAGTCGCTCAGAAATATCCATCAATGAGCCCGATTGTCGCAGGAGCTCCAGGCGCTTCAACGGAATGGTATCAACTCGCAGAAAAAGCAGGGGTGAAAGTTGAGTTTGGAAATACAAAGGAGATCTTATCCTCCGCAAAACTTGCTGTAATCACTTCTGGTACAGCTACACTTGAGGCGGCTCTTTTAGGCACACCTCACGTACTTGTTTACAAAACAAGCGCACTTACTTACGCTGCAGCAAAGCTATTCGTCAAAGTGAAATTCATAGGACTGACTAACTTAATACTCGGACGAGAAGTCGTTCCAGAGCTTATCCAAGCAGATTGCACAGCAGAAAAGATACAGAGTGCTTTGCAGTCTGGAAAAGTAAGCACCCAAATTGAGGCCTTTCACGAATTAAGATTGGCTCTGGGTGGAAAGGGAGCGACAGAGAAGATTGCCGGGACGATTCTTGAACTTATCTCAGTCGATAAACCTGCCTAAGGACCCAAGGACTGAACCCTCGCCCTTAGACTTACCACCCTGACTGGGTGCATGACGTAATATACGATCTGCCAAGCGACTGAATGGAAGGGATTGCAGATATACGGTTCCCGTTCCCTGGAGTGTGGCGAGGAATAAACCTTCTCCACCAAATAACATTGACTTCAGACCACCCGCACGTTCTATGTTGTAATCTATATCCCCGGTAAAAGCGACAATGCAACCGGTGTCTATTCGGAGTTTATTGCCCGTTAATTTTTTCTCCACGATGGTTCCTCCAGCATGAAGAAATGCCATGCCGTCACCACGAAGTTTTTGGAGGATAAAGCCTTCACCGCCAAAGAACCCTGAACCGAGACGTTTGTTGAGGGTAATCGAAATTTCTGTGCCTTTTGCAGCACAAAGGAAGGCATCCTTTTGGCATGTAATGCTACCCCCAATCTCAGAGAGGTTAATGGGCATAATCTTTCCTGGATACGGGGAAGCAAAAGCCACTTTACTCTTGCCCACACCCTCATTGGTGAAGTGCGTTATGAAAAGTGATTCGCCAGTTAACAGACGTTTGCCCGCACCTAACAGGTTCCCAAAAAACCCGCTGTTGGGCTTAGACCCATCCCCCATCATAGCCTCGAAGGTAATGCCGTCTTCCATCCAATTCATCGCTCCGGCTTCAGCTATGACTGTCTCTTGTGGATCTAATTCAACTTCTACGGCCTGGAGGTCATCTCCGAATATATTGTAGTCTACTTCGTGTGAATTCATTCGATAAATATATGAAGGTAATATGACAAAATACGACTTTCACGAACCGAAAAAACAAAAATATCGGCCATAACATCTGTCCCTTAAAATAGCAACTCAAATAGATTCAGAATAATTCCACTTGACATTTCTACTCTCTCAATTCACAGCAAAACAACTGAATCACAAACCACTCCCCGCGCTCACGCACGGCTCGTGATTTGCCAACGCGCGACTGCGTCGCTATAATTTAAAATTTTTAATCCCGGACGCAACGAGCAGAAAAGCCGATGTCCCGAGGGTTGTAGAGTCGGCTGACATTGTCGCCGCCGCTGCTCAGCCCACGTCTCCATGAGTAGGAACCGGACTCTGAAGCAGACCACCAGTACCCGCCGTAACCATCGTTGCTGAAACCACCGGAGTAGCGGTAGCCGCCTGGATGGCCATTGAAACCGCTCGAGTTAGAGCCGTTTCCGTTATCATTCCACCCTGAGGTAGATCTCATAGCATAACCTGCAACACTCCCTCCACCTAAGAAGTCAGTAAGCTCGGTGAACTCTCCATCTGAAGGAATATGCCAACCACTTGGACAAATGGCTTCAGTCATCACTGCAGGCCAGTTGTAGAGGACTCCGTAAGTTTCGTAGTTTTCAGTTGCCTTAGCTTCTACTAAATCTGTTCCTTGATAGCCATAGACGTAGTAGTAAGGGTAGGACTCGTTTCCGTCAATTGAAGGTACAACCATAGGTAGATAACGACAGTTCTCTGCGAACCAACACTGCTCCCCGATTTGAACTGTTGAGTAGTCATAGCCGTCGTGGGCGATGTCGTCTCCACAGTTTGTGAAACACGTGGAATTATCACCGTATGGAACACCACACTCATCAGAACAAGTAGAATTGTCGCCACCACAAACACCACACTCGTCAACCACAGATGTTCCGTTCGCTACTCCTGCACAATCGGCACAAGAAGAGTTGTCTCCACCACATACACCACACTCATCTAAAACATTACCCTCACAATCACAATCACCCTCAGCAATTCCTGATCCGCCACATACACCACACTCATCGAGTTGGTTTCCGTCACAATCACAATCGCCAACAGGGATCGTCGAACAACCGCAAGAAAAAATAGAACCAGGACCATTGCATATACCACAGTCATCATAAGAACCCACACAATCATCGACATCATCACAAATCATATCCCCGTCAAGGTCATAGGAACACTCTCCCCCACAAATACCTAATGCGTCTAACTGATTTCCGTCGCAATCACAAGCGCCAACAGGGATCGTCGAACAACCGCAAGAAAAAATAGCACCGGGACCGTTACAAATTCCACAGTCATCATAAGAGCCCACACAATCATCGATATCATCACAAATCATATCCCCGTCAAGGTCATAGGAACACTCTCCCCCACAAATACCTAATGCGTCTAACTGATTTCCAGCACAATCACAAGCGCCTTCAGCAATATCATTACATCCACACTCGTAAACGGATCCAGCCCCACCACATACGCCACACTCGTCAACCACAGATGTTCCGTTGATAACTCCAGAACAGTCAACAGGAAAAGTACAACTACCATCATCCACATTTGCTGAGGAGTTATACTCCACTGCAGCAGGGTATGTACATCCCACAATCACATCTCCAGAATCCCATGTGTCTCCAAATGTTGAAAGAACTCCAAGGACATCGTTAACGCTTATAAAGCCATCGGCGTCATAGTCAGGATTGTAATTTGGGTTTATCTGTCCAACCACGTTTAAGCTTAAAGCAGCCAATAAAAAAGTGATAAAATATTTCATGGTTAAAGATTTTTTTTGAAGATACATAAATAAAAATGAATGCGGTATGTATGTCTGTAACAAAAAAGAGCTCAATCAATTTTTAAAGACCTCTCAAAATTGATCGTCTTGGGTAGGTAACGTTGATTGTGAGGGAGACTTCTCGGCGTTCGCCTGGGGCGAGTTCGAGTGGGTAGGTGACGAGATGGTTGATGAGATCGATTTCGCCAGAATCGGAAGCAGAAATGACAATATCGATTTCGCCATCACGGGTTGAGGATTGAGGAAGGGCGTCGATAAGATCGACGGAGATGGAATCGGAAAGGGTGTTTTCGACTGCGAGTATCCAGGTGGATGTAATGTTTTTTCGAGAGAGGAAAGAGGATTTAGAAAACTCCTCTGAGAGCTCTCTCGAGCAAAGGACATGGGGGGTCGATCCGAGAGACATTACAAGGGTGTCGCCTATAACGGGGAGTTGTAAGGGGATACTTCCTAAGTAGGTGTTGTCAGTTATGATTTGAGCTTTTCCGTCCATGATCTTGTGGCCTGACCAGTCGGCGATGCGAACAGTCGTGTATGCTTCGGAGTTAAGTGCAGGTGTTGCGAAATATCGAAGGTCGCCTTCGAGCGGAAATTCATCAATTTCTACACGAGTGGGTTTACCGTCGGAAGGTATAATTGAGGCGGTTTCGAGCTCGAAACGGTAGCGAGCTTTTCCTACGTAAGATGAAGATTGTGGAGACTTAGCGTAAGATTGTGAATTTGCTTTTGAAGACAATTCGTCATCGTCATCGAAAGAAGGACATGCGATCATTCGGTAACCACTCGTGGTCGTGAGAACCCAATTCTGAAACGGAGATGGAGCTAGAGATCTAGACGGTCTTCCAGAGATGAGGGTGAGAGGAGCTGAGGACCAAGAGATCCCAGAGGCTTGGACAATGGAAGCATAGCGTTTAACAAGGATGCCGTCCGAGGAAAAATTTACTTCGTATTCGGGGGCCCAGCGGGCGGATGGAGTGAGATACTTGATGGTGAGATTCTGGTCGCCCTTGTAGATGATGGCGCTTTTTATGTCGAGGGTGAGAACACCTTCAAGGTCAGAACCTATAAGCTCTAGGGCAGCCTTTCGAACCTCAAGTTCTTCAGATTCTAATTCGAGACTTTCAATATCTAATGAGACATCGAGGATGTCTAGGGCCAGAGATTGGTTTCTTTCGCGGAGGAAGTCTGCCATTTCAATGACATCATCAACAAGGAGCACTTCTTGGGAACTACCTATACTGCGGTTAGCGCTAAGGAAAAGCTGTTCTTCTTTATAGGTGTGAAGCACTGCTTCGAGCATGCGGGTTTTTACATCCAACTTAGACAGGCTCACTAGAACCGCACTGAGTTCATTTGTTTGAGATGAAGTGCGGGTGCGGACATCAAAATTGATGGCCTCTAAAGAACTTCCGGAAGGGAGGTCAATAGATATTGAGTTGAAGTCTAAATCGTGTGAGAGGTCTGAGATCTCAATCGTGCAAACTGTTGTTTTGAGCTGAACAGATCCAGAATGAACAATCCTAGCTCCTTCTTGGTGAATCTCAACAGAGGAGATGGGGAGAGAGAATGAGGTTTGGGCTGAAGAGGAGATAAAACAAAGCTGAAAGATCGCTAGAACTAAAGTGATGTGAGATTTCATGGGATGAAATTAAGGCAAGTGAAGCTAGTTACAGAAAACTGTATCTACAGAACTAGAGTAAGCGATCCACCAACCGAGACCACCTTCAATATTCGTCTTCACGTTGGTCGGTGGCGCAAATGGATTTCCCTGTGCAGAAGCAGCAGCCTCGAAAGTCATAATGGCGGAAAAAGCCGACCTGTCAATTGATTCGAAACGTACGAGGACAGTGTCGCCAGTTTTCCAAAAGCCTGCTTCACCTTCTGGCTCAGCAGCAAAATCCTCAGCGTACCTAAAGAAAGTGAACGTAAATGGAGTTCCGTTACCGAAACTATCATCCCAAGCAGATCCCAATGGGTAGATGAAAGAGGGATCCACTCCCACCCTACGTGAAGCCCAACGGTAACAATTGCCTAAAGAATCCGGGTCAGTATACGAAGTGGATATAAAACCCACAGAGTCGCTCGTAGCAGTCATTGGAATAACAAAATCCACTGAATCTATAGGAACGATGTTCTCAATTTTAGAAGAGGACGTCACCTCAAGTGTGTCGTAAAGCACATGAAGGTCGTAAGTCACCCCATGTACACCTATAAGAGCTGGCTCATCAATAGAGGTGTAAGCGCAAAATGGATTCTCAGCAAGAACCTGAGGGTCTATCCCCAAAGTAACTCCAAGCACTTCTAGAATATCTGGGGAAAGATCCTGCGTACAAATTTCATCCAGGAGGTATGGAACGCCATTCGTGGAAACCGTCACCTCTGCCCCACCTAAATATAAGCTCTCTGACAGGTCACCTACGGGATCGAAATACCCTTGGGTTTTACTTAGCAAAACGATGGGAGCACCCCCGTTACGTATAGTGCCTTCCACGACAAGTAAAGGCTCAGAATCAGGCAAATCAACATCTACAATTTTAGTGCACCCTTCAAGCACAAATGACAGGCCCGCTAGAAGCAGGATTGAGAGTGAAATAGCTGAAATAGAATATGATGAAAATCGGGAAGTAAACATAATGCAAAAGTAGATGCTTCTCATGTGTAATTCACAACACGAAATGACTAAATTCGCCCCACGTAACGACGACATGCTGAACAGAAGACACCTCCGTATAAAGATCCTACATATCCTCTACGGATTCTATCAGGACGAAGACAGCAATGCTACAAGCTCTAAGAAAGCTTTAGATCACAGTATCGATAAGATGTACGAACTCTATCTCTTGCTCCTTTCTATGGTAGCTGAGATGCAGGGATTAGCGATAGACAAGATTGAGTCGAGTCGTAAAAAACAACTTCCAACAGACGAAGATCTCCATCCAAATACAAAGTTTGTGAGAAATTCTCCTCTAAGGATACTCGCAGATAGTAAAAGACTTGAGAATAAACTTTCTGAAACTGGAGTTGGTTGGGGTAAAAACCGTGAACTTCTGCGCAACCTATACCGAGGACTACTCCTTCACGAAGAGTTTACAGACTACATGCAATCTGAGGAAACAGGGTTTCGACACGATAGAGAATCTTTAATACGCATGTTTAAAAAGCACCTGATTAATGATGAGGCGTTTCAGGACATGTTGGAAGAAGAGAGTATCTTTTGGATAGACGACCTAGACCATGCAGCTTCTATGGTCATTAAAACGATTAAGAGCATAGACGAGGAAGATGAGGATGTGGATATTCTTCCACTTTGGAGAAATGATGACGACGATAAATCTTTCGCAAAAAATCTATTCACCCAATCTCTTGTACAAGGCGAGGAAAACGAAAAGCTCATAAAAGAAGGTGCTCAAAATTGGGAGCTGGAGAGGATCGCTCTCTTAGATAAAATCCTAATGAAAATGGCTTTAGCAGAGGCAAAGACCTTCCCTTCTATACCACTCAAGGTGACTTTGAATGAGTACATCGAGCTGTCTAAGTTCTACAGCACCGAGAAAAGTCATGGGTTTATTAACGGCATCTTAGACCAACTCTTTACCAAACTTAAAGAGTCCGGAGATATTAAAAAAACCGGCAGAGGGTTAATCTAATGACATTTCCTGCAAAATACATTCTGCTTGCAGTAGTTGTAGTTGCACTATCCAGCTGTGGGGATGGAATGGATAAGGGGCGGATCAGCACTGATTTAATAAACATTAGCGCTACAGCTAATTCTTCTGACATTTCAACGAACGAGTCCGGGCCTATTTTGCAGATGGACAACATTACATTCAACTTCGGAACGATAGCCGCAGGGAAGAGAGTGAATCATTTGTTCAAATTCGTGAACTCTGGCGACTCCCCCCTTTTACTTGCT
>Ga0308025_1000171_pt1 | contig 35531 bp, 29 predicted proteins | sample Neamet422_FD_201298 | JGI IMG/M metagenome (GOLD analysis project Ga0308025, IMG submission 201298) | Marine microbial communities from water near the shore, Antarctic Ocean - #422 | ecosystem: Environmental > Aquatic > Marine > Unclassified | place: Southern Ocean | collected 2014-10-03
GTTGAAGTTACCTGGGTGCGGTTCAAAGGCATGAACAACGGCGCATCTATCAGCGAACCAATGACAGACAACGCCTATATTTGCACCGACATCAAAGACAGTATCATTTTTGCCTATCAGCGGAGTAATTCGATCTAACCAAGGCACTGCATCGCATGCCTTACCGGATTCGAGACTCCAATTGACGCGTTCTGCAGTAGTTAATTCCCGCAGCAATCCTCTTTCCTGGTCGTGGACGTAAAGATCTAATTTGCTGTTGGCCATTTTTTTATCCAAAAGTGGATAGATGATGTAATGGTTGAAAAATCTCCCGGGCATTCTTAGTCCGAACTTTATGGCACGGATTGGAAAAGATTGTTTGGTTGAGGTTTTAGAAATGTTAGACCCTCCGTGTGTATTATGGCAAAACATACTTGCTTATGATACCTTTATGCAAACAACTTTCATTCAATATTGAGACGTATATGCCAAAAGAACACAGTCCATCAAGAATGCTCTGAGGGTTGATTGCCACTCTTCAAGATCGTGTTCCATGGCCCAATCTTCATCTGTGGTTTTTCTACCGCTGGCTCTGGTTCGATTCGCCTACGGTCGCTTATATACTGTTGAAGACGATGTTGTTGTGAAGAGATGGAAGGAAGTGAACAAGGTTAACTCTTGTTTACTCATAATTACTCTTGTCGACCCAAAGTTTTATCGGCCTCTGCGTGTAGAGTAGAATGTATGCTGTGCGAACCGGAGCCAATGAGGCCGCTTTTAGGGGCGCCGAAGTTTTTGGCGATCGGGCTTTGCACTCGCAGAACACAAAAAAAGGAACGGTGATATGAATGGAGAAGAAGAACATGAAAGGAAAAGACGACTGCATCGAATGCGGTGCTGGCAAGATGGAACTGGACGCCCGGAAGGGTGAGCTTGAGTGCAACAGTTGTGGCATTGTGGTGAGCTCAGCTGACATGCTTGATACAAACCCAGGCAAGACGACCTACGGTGGTGAATCCGCAACTCACGAAGCGGTTCGCAACAACTGCGACATCAACGGCAACATGGGTACGAGTGGCGGTTACATGGACACAAAGGGACTTGTTGGAGGCAACCGAAAGAAGTGGAACCGGTTGCGCAAGGTCAACCGCAGCACAACGCGACTCAAGCATCCTCTCGCTGAGGCCGTTCGTAAGAAGGTCAAGGAGATGTACGGTTCCTTCGCTATGCAAGCGGCTGAACCGTTCATTAAGATGATGTGCAAACCGCTCAAGGGCGAGTTGGAACTGCAACGTCAAGCCTTGGATAACAAGGCCCTCAAAAAGCAACTGGGCATGCCTAAGCAGAGCATCTGCCGCAAGAAGTCAGGGGTCCGGGGCGAAAGCAGCGAGCTCAACATCATCTTGCTGGCTATGGCAGCCGTCGAAGTCGCTGGCGAACTGGGGTTGCTCTCGAAGATGGACCGACGAGCTGGAATGGCCCAGCACAAACTCACGCGAAAGCAACTCATCAATGCCAAGCGAACGTTGCTCAACCACTTCAAAGCCCGAATCACGATGGGTTGGGAAGAGAAGCCAGCAACAAAGACGCCAGATGACATCCGAGAAGATGGGGTTGAGCAAGCGATCGAGCACATTCACGACATGTTGGGCGAGTCCCTTCGTGAAGAATTGCTGGATGAAGTGAACTATGAGACCGAAGCACGGCTTGCTTTGCTTGGTGAAGGCTCTACGAGTGCACTGACTGCGAACACCGAGGTCCGCATGGCCGTTTGCGTCGCCTTCTTTGCGACCCTTGTGTCGATGGGGTTGCAAGCGGGCATGGCCGATCGGCTTGGCGCTGTGTTTGGCATGACTGGCAGCGGCATCCGCTCTCGCTACGAGGCGTTGTCTGCGGCTGAAAAGGCCGGGGAAGCTGACTACAACGGCGTGTTTCTCCAATGTGAGATGACGTGCCTGGAAATCTTAGCGACGCTGCATCCAGCCCACGCCTTGATAACACGCGCCGGGCTCGGTGACTTATGGTCACACAAGGAAGGCTCTTCAGCCTCTTGATTACGCTCGTGTTATGCTCTTCTGGAGCAAGCGCAGGGGTTGCAGAAACCCTTGATGCGGGAGCCGTCTTTGGCGGTCAATCGACTCAAGCCAACGAGACCTCTGCCAGCATTGTCAACCTGAGTGAGTTGCCAAGCATCGTCGAAGTTTACACCGCCACATGGTGTTCCAATTGTGTGGATGTGGAGCATGCTTTGGATGATGTGGAAGCCAATGTTTCGATGCAGCAATACCACATACATCGTTCGATTTCAGAAGTTCAAGACCCCTTCGGAACCGATGTCATCGACAAACGGTTCCACGATCGCTATGGCCGCTGGTCACCACCAGCAGTGGTGTTCAATGGCACAACAATGGTGAAAGGGAGTGTTGCACAAACTGACAGCCTTCAGCAAGACTTCACCACCATCGTACAACAACCATTGCTGCTTGGAAACGGCAGCAGCACGTTTGGTTGGACGCCCATCAGCGACTCTCAAGGGACCGTGACATGGAGCCTCGATGTCGATATGGCGCAGTTTGGTGAAGGCACCCTCAGCGCATACCTCTGGGTTGTCGAAGGGTCTGCATACTTCGAAGAAGGTTCCAACGGCCTTGGCGATTACCCTCACATCGTTCGGGACATCATACACCTCAGCAACGAAACACAAGGGAGCATGAGCGTTGACTTGCCTGCAGCTTTTGATGGCGATGATCTCTCTGTCCACCTTGTCTACCAGTTCAACCCCTTGATTCCTGAGGAACTGATTGCAGATGAATCAACTGATCCAGAAACTGTTCCCTTTCTCTCCAGCATATCGACACTCGCTATGATCGGTGTTGCTGTTGCCGTGCGCCGTTCGTAATCACGGTTGGAAATCTCCTTCCATCCGAGGCCCTGGATTGTCACGAAGATCTATGCCCAACTCCCAACGGAATTCTGGCACCGCCTCCGGTGCCTGTTGAACGTCCATGTAATGCCACCACCAAGGTGGAGCGCCCCGAAACCCAAAGCGTTCTTGGGCCCGATTGAGACTCTCACTCAGGTTTCTGCGAGCCCATTGGCGTGGATGGTCTCTGCGAAGGTATGTGATGCGGCCCTGCTCATGCCCTTCTTCTACATACCCAAGTAAGGTCGCAAAGCGACGCACAAGTCGTCGTTCTGCCCCATTGCGAAGCGTCACATTGAGCATGCAATGCTCGAATTGTAATTCACCACCGTCTGCTGCGTCAAATCGAAGATTGGAACCGATTGGTTGGAGCAGCATCGCTTCCCACAGTCTTGGAAACACTTCGCAGAATCGACGCTCTCCGTTCCGGATGTCCCCGATGACGCCGGCGACTTCTGCTTGGCCATGATTTCTCAAAAACATCCAATCGTTTCGCTGGAATTGATCGATGTAATTGTGATCAAGGCCTTCTCCATCGACCATCGCTTGAGGTTCTTCAAGAAATGATGTAAGGGACTTCGCCCACATTTCAGCCATCGCTTCAAACGGCACGGGTCGTTTTACTGCAACTGCATGCTCCACAAGCGTAGTAGCCCCCCCGATATGACCGTCAACAGGGGTGTAATTCTGTTGATAATCTCGGTTTCGATGTTCCATGTATCTGAAATAGCGACGGTTATTTGGTGGATTCACCTCATTACCTCTGGCACGGAACTGATCACGGAATTCTTCCAACCAGTAAGGTGCGACCATCCCGTTCAAGGTTTGTAGCAACTGTTTGAGTTGGGCGACTGCTCCTTCGTCGAGCAGAGCAAGATGATGTTCATCCAAAAGTCCAGGGAACCCAAGAGGAGATTGGTGGCCGAGGTGTGCAAGGAGTGGAGGGATTTGACGGGTGCTACCAACGTCATCCAAGAGGGTGAGCACAACCGAAGCCATTGTGTCACCGAGGGGGACTGCGGCGTGGAAGTTGCCGTGGTGAATACACACGGGTGTCGTACGCCGAGGGAGGAGGGAATCGATGATGTGAATCACAAATGGGGCTCCGTGGACGCCTAAACCGACGGATACTTCGTAGAAATGCCCGAGACGGCCCACGACGAGCATATGCTTTTGATGAACGAAAACCCGTCCATCGCTGCCTTCGATGATGTCATTCAAAAACCGAATTGAACGTTTGAGGGGTGCAGCGATGTGTGTTGGAGCTGTTGCAACCGAAGTCCAGTTATGTTGAATGGCAAACAACATTTCACCTGAATGGGACGTAACTGGAGAGAGTGCCAAGGATAAAAGAAGGGACCAAAGGGCCGGGCTTTCGGGAACGTTGGTGTGGAGCGTCGTACCCTTTTTGGTCCGAACACGAAGTTTCAGCTTTGAACCGATGATGCGTAATGGCCACTTTACAGGCGCGTTGCCTTGTTGTGTGCCTCGGTAATTCTTCCATCGTTGAAGCCAAGGGTAACTGTCGAGTTCTTCAAGATCTGGTGGGTGATTGAGGAAAGCCTCCACGATGTTTCCATCAAAACCAGATCGTTTGTCTAACCGCTGCCGGATGTCCCTCGCCCAAGCGGCGAGAGGATGAAGAATGTGATTTCGGGGCGGAGGGATATGCTCTTCTGCCATCCACCCAACCCAAGTTAACAGACCATTGACAGCATGCCTGCTTGGCTGGTTAGCTCGGCGTAAGAGCCGACGGCGTTGGTAAAAGTTAGCCCTTCCATGCCTTTGTTCATTGACTTCATGCCCTGCTTCAGGCATAGCAACTGGGTCCGAGCAACCGAAGACAATCAACAACTTGCTCAAATCCCATCCCACTCTGAGCTTGGAGGACGAAAGGACACGCAGAAGCGATACGGTTGGGACTGCACGTGGAAGTTTTCGGCCGTTCATGCTCATTGCGTCGTCTTGAAAAGAGAAATGAAGCCCATCATGCATCAAAAAACCACGGTGAAGAATCAATCGCTCTTCTGAAGAGAGTTTGAGCCCTTGCTCGATATGATCGATGATGGCGGTGAGGTCGTGTTCAGGCGCAGGAAGTTCCAACACCGGATCAGAAGCCTTTGGCAACCTGGCCCAATTCACATCGTCAGAGGCTTGGTAAGCACGCTCCAAGGCTTTCCACCTTTGTTTTGTGTTTGGGTGTGGCCCCCCAAGGGAGGCTGCAACTTCGTTGTGAAGCATTTCTGGAATTTCGAAATCCCACGCCGTCTTAGGAGCACCCCGAATCATTGAGGCACACAGTTCGCACGGTGAGACTGGTTTTTTGCGCCCACACACATCGCACTTGTTGCGATTCCGTCCTGTCATGGAAGGTTACCATTCAAGGCTATATCAACTCAATTGAGTGATTTGAAGATGTTGATCACCGCATCCACGTCTTCATCGGTGACGTGAAGGTGAACGACAATCCTACAACTGTTTGGCCCGATGTCGAGCACATCGACGCCGGCAGTGGACAGAGCCTCGACAATCGTGGTGGCATCAACCGTTGAGTCAAAGTAAACCATGTTGGTTTCCACAGTCGGCAAATCGACGGAAAAGCCATCCAATTCATTGATTGATTTTGCGATTCTTATGGTGCGAGCATGGTCCTCTGCCATGCGATCAACATGATGGTCGAGGGCATGCAATCCGCCGGCTGCAAGCATTCCAGCCTGCCTCATTCCGCCACCAAACATTTTGCGCCATCGGTGTGCTTGGGTGATGAATGAAGTTGAGCCAACGAGCAGGGACCCGATGGGTGCACCGAGGCCTTTGGAAAGGCAAATCGAAATTGAATCATAGTCGCGCACCATTCGATCGAGGGGCGTATTTGTGGCAACTGCAGCATTGAACGCCCGTGCCCCATCCATGTGAACAGCGCAATTATTTTCTTTTGCCACTGCGGCGATTTCATCCAGGGTCGATTGGGGATAACAGGCACCTCCACCTCGGTTGGATGTGTTTTCGACGCACACCAATGTGCCATCTGGGTAGTGGGACAACGATCCTGCCTGCTTACGAATCGCTCCTTGGACATCCTCGGGACGCATAAGGCCACCATGAACGTCAACCAGAGCGATCGAGGCGCCACATAGAGCAGCGTACCCGCCACCTTCGTAGATGTAGATGTGGCTGTTCTTGGCGGTAATGATTTCATCGCCGGGAGAGGTGTGGCATCGCAAAGCGATGGCATTAGCCATCGTACCTGATGGGACAAACAGAGCAGCTTCTTTGCCGCACATGGTTGCAATCCTCGCTTCGAGTTGCTTGACCGTGGGGTCGTCGCCGAGGACATCGTCCCCAACGGCAGCCGTATGCATTGCTTCGCGCATTGCAGGGGTCGGCTGAGTCACGGTGTCTGAGCGCAGATCGATTCGGCTTGATGAATAGTGGCGCATGATGTTGCCACAGCGCCCCCCTTCATCAAGACGGTGGCGAATCAAAGCAGTTTGAGAGCCCCGGTCACCGGTTCTAATTTCGCCTCTTCGGCTGGACCAAGGGCCAAGATCGTGAATGAGCCACTTGGGATTTGAGTGTGGCCGGCGTCATGAACGCGGGCTGTGAGAATGTTGAGTTGTTTCGCTTCCTGTTCCAACCGTTCAAGATGTTCAGCATCGTTCCCCTTGACACAGATTTTCTTCTGTCCAGAGGAGAGCCAGGACTCGAGGTGACCGGGTCGTTCCTTGCCTGCCTTCATCGTCGCAATCACGGCACCATGGCCAACTTGAGCGGCGATTTTCCCTTTGCCCATTTTTAGTCCATGATTGACGACGAACACCATCTTGACTTCATCTTCAGGTGCTTCGCCCCGAGTGCGTGGGGCGGTCATGCTGTGAATGAATGAACGAAGACCCATGCTGGCTCGTGGAGTCAGTAGGGTTTCAATTCTCCGACGAGGGCGTCGATGGCACGCCGAGGCCCTGGTCCAAGACCAAGAACGGTGATGGTGCCAGGCTCGACCTCTGTGTGACCCGCATCTTTGACCAGGTAACTGACGATGCCTGCGGATTGGGCTTGGCCAGCCAGACGTTGAAGATCAGCGAGATCTTCCACCTTGAGGCAGATTTTCCGAGCCCCGGATTGACGCCACCGTTCAACCAACCGCCCGTTTGTTTTCTTGGCGTTAAGGGTGCAGGTAACCGCTGCATGAGCGCACTGCACTGCAACCTTACCGGTCGACAGGTTGAGATCGTGACGAACGATGAGGGCCATCGTTGGTTCATCAAGCGTCGATGCCATGGCTGTCCATCACCGCGTATTCCAATGCTTCAATTGTTGGTTGGCGCACGAGGAGGCTGCTGAACCAAGCACCGAACCAAATTGCAAAGGTTAGGTTGCCCAAGGCGTGCAGACCATCGAACGGAAGGCCGTTCACCAGGTACAACAAGAACTCCATGGCACCAAAGGTGCCGTCGAGGATTGAAAAAGAGACGATGAGGCCAAACAAAAACGCCGAGATAACAGCAGCAAGACATGTGCGGCCAGCATTGTAAACACCATCGACGACGAGGGAGAAATTCGCTCCAAATACGGCAACTGCCGACCATCCAGCAGCTTGGAACAACGTCCACCAGCCATCGCCCATGAAGAAATTCGACAGCATGGCGACCATGACAGCAAACGCTGCGCCACGCCGAGCGCCAAGTTGGGCACCGACGAGAAGACAAGCGACTGTGACGGGTTGAATGTTCGGAAGCGGCTGCATAACGACGCGCAGCAGAGAAACACTCAACACAAGCGTTGCCATCAAGACAACATCGTGCACTGAGCGGCGATTTTGACCAGCGAGAAGCCAGAAAGCGGCTCCAAGCAAAAGCACATCCAGAACCAACCCCATTGTTGGAGAAAGTTCGGGACCGTGGGTGCCTAGGGCTCGGAACATATCCATGGCCACCGGCCCCCACGATTTGAGGCTTACCTCGCTTCCACTGGATACCACTGCACTATCGAACCGGCGTCAAGCATGGCAGAGTCGGCAGCGAGGGTTGCTAAACGCCCATCGACGGTGTACTCCCAACCTTCACCCGTCACGCCGTCAAAAGCCACAACGTAAGTCCCGAGGCTGGTGCTTTCTGCACGGATCTCAAGACCGAGTTCTTCACAAGCAGCCGTGGTGAGTTCGTAGGCATTGGTGTACCCTTCAAGGCCGCCAACTGAATGGAGTTCCCCCTCGATGGTGATCGAGACAATTTGCGTCCCTTGCCAAGATTCGTTCCATGACGGATCCCATACGTCTTGAGCATCGGCATCCGGGGTGACTTCCTCGATGAAATGGGACCATTGAACCGCCACTTGGTCAACAACCAGAAGAGCAATGATGAGCAGATAGATGCTTAAGAATTTCAACACTGAAGTTCCCTCGTTCCGTAAGAACTGGACACCTGCGCCGCCGAGTGAAAGGAACAACAGAAACGTCATCCCTTGGACAAACCAGTCGAATTCCGTCTGCTCGACTTCGATGTTCTCAACAGTGTGGGTCGGGTTCGAGGTGTAGACATAGACCACGCTGTCATCGCTACCAAAGGCAAGATAAGTCGTCTCCTCGTAAGTGAGGACGCCTGGTGCAGAAGTAGCGTAACCGTCCGCTCCTGTGGTGAATGTTTCGAGCAGAAGGTCGCCACTTGACGACACGTTCACGAGGCCCCAGCCACGTTCAAGGCCGTTGTATGGGAGTGAAAACTGACCTTCGCCCAGCACCCCTATTTCACCGTTTGAGCGGAATGAAACGCGGTTGACTTCTTCACAGGAAACCGCACAACTGAACAAACGTATGGCTTCTGAATCGGCTGAGAGCACAAATGAATCATACATGACGGGGACGGCAGGTGAGGCACCAATTCGAAGGGTCGATTGGGAAGTGAAACCGTCAACATCGATGATGTGAACCGTGCTGGATGTGGGCCCTTGAACTTGAACGAACAGGCCCGCAGTTGTCATCAGGGGGGCGTGTCGAATTTTACCTTCTCCGAGATTGATTGAACGTACAACGCCATCTCGGGTGACGCCCCAGAGAACGCCGGATTCATCGCCCAAGAAATATTCCTCTGCTCCGATGGCTACGCCATTGCGCCAACCAAGACCCGTGTCTGCCTCCATTTCGAGCACTCCATTTGAGGCGCAGAGGGCGACTACACCGGAGCGAGTCGGGGCCACAATGCGGTCTTCATCGACTGCCATCGCTCCTGTGATCCCCCAGATTGTTGGTTCGGATTGATGCGCCCAAATCAAGGCGCCGTCCTCGGTTGATCTGGCCTCAATCTGACCATCAGACCAACCAACAACGAGCATGTTTGGCCACGAGCCACACGAGCCTTCCCCTTCTGAAACATGAAGCAATGGAGCCATGTCATGGTGGGTCGAATTCGCATTGGTGTGCGACCAAAGAGGTTCGCCATCAAGTGAAAAAGCCGCCAGGGTTGGTGAATTGTCACCTCCCCATGAGGCCGAGGTGCGGACAAACAACTGCTGATCGACAAAGAGTGGGGCTGTGGTGATGTAAGAACCGCCGAAATCATGCGTCCAATCGAGGGTGTAAGTTTCGTCAAATGCCACGGGTTCTGCGCTTGCATTCACCGCAGGCAACGTCAACAGAATCAGTGCGGCAAGAATCAACGGACGGAGGTCCATTTTGTTCACTCCATCGTCGTTTGAATGGCTTCCCGGAGCAGAGCGCTGACAACTTTGCCATCTGCTGCACCGACGGTCTGCATGACGACACCCATCAGCGGCCCCATGGCGCCCATGCCTCGTTCTTTGACGAAATCCGCTCGCTCTTGGACAATCGCTTGAATGGTTGAAGCAAGGTCTCCGGCGTCAGCTGGCTTGTAGCCATGAGCTTCACCGTAAGCTGCAATCTCAGCCATTGACGGGCGTTGAGTCGAAAAGGCCGCGATGATTTCGTTCATCGATTCACGCGTGATGTCGCCTTGTTCCTTGACCTTCAGCACCTTCGCACAGAGTTCTGGGTCTGCTTCGTCGTTCTCGAGCACAACGCTGGCCCAACCTTTGTGGGGGAGGGTTTCGGCATGCTTGACAAACACGTCATCGAGTTCTCGGGCAACCAATTGTTTGGCTTGATCTGCAGATACTTCGTAATCAGACATACGAGTTGAGCGTTCCTCATCGCTCATTGGCAAGGTCGCAAGGGTTGCTTTCCAGAGTTCTGCATCGATGACGATGGAGGGGACATCTGTTTCAGGATACATCCGTGCGCCACCAGGAAGAGGGCGCATAGGTGCTGTTGTGCCGTCTTCAGGTGCTCCTTTCTTGACCACCACATTTCGAACCTCTTGTCGGATTCGGTGCCAAGCCATCCTTGCTCTTTGAAGGACGCTCTCAAGCGCTAATTCGGCCTGCCAACGTGGGGCAAGGCACAGAATGAATCCGTCGTCCTCTGTGAGTGACAGCTCTTGACGAACCAAATCGATGTGCTCTTGTTCGATGCCGTACGCCGGTAATTCATCAGAGTGGAACACACCTTTGACGCCTGCAAGTTTTGCTGCGCCGGCCAATTCTCGGCCGAGTCGAGGCATTTGAGCGCCTTCTTTATCCAGGGTTTTGGAACCAATCTTTCCACTCAAGCCAGCCAACGGTAGGCTGAGCATGGTGTGGCCGTTCGACAGGCCTGTGGAAACCATTTTTGATTCGCAGGAAGCAAACGCAGACGAAACATCGACGAGGTGAAGAGGAAGATGTTCAGCGACTGATGAGGCCACTGTGGCTTCGAGTTCTGCATCGTCGCTTCTTCGATCTGGTGGCAGAAGAGGGAGTTGAAGTGAGGCCCTCAGGTCATTCGCGAGTCTGTAGAAGTGGAGTTGCCGGGACATCTCAAGTCGAATGATTCGAGGGATCCAGTTGAGGTCTTGGCAACCTTTGATTTCCACTCTGTCGCCGCAGGCCAGCGAGACGTTGAGATCTTGGCGGATGCTGCCGAGTCCACGGCGTACCCGTCGAGTTTGACGTAAGACACGCCCAAGGGCCATCGAAGTTACTTGGGCATGCTCTGGAGAGACGACATCGGGTGCTGTTGCGATTTCAATCAGAGGAAGCCCGAGACGATCGAGGTTGTAGATGACCTGCTCCCCATTCGCCGTTGCGAGTGTGTCCAGTTTACGAGCACTGTCTTCTTCCAAGCACAGCACGTCAATGCCCACTGGGCCAGCCTCCGTGTGCAGCACTCCATCAGTGGCAACAAGCGAAGTGCGTTGAAAGCCACCAGTGTTGGATCCATCAACGACTGTTTTTCTCATCGTCTGAAGCAGGGAAACTGGTTTGGCCTCGAGCAATGCTGACACCGTGAGGGCAATTTGAATGGCGTTGCTGTCATGCTTCAACGGTGGTTGGTCATCAAGTTCAATCAAGCCTGCATTTGGACTTTGGACATAGACAAACGAGCGGTTTCGACGGGTTTCGAACCGAGCTGCGATGTCAATTGCTCCACCTTCGCCGCGTGCTGCTCGTAATTTTCGCTCAAAGCGTTTCCAATCGGAGGGGACAGTATCGATCGTCACATCATAAAGGACGCCTGGTTGGCGCGAATGCAACTTTCCTGTCGCCAATTGCTGATGAACTTCGATGCCGCACATGAACCCAAGTTGCTCAGGTGAAAGCGCTGTAGCGTCATCAACCTGACCGACGGGCTCGGTGGTGCGCGGTTCGGCCATACTTCCACCCAAGCGTTCATCCTTCAAGATTCAAACCCATGAACCTCAAGGGATTCCATGGGTGTCATAGCCGCTTGGCCTGAACATTTTTCCATCTCGGTGGAACTTTTCAAGGATGTCTTCTGCCCGGCTCCGATCGATTTTATGCCGCTCTGCTTCGTTCAATACGTCGTTGTGTTGTGCTACGCCACCGTTATCGACAGCAAGCGTTGATACAATGTCAAACATGAGTTTTTCTCGGTTCCTTGCACCGCCTTTCTTGCCGGTGTGCATGGCGGTTTCATCGAAATTAGCGCCCATGAGATCTGCACGCCAGTTCTTTGTGAGGCGAACGGCCCGTTCTGCGTCTACGATTGTGGCAACCTGTGACAAACGGATGCGTGCGCTTGCCTCAGCCAAGCGTGCCAAAGCCTCGAGGGAACGGGCTGTGATGGCAACCGTGTCGGTAAAGTCGCCAATTTGCTTTCTGGTATCAACGTAATAGTTGACAATTGCATCGCGCGCTTCCTGATCCAGCGAGGGGTGGATGCTTCGCTTGGCGTAGGCCACGTACTTTCGAATCAAGTCCCTCGAAAGCACATCGCCCTGTTCTTTAGTGGCTTTGACGCCTGCTTCTGCAGCGGTTTTGGTTGGGTCCGGTGCTGTGCCTTCGTTGACGAGCAATTCGCTCACACCGAGCAACCGGGTGTTGATGATGTGCCTGGCAATCTTTGCGTCATTTTCAGCTTCAGGGGTGTCCGTCAACAGCCAAATGATATCAAAACGGGAAACCAAAGGTGGTGCGAGGTTTATTTGTGAAGTGAATGGGACATCGGTCACCGATTCGAACCGTCCGCTCTTGGGGTTGGCTGCTGCTAACACTGCACAGCGGGTGCGGAGGCTAGCGTTGATGCCAGCTTTTGAAATCGAAATCTTTTGTTGTTCCATCGCTTCGTGCATGCTTGAACGATCGCCTTCATTCATTTTGTCGAATTCGTCGATGGCGGCCAGACCAAGATCGGCCAACACAAGCGCACCGGCTTCCAATGTCCAGCGACCATCAGCGGCTGGATCTTGAACCGCTGCTGCGGTAAGACCTGCTGCGGAAGCCGATTGCCCAGATGTGAACCGTCCACGTGGAGAAATATCTGCCATGTAGTTGAGCAACTGCGACTTTGCAACCCCGGGGTCCCCCATCAACAAGATGTGGAGGTCGCCACGGTTTCTGGTCCCGTCAGCATTCAGTCGAGCCACGCCGCCAAAGAGTTGGAGCGCAAGTGATCGCTTCACAAACTCCATTCCAAAGATGGATGGGGCGATGCTGTTTGTGAACACCTCATAGATGTCGGGACGGCGGGCGAGTTCTTTGATTTCCAACTCTTCGTCTTCCGTGATCACGATTTCTTCAAGCGGAATGTTTTGCCGCTCAAGCGAATGCATGCGTAGGAACATGTCGAACACTGGCGTGTCTTTTCCACCCTTGCGCTGTGAACGGATAAACAGCACACCGTTGGCTTTGACGCGATCGCCGGGGTTGAGTTTTCCTGCGAGGTCATGTTCGACAATGCACAGAATACGTTCTGGCTGGATACCGCCCTTCATTTGTTCTGGTAATTCTTGGAGTTCGACAAATTGAGAGTTGATCAAAATCGAATCTTTCTGCCTCAATTCAAACCGTGTTTGGCGTTTTGCACGCCCACAACCGCCATCGATTTGTTGGCATTCGATCGGTTCAATCAATTCTTGTTCATTTGGTTGGTTGATGACCATGGTGTGACCGCAACCAACGCATTCGAAGGTGGCTGCATAGATGCGAGGACGTACGCCGGTGATCTTTGTAGCAACGGCGTCAATGGCCAGCATGTGGCCAATATCATCGGCTCTCAGATGAGACACGATGCGGATTTGGTCGCTGGGCAAATGGACAATCCTGACAAACGGGTACATGTTGCTGTGCCCAGCATCGAGTAAGAACTGTCGAAGGGCTTGGTTCGAGGCATGGAAATGCAGTTCAGGGTGCTCGACGATGTCATGTGCGAATTCGGGATCAAATCCTTCGATGACACGGTAGGAAATTTCAATCGATTGTTCGTCAGGCCACATTTGTGCAAGGTTGTGAACCGCTTCTGCAAAATGATCTTGAATCAAGGAGGTCCAACGGGCAGGGAGGTCGAATTCTTGCAACATCTTGGGCACCAATGGGAGTTCTTTGTCAACCGAACTCTCTCTGTGTAACGCCAACTGTTTATGAGCGTATCTTTACCAAATCGCCACCCCCCTGTTTCCACTGGAGAGACGCGTTGGCGGCGTAACCTGTTTTTCTGATTCTGCTGTGTCCACTGACCGAACGCCATCACCGCATCATCCATGTGCAAGCACCCCAAGGCAGCATCATGCCCGACCATGCTTTTGCACCCACGCGCGGCTTGCTCGAACGGTGGTCGGTTGACTCCCCTTTGTTGAACAACCGCCTCGGCGATCCAACCGAACGGGAAGTGCTCGTTCACATCCCCCCCCAAGGCGTCGCTGCGATGGCTGATGGAGTGGCACTTCCTGTCATCGTCTATCTTGCACCGTTCACCTCCTCTGGGCCTGCACGAGCCGGATGGAAAGCGTTTGGAGAAACGATCCCTCAACGCCATGAACGACTCGTTTCAGAAGGAAAGATGGGGCCATCAATTTTGGTCATGCCCGATACATTCACCAGCTTAGGTGGCAATCAATTCGTGGATTCACCGGCCCTCGGCCAGTGGTCGACGTGGTTGGCTGAAGTGTTGAAACCAGCCGTTATTCGCCGGTATTCAACAAATGAGAACTTCGGTTTGGTCGGAAAGTCTTCTGGCGGGTACGGTGCGCTTGTCAACGCCATGATGGCACCTGGATGCTGGGGTGCAATCGCTTGCCACTCTGGTGATGTTGGGTTTGAAACAATGTTCAAACCGACCTTGAGTGAGACCCTCACGCATGTCGCCTCGTTTGGCTCAGCCGCTGGTTATGTCGAACATGTTCGCCAAGCAGCAAAGTTATCTGGCCCTGATTTCCACAGCCTGATGATCTGCGCAATGGCGGCTTCCTATGACCCGAGGCAACCAACAACAAACAATCCAATCGGCATTGAATTACCTGTTGAAGCACGAACCGCTCACATCGATGCAGCGGCATGGAACCGATGGTTGGCCTTTGATCCACTGGTGATGATTGAAACACAAGCAGAAGGATTGCAAAACCTCTCTGGATTTTGGATTGACTGCGGAGACCGCGATCAATACCACATCCAATATGGGTCCCGCTCCCTGACCGATCGACTTTCACAACTCGGTATCAAACACCATTGGGAAGAATTCAGTGGCACACATTCTGGTATTGACCACCGCTTGGACCTCAGTCTGCCGTTTCTGGCCAATGCACTGAAGTGAAGGCCTGAACAGTTCAGCCGGTTGGTTCTTGAAACGCCTTTCTGTGGAAGGGGTATGGCCGAGCCAATGGATTACGCGAGTGCTGGTGTTGACATCGACCTTGAGGGTGCGGCTGTAGCATCGCTCATCGCCTCGCTTGGCCGCTCAACAAGGCAACCGGGTACGCCCGGTGCTCCGGTCGATTTGCCTGGCGGTTTTGGCGGATTGATTGAGTTTGGAGATTCATTGTTGGCCCTCGCAACCGATGGGGTTGGAAGCAAATTACAAATTGCCTCAGCGCTCAAGCAGTGGGGCGGTGTTGGCATCGATTGCATGGCAATGAACGTCAACGATCTGCTTTGTGTCGGTGCAGAACCAATCGCTTTTGTCGACTATGTGGCTGTACCAAAGCCAGATCCGGAGACACACGCTGCACTCGGTGCCTCGCTCGCTCAAGCCTGCAGGCTTGCACGCGTTACGCTCGCTGGAGGCGAAACGGCCTCTCTGCCAGGTATTGTTACCGAACTGGATCTTTCAGGTACGGCGCTTGGTTACGTCAAGAAAGGTGATGCTATCACGGGTGAACATCTCAAAGCTGGAGATGTTTTGATTGGCTTGCCTTCCTCTGGTGTGCATTCCAACGGCTACTCACTGGTTCGAAAGGTGATGTCGCACGTTGGTGCAGAGTACACCGATGAGGCTCCATTTGCAGTTGCAAGTGTTGGACGCACTGTCCTCAGGTTCGAAGGTCGTGACGATCTATCCTTCACTTTGGGTGAAGTGTTTCTCAACCCTACTCGGATTTATTGTGACCCAGTTGTTGATTTGTTCCACGCCTGCGCTACAGAGGATGTACCGTTTTCCATCAGCGACCTTCACGGCATCTGTCACGTGACCGGTGGCGGTTTGTCGAACCTCTTGCGTTTGCATGATAGCCTTGGTTGGCACATCGGATCTCCACTTCAGCCTCATCCCGAATTTGAATGGCTTCAAGCCGCTGGTGGCATCGAAACACGAGAGATGTATCGAACCTTCAACATGGGCTGTGGCATGATTTTGGCAGTTGACCAAGACCACGCAGAAGGCATCTGTGAGTGGTTAAGCCAACGCATGTCTGGCGTCGCAATCATTGGGTCTGTCAACGATGATGGACACAAAGTCACACACGCCCTTGAAGGCGTGGAATTCAGTCATTACTGACTGTGTGTCTCACGATCATGCATCACTTGGATGCTCGTTCGAGAACGCCTGTTGGCGCCTCAAAGCAATCCTAGACTCACTCTTCTTTTCCAGAGAGGACAACACCGTAGCCGATGCATCCAACCGCTGCAATGTAGAAGAGCAGGGTGATGTAATCTGCGATGTTGTCAAAGTTGGACCAGTAACCAAAGAATTCCTGGTTCTGGACGATCTTCGATTCCAAGTCCTCTGCATCAGCATCGCCGATGGTGCCAGTTGACACAATCTTGAACACTGGTTGAAGGTCGGTGAAAGCCGGTGCTTCGTTCATTGAAGTGATTGGGCGAGTGTCGAGGTAGAAGTACGATTCAGAACTGCCTGCAATTGCAGCGCCACTGACTTGTTCCACGCTCATCGAGACATCGCTTCCAAAGTACACTGGAAGAGCACCTGGGACTGCGTCAAGCAGCGTGTCGGTGTCCAACAGCTTTGCTTGGATGTTGCGGGTCAAAGGATCGAGTGAAGCGGTGCATGTGTCGACTGGGATGCCCTTCAGGACATCTGTGCCTTCACAAACGATTGGTGCTGTAGCGTATCCAGAAAGGTCGACGGTGTTGTTACCGTCAGCAAGGAAGCCACCAATGGTGCCAGCACGTTGCTCGGCGGTGATGAGCCCGAAGGTGTTCATCATCTTGGCAGGGTCCTTCCAGGAGAAGTAAGAGCTGTCGTCAATGGCGAGGGTTGTGCCCTTGTCGCAATCGCTGCTTTCTCCGGTGCAAATGGTGTAGGAGGTGCCGGTTGAACTCACGATGCCACCGGATCCGTAGTAGGTTGCATTTGATTCAAGGCTGGTCCATCCAACGGTCATGTCCATTGGGTTGCCAGATGCAAGGAACGCATTCACAGGATCGTGCCATCCGAGCAACCAGTTGTTGAATTCTTGAGTCAAGTATGGGGAGGTGCCAAAGGAATCAACGAGGAATCCTGGGACAAAGTCACCAAAGATTGCACCAAACATGAACGCACGCATTGCTGCGGCTGCATTTTCATCAACGCCGTAAAGCATGGCAACGGTGGAGGTGTTCCATTCCATTGGGGTGCCTGCGCCCATTGTCGTAAAGTCGATTGGAGGGGTCATGCCACTCAATTCACCGTAGAGGAACAGGGTTGCTCCGGCTGTGGTGGTAAGGCCGAGAGGGCCATAGAGGACGTTTCCGGATTGAGCCTGTGTGAGGGCGACTGCTGGTGCGCCGGCGCTTCCGGGCACGAGTGCTGTTCCCCATGCTCCACCCATGTTGAGGGAGTTAGTGAGGTAAGGATCCCCAACTGGGCTCATGCCACCAAAGGTTTGGTTGGCAAATTGTTCTGCACTCATGGTGCCAACGCCGCCAAGAAGACCGAGTTCTGCTGAGGATGCAGAGGTTGCCCAGCCACCAGCCCATGTCATGACTGCAGTGTATTGCTCAACGGTGAGGTTGTAGGCACCCATTGCGTCTGCTGCATCCATAGTCAGGAATGCTGCAAGGCCGAATCCTGTGCCTCCAGCGTTGGTAGCGATGAGGCCAGTTGGCGTAGCGGTCAAGTGACCGGCGACCATGAGTGAGATACCGTTTACACCGGTGAAGTCGACGCCCAAGAGGTTGTGGAGTCGGCTGGCGATGTCTTCTGTGCTGCTTGCGTTGAAGTCAGATCCGCCGCCGTAGCCGAGGAAGCTTGTTCCAACTGCAGCGTACATGGTCCAGTCTCGGACGAATGTTTTGTAGAAATCTGGAATTGGTGTTTCTGGGATTCCATCCCCGTCGAGGTCCATGATTGTGGCGATGCTAACATAACCATAGGTGGTTGCGCGTTGCATCACAGTCGAGTTTGCGGGATCGGCCATGACGTCAGAAACAAGCATTTCTGGAGCGCCCATGCCAATGAAGGCAACTGGGCCGAGTGCGCCCATCAAGGAGATGTTGAAGTCTGCATCATAGGGGTGAGATGTGTTCATCATTGCTGCGTCCAAATCGCCAGATACCCAATTCCCAGCAGTATTGTTGAGCGTTTCATCGTTGTTCATCATATGAATGCCTTGGCCTGTTGCGGAAGCTCTCCACGATGCTTCAGCACCGTTCGCCCACATATCGCATGGAATTGAGACCATACCAACAGCAGGTACAGCAGCCTTGCAGAGGTCACCGGTGGTGGCTTGGCCTGCTTGGGTTGTGTTCATGTCTTGGTTGATCATTTGGGCAGCGAATCCGACCTTGGTCAAATCCATGACGCCGTTCATTGCGGTTCCTGTAGCTCCAATGACTTGAGGCATGAAACCAATGTTGAGTTGGGTGATGTGAACATCACAAGGGACTGCACTGTCCACTGCACATGCATAGGATGTGTTCTCGTGATAGGTGAGTTCACCGGATGTTGAGTTGTGATTGGTCAAGTAACGATCTGAGGTGATGGTGTAGGTGACCGGTCCGATTTCTTCGTACACCGCTGCATTACCGAGCATCACTTCACCAACGTTGGTGAGGTTCCAGGCGTAGAAATCTCGGTCGGCGGAAGAGGAAAGCCAATCGGATTCAAATTCTGTGCAGTCGTCGTTCGAGCAGATAGCGTCTTTTGGAGCTTCTTTCGTTGCTTCAGCTACGGCGTCCGGTACAGCACTTGTGGCGATTGGAGCCAAGACTGCGAGGTTCAAGATAAGGAACAGGGCACCTGCTCCAAGCATGGTCTTTGATGTTGACGTCAAGAGAGACATATTTCATGGAGGCATTGGGTTCTCGTATAAGCGTTGGTGTACTATTGAACACCAAGTGTGCTATCTGAATGCTGGTGTACCCTCCCACTTCATTCCTCATCGGTGTGGTCTTCAATGGGAAGCGACACGGAGGGGTATGGCCGAGCGGCAACAACAGCATGCCTCCCCTCCTGGGTGGCCTGGTCACCTCTGGCTTGAGGGGCGCACTCTTGTTCACCTTCGTGAGGAACAAGAGCGCCCGACGCACATGCCAAGGGGCCCTGCAAAACACACTGGTGTGGGTTTTCTCAATCCAGCCATGGCGCCCGCCCGCACTCGAAGCGTGATGCTCTTAGCTGACGCTTTAGAGCACAATTGGTTGGTCAAACCGGGGCGCCCCATTCGAGCGCTTGATGCTCTGTGTGCTACCGGCGTGAGAATACGCCGCTGGCGCAATGAAATCCCTGCGGAACTTCAACACCGGTTGCGCATCACTGCCAATGACTTGGATGAGTTCGCTCTGGCTTGGGCCCAATCCTCGCATGAACAACACCCTCCACAGCAACCGGTTGAACATGAACAAGAAGACGACCGGCACGGGCAAACTTCCAATGTTGTGTTCGACAATGGCCTTCACTTTCAACGGCTTGATGCACGTATGGCGATGGTTGGTGCTGCTTACCAATGGGTCGATTTGGATCCATTTGGATCTCCTGTTCAATTCCTTGATGCCGCATTGCAAAGCCTCTCCCGTACCGGCGTAGTCGAAGTGACCGCAACAGATACCGCTGCATTGACGGGCTCCTCACCATCAAGTCAGGCTCGACGCTACCAAGCAAAGGGCTTGGTCGACGCTTATGCTCACGATGACGCGGTTCGATTGTTGATCGCAACAGTCGCCACCACGGCTGCTCGCCTGGACAAGGTGGTCACGCCATTGCTTGCTTTGTTCGATGGCCACCATGTTCGAATTTCCTTATTGGTCAGAACCAGTAAGTCAGAAGCTACAGCGATTCGAAAGTCGATTGGGTGGCGTGTCCGCTGCAAAGACGTCCCCTATCGGTTTGTGCAACACCCTTCACCAGAGGACCTACCAAACGCAAGTGGGCCTCTTTGGATTGGCCCAATGTGGCACAGTGAAATCGCAGGGAGAATGACCGAGGAACGGGCATTGGAAATGTGTCATCCGACGGTCGAAGACATCGAACTGGCTCGGAACCAAGGTCTGATTTGGGATGAGGAAGACATCGAACATTCTGCCCGAGAAGTTCGAAGAAGCGTCCGCCACATTGCTGATGCTGCAGATTTGATGAGCAGAGAACATCTCTTGTTGAACCTCGATGCCTTGCCCCGTCTTGCCGGCGTCGGCGGGGCTCCGAAAATGGAGAAGCTCATCGCCGCTTTGATTGAAACCGGGCATGCAGCAGCGCGCTACCCTGATTTAGAACCGATGCTTGTGACCGATGCACCGTTTGAGACGGTTGTTAAAGTTGTACAGAATGCTCGGGAATCATCCGACTGAAGGGTCGAGTGAAGGGTCATTGCCCAAATCAAGTTCAGGCCCCGGGAGCATGGTCCTCGAATTTTCAATAACATCTTGCACGCTTGATTCGATGGTTTGTGCATTCTCCAGAAGTTCACTCAATGGGATTTCGAGGCCGGTTAATTCACCGATCGCTTCAACCGCAAGAGCCGCAGCCCTTGCATCCGGATACAAAGGGCTGGCTTCCGCTAACAAAGCCGTCACATCAATGCCAAGTCGATCGCCTTCACCAAGAAGGAAACCTGTGATACCTGCAACAATACCTTGCTGAATTGGTTCGATGCCTGAGGTTCGAAGCCGTGCTCGTGCTGCATCAGAAGAACCGACGCCAAACAATTGCCCTGTTGGGACATCGCTTGAACCGACCAGTCCATCGATGATAATGAGGCGATCAAAGCCACCTTTCGTGAACCATTCCAAAACCGTCGATGCGAACATGATGTCTTGTTCATTCTTGAATTGTATTTCGGAGGTGAACACCCCGATGCCTTCGCCTTGGTACACCCGCACTGGATGCTTTGGAACTTCGTTATGAATCAGTGCCACGGCCGGAAATTCGGCGTTGAGGACCGTCCCTAATTGACGGAGTTTGAGGGTCTTGATGATGTGTGAAGCGGCAATAACACCAACCATTCCGGCTGTGGTGAAACCAGCGATTGCAACACCGCCAGTTCGTGGGTCAGCGCCCTCTTGCAGAACAAGTGCGTACCCTTTGAACTCATGCTCCATGAAACGCCCTCTGTAATGAGGGTGAGAACGGTTGTATGAAAAGACCTACGATGGGGTTAGTCTTCCCAAACTGCCCAATCTTCCCATCCTTCTTCGCGGTACCACCAGACGCCTTCTTCATCTTCCCACCATTCAGTACCGTTTTCATCCGTACTGATGTCGGCCTCTTCGGCGACTTCATCGGCCTCTTCGAGAGAAGATTCGTCCTCAGTTGTTTCGACTTCATAGTCCTCAATCTCATCAACAGGGGAAGTGTCGAACTCATCAAACAGACTTGAAGCACGTTCTTCTGGAACTTCGATGTCCTCGATTGAACGCCCTTCAGATTTCAGTTCATGAAGAGATTTGCTGGATTCTCTTCCTGGTTTCTCCACCACAGGATCAGCAGTTTCTTCTTCCTCTTCGACGTACCAGTCGTCCTCTTCCTCTTCCTTATTTCGTAACACGATCACACCGCCAGCAACAGCCAGCAGCAAGAGAAGTCCGAGAATGCCGCCAACCAGAAGTGGAGTGGTACTCTTTGTCTCGGTTGGCGTTGTGTCGATTGGTGCATCGATTTTCAATGGTTCATCAAGCATCCATTGTAATTCGCCCTCGGTGCTTGCGGATGGCGTGGACATGGCGTCGCACTGATTGGCTCCACCGAGCTCCGAGCATGTGATGTAGACGACGTAGCCAACACCCTGGATGCCGGGGAACAAACCGTCAGATGGCCCATTACGAACCGGTAGGAATTCAACTTGAGTCGAGCCCTCCGCAGAAATGGTGAGGGTTGGTCCGCTACCCGTCAAGGAAGACGACTCAAAGGTGAACGGTGGAGGCGTTGTTGGAATCACTTTCCATGAGAACCCTACGAACACATCAAACGGATTCGGATTGGTGATGGTGCAGGTGAAGGCCAAGTCTGCTCCATTGTCTTCCCAAGTGTACGCTCCTGCATCGCATACAACGGTGCCAGGGAGGGTTGCATCGGGGAACGATGGCTCGTCTGTCTGATTGTTCCCCGTCTCATTGGAGTCCGTCTCGTTTGTGTCATTGCCGCTGTCATCGGGACCGCCGGTAAAGGAGAACACGAGCGGATTGATCGATGGAATGATCCAAGACTTGCTTGGGTCAGAGGTGAGGGTCAAGGTATCAGTGGAATTGGCCGTGCCTGAAAGAATCAATTGGCCCCCTTTCACCTCAATCGTACCGCTGCTGGTGACATTGCCACTGGCGTTGTGCTGCTCCCAACTGTAGGTTAGCCCTTCGAGGTAGGTGTTCTGTGTTGGCAATTCCGCAGACAAGTCAACCTCAAGGTTGTAGACGCCTGATTCATCAACACTGAGAACGGAGCCATCCATGCTGATCTCAGCACGAAGCAAACCAATTCCTTCCAATGTGAGGGTCGCTGGTGCAACAGGTTGCATGCTGATACCACCACTGTTTCCAAGGTATTCGATGGTGAATGAAGCACTGTCAAAGAACGTGGTGAAGGTCCCACCGAGTTCTGTGAGGTCTTCCGCCGCTACAGCTTGCCAGACCCCTTCGCTATCGGTGGTTCCCGAGATACTGAACGTGATGCCTGATGCCTCGGCGTGAAGTTCGAGGGCCTCACCGGCCAGGAATTCGCCGTTGGCGCTCAAAGTGATGTTGAGGTACAATGAATCAAGAGCACTCAAACCGAATTGGTTGAGGGTATGATCGCTGCTCGATGAGAGGGTGTATTCAATCAACGCACTTCGCATTGAGTTGTTCAGTGGACTCACAGGGCCTGCAGTGCTGAAGGACGAGGTTGCGTTACCATAGTTGTCGAATGCAACGACTGCAGCATAGTAAGGGGTTCCATCTACAAGGATGGAACCAAGTTCTGCCGTGTTGACAGACATCGTTGGTTGATTTGTGGAATGAGGCAGGGTTGCGATGGCTACCAAACCGTCAAGGGAGATGATGTTGGAACTTTCAACATAGACGCGATATTCGACAGGCCCATCGCCCGAAATGTTCCATGTCACATCAAGTGAACCACCGGTGTCATCTGTGGTATCGGACAGGGTAAGCCCGTTCACTGCAGATGGGGGTGCTGGGTATGGGATGGTGACGAGCAACGGTGTGGACATGGAGCTCGTCACACCAAACGAATGGAGGGAGCGGACGCCATAGACATAGGATTCACCATGAACGATGTCGCCATCAATGGTCATGTTGCCTCCTTCAATGGTCAGCGGAGAAGTGAGATCGAATGCAGCATTCGGAGCGGACCGAAACACTTCGAATTGGATCAGTTCGTCACCGAAATCAGAGATGTCTTGCCATTCAAACGTAACACGGTCTGAAGTTAATTCAGTCACCGAAAGAACCGGTGTTGGAGGGAGGGACAGGTTTGGTGCACCCGGGACGTATTGTGCGTTCAGTCCTGAAACTGCGAAGGTCCCATTCCGGGTTGCATTGACTGGAATCGGGATGAGAATTGTCCCGGTACCGGCTGTTTGCTGCTGATTGATGATGTTGGTCAGGTTCCCCGCCGAAAATGGATTGTTTTCGACGATGAAAAATGCGTCATACCCAATGTCCATCCCTGAGAGGTTGAACGTGCCATTTCCAGTGTTCGATAAAGAGAAATCCAGGATGGATAGACGCACACCGTAGCCATCGGCTGTGTAGGGGAGTGCGTTCATCAGGGTTGAAAGGATGGTCGAAGTGTTCCCCATAGGGTCTTCGATGTAGAGCGGCATCATGCCAAACGAAGCATCGCCTGAATAACCTGATGTCACAAGATCATCTTGGCCATCATTGTTCACATCCAGGCCGATCTGGTGCCACCCACCAATGTACAAACCAAGAGCACTTTCACCGGCAGCGACAATGTGTTCGAGAAAACCATCGCCGTTCATATCAACGGCTTGGACATTGGTTGGTATTGACCAAGGTTGCACAATGGCGGAAACATTTCCAATCAATGTAGCGTTCAAGGCAAAGACCGTCAAATTGCCATCAACGGTCTGGGCGCTGCCGTCACTGGACCCGGGAGAGGGGACAACAAGCGAAGTTGTACCATCGCCATCGTGGTCGAAGACTGAGGCGTTGGTGAGGGCAACAGTGGACAGAACATTCGTGGTGTTCCATTGCAGCCCATCATTCAATGCGATGGTGTAGCCTTGTTGATTGGTCCCGATAAAGTCGATGTTTCCGTCGCCATTGAAGTCACCAGCCACAAGGTCTGATTCTATGCCATCGAAGTGGTTTGGGTTTTCCGAGATACCGCTACCGAGCGTCCATCCGAGCGGTGTGCTGTGGCCGAAAAAATCCGTGACAACAGCTGAGAACGTGGTTGAATTTACCCCAAACACTCCACCTGTCATTGAGGTGAGCGTGGTTGCCGTTGCGGTGTTGTTCATCATGACTGTGTGAGTTTGGTTGTCGGTAAATGCGCTGATTTTGTCACTGTATGTTCGGACCACAAATTGTCCACCTGCGTGAATTGAAACCACATCTGCATAACCGTCGTTGTTGAAATCGCCGACCGCTGCAGAAATACTGTTGCTGTACAGGGAAAGAGGCTGCGCGGCCCCGATGGCAGATGTTGTAGCATTGGTGAAATGGACACAAGCTAAATCTGAGCCGTAAGCGAAGGTGACGATGTCATCATGGCCGTCATCATTGAAGTCGCCGACAGCAACCTCGCTGGCACCAGCGCAGGTCTGAGCCCAACTGGATACATCGAGGCCTGAAGCAGAATCCCAATCAATACGGAGAACGCCTGCATTGAATCCGGTCACCGTTGAATCCCTTGAAAGAACAACGATTTCTGGTAATGTATCGTTGTCGACATCCCCCGAGGTGTAGTCGGTGACCGCGCCAACGGGCATGAGGCCTCCGTTCACTTCAGGTGCAAACGAAGTGTTGACCTGAGCTGATTCAATCGCTGATGCGAATGGAAGGATAAATGGAAGCGATGACACGGAGCCATTTGAGAAGACTTCAGAAGTTGTGTTTCCATTGGCAAATGTATTTTGATGCCCAAGATCGCCATACCCTTGACCTTCGAAAGCCCATTCTTTGACCCCATCTTGACCGATGTCAATGTAGACTTGCCCAGGTGATGGCACCTCATCTCTGGCGTTGATGATAAACGAAGCCGTATTGAAAGTCACGTTTCGTGGCACTTCAATTCCTAGCTGGGTGTTTATCTGACCCTCGATGAGGTTCACCGTTGGCGCTGCAATGCCTCCATCGAAAGTGCTCACGGCCCCCGCAGTGGGGTTTGCAGACACGGAAATGGCCGCAAATGACTGGAGCAACAAGAGCAGAACAAGAACATACGGGCCGGTTCGGCGAGGGCTATCCATGGTTGTCACTGAACCTCTGGGGTCGCATGCCCTTCAAGTTCCTTACGGCTGATGGAGGGGTTTCCCATGGATAATTTGGATTTTTTACTATGTTTCAGGCTCGAATGTTCATTGACATGAACGCTAAAGGGTTATACGGAAAAGAGAGGCACTTTCACATTGAGGGGCATCAAATGGAAACGAGCAGCAAAGTCTCCGTCATCGCAGGTGACATCGAAATCGATCTTGAAGGCGCTCCTATGGAAGTCGAAGAGCAGTTAGCCCTTCACCGACAAGACGACACGTGGACCCTGATGCTCGACAGGCTTACTCAAGCCCGTGCTGAAGCAATGCAGGCCGCTGTTTCTGCTGCGAAAGAGAAGGGCCTCCCTGAACGTGGGTCTGCCTTCAGAGTCTTGCTGGAAACCTGTTCATTGGAACGAAAACCTGATCAGGTCCTCGGTGCGATTCACTACCTCCGAGAAGTCGAAGGCATCCAAGACAGCCCGCCGCGTATCATCAACCAATTGTTCGATGATGCAAAGATCGATCCACCCGGTAACCTCTCGCTTTATCTCAATCGATTGAGGGAACGAAACTTCCTCGCCATTCCTGAAGGAAAGGAAGACAAAAACAGGTTTGCTCTTTTGACCGAAGAAGGTCGCGCTCACCTTGATAAACGGTCCACTGCATGAGGCTACACTATGGTGATGTCTGGCGGAGGGGGCGACGACCCAAGAGAATCAACCGGTGAAATCGAATCCGTCGTACTGGATTGGTCCTTCCAAAACCACGCCTCTGATATCTTGAGGAAAGGAAGGCATGCTGGTTCGAACTTTCGCAGGAGCATCCTTGATGGAGCCGACCTTACCGAGGGTGATTTTTCAAACTGCGATTTCCGAAAAGCATCGATGTATGAAGTGGATTTGATGAAATCTGCATTCGATGGCGCTGATTTTAGGGGGGCAGATTTGAGGAAAGCCCGACTCAACCTTTCCAACTTCAGAAATTGTAAATTCTCCGGTGCAGATCTACGAGGCATACGCGGCAAATACGCTATTTGGCAAGGCAGTGACTGGTGGAACGCTACAATGGATGAAGGGTTGCAAAAGGCGCTTGCCAAGAAATGGCCCCGCCCCAGCGATGCTTGAATCGGATCATTCTTGCTCTGAAACAAGAACCACTTTTGGATTTGAATACAGTGCGAGCCTTGCGCGAGCATTGAGCAACGGCAAAGCAGCAAGGCTGAGACAAGTCACCATGCAAACGCCACAAAAATAAGTTGAAATCTCATAGGTGAGCAACAAAGGACCTGTGAGGCTGTTCACTGCTGCGCCACCAACCAACCAACTCCCGGCGACGCCCGTGGTCAGGCCAATACCGGCTCCAATCACGTTCAACCAGGCGCCGAGTGGTTTGAGTTGAAACAGCAAAACCGAACCGATCATCATCATCAGGGCCGTGATCGCAAACCCGGCCGCACGAAGGCCGTAGCCGCCAGAATCACGGGCTTGGTCATGAAATTCTTGGTACTGTTCGACCGTTAGATCATCAGCATCGCTCGCCTGACTGTTGGGTGTAATCAATAAGGTTTCAACTTCAGAATCAGACAGGTCTTCTGCGTTGTGGAATTGATAATCGCCATAGGCTTGATAGGCCAATAAAATGGCTCCAAGCAGAATCAGCACAGCCACTGTTTTGGGACCTTTAGGGTCGGGACGGACGGCAAACATGTCCACGGGCGGAGCAGGCACGGCATCTGCGTCATCCATTCGCATCGTGAATCCTAAATCTAAATCACTCACTGTGATTCCTCCACGAGGTGAGCAAGCAATCCTACTCGGAGGTCATCGGGAATCGGTTTGGACTCCAACGTGTCCATGTCCACACAAACGGTCACTTGACTGGAACGCCATAGCACATCGTGATTTTGGTTTTGCAGGAGGTAGCCCCAGGTGCATGAAGAGGTTCCTACGTGTTCAATGGATAACGTTGCGTGGATTGTATCGCCATAGCGCAAGGGGGCGATGAAATCAGTTTCAACACGAACAACTGGGAATCCAATCTTGCGTTCATTGATCATGACTGGATAGGATACGCCACACATTGGCTCCCATGCTTCTTCGAAAAAACGGTGGGCGAGGTCAAAGATTCGAGGGTAGTATGCGATGTTCGCACCATCCAGCATCGGGTAATCGACCCTTCGCGACAGTTCCACCGCCATGTTCCGTCCAAACGGTGAGGCGTGAAGAAGGCTTGCTTGGCTCAGGGTTTGGCAACGGGAAAACGTAACCCGTTGCGCTTATATCCAAGCGGTCGGTGGACCGAACACCAAGGCCCTATAGTGTAGCTTGGATATCACGCCGGCTTGCGGAGCCAGCAACCCGTGTTCGAATCGCGGTGGGGCCGCTCTTTACTCAATGGTGCGATAGCGTTCGTGTTCAAACCCGCCATTCATGCATCGGCCAGTCTTGCTTTTTGGCTAAGGTTCGTAGCGAGCCTTCTGCATTGATCGCAACTGGGTTTCCAGTGATTCGCATGAACCAAGAATCTGCAAGCGTGTTGCCATAACCGTAGCATTGTGAAAGATCGTGTCCATTCGCCAGAGCGTCGGCTTCGACAACGGGAACCTTGCCTTTTCTTCGGGGAACCGACCAGCCTCGTTCAGATCCGCTGAGGATGCCGGTGCGTAACGCTGGCCCACAGCCGTAAACTGCATCCATGCCAAGCACCTCACCCATCGCTTCAGCCATGGGCGCAATGGTAGCGGTCACCAGGACGAGTCGGTGCCCTTGTTCACGATGCCAAGCCAACTTAGCCTTGGCTTCTTCACAGACACAGGGCGCAAGACGTTCTGCTGCCAAACGGGTCGAATACGCTTCGAGGACACGCCAAGAAGCGAGTGAAAAATGACCCCGGTTTCGAGCAGCATCATAGAAAGCCCGCCCACGGAGCAGGTTGCCGACCAACCCAAGCGTCCAGCTTACTGCCGCCACAGGAATTCGCCAAGGGCGGCGCTTGCCAAGTTCGGCAGCGAGGGTCTTTTCACTCGATGCATCCAGAAGGGTGCCATCGAGATCAAAGTAAGCCGCGACGGTGGCTGTCATGTTTCGTGGGTGAACAACACCATACATGAGTGCGCCCCCATTGGTGGGGGAAAGATCACAGTTTTTCGGGTGCTTGAACACAGCCAAGTTCACCATAGACTCTTCGTCCAGCGGTATGATCTTGCCACCATTCCAGACAATCACCGAGGTGACGTGGTATGAAGAATCCAACTTTTCGCGGCGTAAGTCCATGGTTTCGCATGGCTCGGTCGTTTGAAAGACAGGCGACGATGGATTGAGCGGAGCACCCTGGGTTGGCGCCAACAAAGCGTAATATCTCGTTTTTTAGGCGTTCGTAACGTGCTTGCTTCTGGGATCCTTTACCTTCTCTTCTAGGGGGCATGTACTGAAAAATCAAAATGAACCGCTATGAAAGACACGGTGGCTGTCCCAAACCCCAAAAGGGTTCAAATTTCACTCGAAAGAGACTTTTTGGGTGGTTTTCCAGTTTGCAGTAGCAAGTTTCTTTGCCTTCCCATCTGCAATAATTGGGTGGATTTTGTAGAGTTCTCCGTGCATGCCGCGGACTTGGAATTTCACACGGAGTTCTGCGGCTTCATCGCGCACAACTGCTTCCATCTGTTCTTCATTGAGTTCGATAGAAGCAAGGGTAGCGCCGTCGCTGTGGTTTGAAATCGTGAAGGTGTTTCCTGCAACTGAAAGTGAGGGCCTGAAGTCCATATCGTTCGGGTGGTGCATCCAGACTGAAACGTCAACAGACAACGAATCTCGGATGTTGACGCGGCTGATTTCGAGGGTATCGACCATTGCAATCAGTCCATGCGAAGGGCTGGTGATTGATACGCCTTTCCATTGACCAAAGTGGTCACTCGTAAGCAATCTCGACAAGTTCCGGTACATGCAACTTGACAACGACGGTAAGGGTCCAGTCGTTTCCTGGATCAGGGTCGGGTGTGCCTTCGAAGAGTGGGTCGGGGTCGGCTTGTTGAGCGACAACGGTCCACGTCCAGTCACCTTGACCAGCCCGAGCGTTTGCATCCATCAACAGCATCTGCAAGAGATCTTCTTCTGAGTCTGAGTCAAACATACCGTCTTCACCCAACGTGTTCAAATCCTCTGCTGAAACCGTCGCTGTGGCTGATTCATTCGAGGTGAGGTTCTCCCCTGAGGTTTGATCAGAGCGCTTGAAGCCATCATTGATGATCAGCACATTGAGGGTGAAATTATCTTGGGGAGCCAACACATCTTGCGAAAGAGCGAGGATACCTTCGAAGCTCAACACACGCCCTTCCAAGCCAGGCGTTATGTTGCCTTGCCATTCATCCCCTTGATCGAGGTATTCATCCCACGTGTACTCCAGTTCCATTGTTTTCCATGTCACTTCATACCTTCGAGTTAACACATTAAGGGTGAACACCTGTTGTGCCGTCGCCCCTTCACCATCATCAAGGAACAAACTTCCAGTGATGATTCCTGAACGGTTGGTTGGAATCAGAACTGTATCGGTGGTTGCGTCGATGTCGTTTCGTGAATCGCCGTCCTTGTCACTGTCTTCGCTCCAGTCCAAATCCCATGCAAACTTCAGAGATTTGCCTTCTGGGTCATAGCTGTCACTGGCATCGAGCAGAGCAGAGTCACCGGAACGAATGAGTTCAGGGAAGGTGAGGTTGAGTTGGGGGGCACCGTTCACGATGACGGTCGCCGTGATGTCATCCACTCCACCTTGGTCGTTTGTGATGGTGAGTTGAGCGGTAAAGATGCCATAGGTTGCGTATGTGTGAGAGGTGAAACCAGACACTGTTTCTGATTGTCTGCCGTCACCGAACGACCAAGCATACGAGGTGATGACGCCTTCCACTGCTTCGGATTGACGTGCATCAAAGGTGACGGTCTCGCCTTCTTGAATGAGCAACGGGTAGGCGTTGAGTGAGGCTCGAGGGTTCACCGTTGTATCCAAAACACCGGTGCAGCCTGAGAGTGAAGTCGTTGCCATCACGAGGGCGGCCAAGAGCACGAAACCGACGCGCCGGGCTTCTCGTGAACTCCACATTATTCAAGTCGAGCCCGCTTCCCTTTCTAACGCTTGGGGGCATAGATGTCTTTGTGCACCCCGTTCTAGAGGTGGATAAAAGACGCAACCTTACACACGCCAACGTTGCTTGGTACCATAGGTCATCGTACGCCAAAGCCATTCTGCAGGGCCGAAGGCGTAGCGGTTCAACCACCAAGGACTCACAAGAAGCTGAAGCACCCAGATTGCGAGGACAACGAGGTACAATTCCCAGCGCTCGAACATGCCAACTAAACCGAATCCTGCGCCCGTAAACAGCACCAGGCAAATCAGCGAATGGAGAAGGTAATTGCTCAAAGCACTGCGCCCGACAGCTGACAATCTGAGGCGCAGTGAAGGGAGCATCTGGCTTTGGCAAAACAGCATGATGAGGCCTAACCAGCCCATGGCCATGGACACTCGACCAACTTGGTAGGTGCCCTGAAAGTAGCCCGATATCACGATCGCATCAAATCCAGAATCAATCGCCTGATACAACTCATACCCATTCACGAGCAAGCCCACGCCAAAGCCGCCCACCGTCAACCGCATGTAGAACATACGCGAACCTTTTGCCGACAAGATCCCCTTCCGATACATTGCCATTCCAAGAAGCATCATTCCTATGACATCCCAAAGCATGAACACAGGGGCGAAAAACAGCAGATTCTCATTGACGCCTTTTGCGTTATAGGCCGCAACTTCTCCATAGGATCCTTTGCGAATGTCAAGTTCTTTGTCGACTGCCGTTTCATTGTATTCAAATGAATTTTCTGATTCGTGCCAAAGGGTTGCTTCATCGAGGAAAGCCTGAGAATGATTGCCGTCAGGGTCCGATTCAACAACATCTGCTGCAGCCCTTGCATCCATCATGACTCCACCAGCGGTGATGAACAGCAAGGAAGAGCAAAACAAAATGGTGACTGAAAGGGTGACCAAGGTTTTTGGTTGTGCGTGCCGCAATGGGTAAAGCAAAGCCCCCGCAACGGCGTAAAGCATTAGAATATCGCCTTTCCATAGCAGGATATAGGCATCAAAGATCCCAAAGAGAAGCAAAAAGAACGTGCGGCGATAATGCAACCAGCCGCTTTTTTCAACACCTGACTTGCTGCCGAGACCCGTCGTAAACATCACGATACCTGCCCCAAACAACAAGGAGAAAAGGGCCCGCATCGAACCCTCGAAAAAGAGATTGACGCCGCCCCAAACGGCGTAATTTAGTTCGGGATGATTGCCAAGCCCCACAAATGGATTGTAATACCCGACTGAGGCCATTCCAAATGCGAGAATGTTGAGCAAAAGCACACCGAGCAAAGCCACACCTCGAAGCACATCCAAAGATTCAATTCGACGGAATCCAGCAACGGGTGTTGAAACAGACTGGAGTGGTAAATCTGCCCCTTTCATACCTGCGTGTTCGGTGCCCGAGGGTTAAATCTTCAGCCGTTTGATGTCTGAATATCCAAGTTTTTCGATGCTTTGTGCCCGGTGGTTTGCCGCCTGTTCAAACATGGCCTCTTCTCTATGGTTGGGAGATGTTGAAAGAGGGACGGCGTTAGTGTGTTGCTATGGCCGCAGACCTCTTGGCTGGTGAGCGAGTGCTCGCTTTCGATTTGGAGACGACTGGCGTGTCCACTCAATACGACCGAGTGGTCCAGTTAGCCCTGGTCGGAGCCAACCCTGACGGGTCCGAAATTCATTATGAGCAACTCGTCAATCCCCGACGCCCCATCCCCGCTGGAGCAAGTGGCGTTCATGGCATCTACGATCCGGATGTTCGTTCAAAAGGGGACTTTTCGACCATCGCTGACGCTGTCAGCGAACTCATCGAAGGTGCAATCATCGTCGGTCATAACGTGCGGAAATTCGACATGTCAATGTTGGAAAACGAGTACCTCCGCCTCGGAAAACAAGCACCAAAACCCAAAGCAATCATGGACACCTATGAACTGGTCCGCCGGTTGAAAATCGGACGGCCGCACGGCCTTGGGCCGCAATGCACGCGCCATGGAATTGAACTCAAAAACGCCCACACCGCTGCTGCTGACGCTGCTGCATCGCTGCTTCTGTTTTGGAGGCTCTCTGTTGATCATGCACCATCATTCCGCAAATCTGTTGAAGAGATTGAACGCTGGGCTGTCCACGGAGCTGCCAGCCCTGACTCTTCGGACCTTGGGCGTGGTTTAACCGACCTTGAACCGGTCGACAACCTTGGGAAAATTCGAATTGATGGTGGACATATGGTGCTCGCCTTTGGCCGGCACAAAGGACGCCACCTGAGCGAAGTTCAAAATGAAGATCCGCGTTACATCCAATGGCTGCTGTCACCCAAAGGCATCGAAGACGATGATGCGAGAGAACGCGTTCGGACCTACCTTGGAAATCTGTGAACCAAAGCCTTGCTATGGCTTGTTAACCATGGCTAGAGAATGCACTTCCTTCTCACGTTCGGTGGTGTTCAACGCCGTCCGGCATCGGGCTCCAGGGCAAAACATCGCACCAATGACCAACGCGCCAAACCCGTTGAGCCGTCATGATGGATCCGAGGAAGAGTGCTCCTTGGTGCCCGCTTGCAAGTGTTTCTTGGAGGGCTTCTTTGCCACGGTCAGAAAACCGAGCAGATTGATGCACCCCTGTTGGAACGGCGCGTCCATCTTTGTTTAGCGGCTCGCAGAGCTCCAACACGGCAGCACCAGTAGAAGGATCGAATTCTTGGAGGAGGACAACGGCATCTGCGAAATCACTTTTGTGAAGCGTTCCGTTCTCATGCCGCCAATTCCACCAATGTGGGCACCATGCTTTCCAATCGCAGAACCCGCCGCATGAGGCGTCCCCCACTGTGGGTTCCATGGGGAGGGGCGTTGGTATGGTGGCCTGCCAAGCAGCATAAGCGTCTTCCAAAACGCTCTCGCCGACCGCAGCCCACTTTGACGAATCGTGTGTGTACCAGCCTTCCGTTCGTACCGGTGGAGCACCCGGGTTATTGGAGAGGAGAATGTCGCGATACATCCGCAATTGACGGTTGACATCAACCTTCAACTCGCCTTCAGGGATCCGTCCGGTCTTGAGATCTGCAACCAGCCACCCTTGGGGTTGGCCTGCTTCGTCAAGGTCGGTCATCAACAAATCGAGACGCCCCATCAAACGACCATCAGCCGTTTTCAATTCACCTTCCACTGCGATTGCTGCGGATTGGATTCTTCGCCACAATGCGGCGGTAATTCTTTCGTGATCGAGGCCCCGAACGCCGACGTGGTCGAGAAGCATGATGATACCACCGCGTTGGTGTTGTAAGGCGTCCTTCCACTTTTCTTCCTTCCATTTTGGCCGACGTGGTGTGGCCATGAACACGGCTTTCTCTTCCTCCCAGCGTACCTTCAGTACCCGCTCAGCCTCAGCAACAATCCATCCGCTTTCGGCATCTGGTTTTGCGCTGATGTCAAGGTTGACGAGGTCCTCAATTGAGGCGTGGACGGCGGTTCCGACTGATGCCGCCATACCTGCTTTCCTTGGCAGGCCTTGCCGGCTCAACCAGTACATACGGGGGCAGGTTTCGTAACGGTTCCAGGCTGATGGAGAAAGCATGTGGGGTCGTGCTACATCGGCCATAGAATATGCTTGACCTCAACGAACATGAAGCCACCGGCCTCATCCAATGGAGGCAAAGTGTTGATACAGAAGGGGGCTTGTCAGGAAAGCATGGAAGGCGCAAAAGTTCGCATCACGAAGGACGTCAACACGGAAAACGCACTCGTTGTCGCGTGCTTCCCAAGCATCGGCATGGTTTCGAGCGTGGTAGCTCATTTTCTAATCGATCACCTCGGCCTTGAATTCGTTGGGGCTGTTGTCGACAACCGTCTACCGGTGATTACCCTCGTCAACGATGGTGAACCAATGCCGGTTATTCGCGCCTATGCAGGCAGTCCTAAGTGCACCATTGAAGGCTGCGATCAGGTCATTCTATTGATGAGCGAACTTGTGATTCCTGAACCATTGATCCACGACATTGTCTGGGCTATGTTTGAATGGTCAAAAGAAAATAACATCGTTGCGGGTGTCGTCATCGATGCATTTGCCAAAGAAGGAATGAAAGGCAACCTCAATGGTTCAGAACCGTCCGTTGAATACGATGACACCGAAGGCGTCGACGTCGTCGGTATTGGTGCCAATGCAAAGGTCCGAGAAATGCTCAAAGAATTGGGCATCCCGCTCCTGAACCAAGGCGTGATCAAGGGCATCAACGCCGCGATTCTTAGCGAAGCACGACGAAGAGGTTTGGACCTCATGTCCATTATGGTTGAAGCGGATCCTCGCTTCCCTGATGCTCGCGCAGCAGCAACCCTTATCGAACATCTGAATGCCTATCTGCCGGCTATTGATTTACCTCATCAGCCGCTTATTGAGGAAGCAGAACTCCTCGAAGCTCAAATCAAATCGATGATGGATGGCGCTGACTTACCTGAATCGACCCAGGGCAACTCGATGTACAGTTAATCGGTAGGCCTGAAGCCAATCACGGTGCAAGTAAGCCCGAGAAGAAGCAAGATTACGCTGAGGTATGTTGGCATCAGCATAACCTCATTGTAGGGTAGATGGAGCCAGTCCAGCAAGGACTCGCCTCGTGAGAACTTTCCACCGGCTGAGGCTGTAAGCAACATCAGACCTGTTGCACCCGCTCCCGAACATGCTTGAATGATGCTCGATCGCTTCGTCTCCCAAACCGCGGCCCCAATGCGCCAACGACCAACCAGCGCGCCCAAAGCAAGTCCGAGCCCGCTCATTGAAAGCAGCATTTTGTTGGCCAGCAATGGGCTTCCCATGTCCCCGCTAGGAGCAGAAGATAACCCGCTCCAGATGGCAAAAGGTGTAGCAATGATGCCGAACATGAGGGCGGAATGGGCAACTGCGTCGCCCGCTGATCGCTTTTCTTTGAGAGATGTTGGCAACCA
>Ga0308025_1000182_pt1 | contig 34702 bp, 35 predicted proteins | sample Neamet422_FD_201298 | JGI IMG/M metagenome (GOLD analysis project Ga0308025, IMG submission 201298) | Marine microbial communities from water near the shore, Antarctic Ocean - #422 | ecosystem: Environmental > Aquatic > Marine > Unclassified | place: Southern Ocean | collected 2014-10-03
TCCAGTTGCTGATGTATTAACAATAGCTAACTTAACTATTGACGGTAATGCAACAATTGCATTATTAGATTTACAAGGTAAAGTTGTTTATTCTACAACGGTTTCTAATGTAAATGGAAATTACGAATTAGATTTATCTAAATTCGAAAATGGAATTTATGTTGTTGAAGTAACAAGTGAATTAAATATACAAAAAGTTAGAGTTGTAAAACACTAAATTTTTAGCCGAACTATTCGGTAAATAATATTAAAGAGGGTTGAATTTATTCAACCCTCTTTTTTGTATAACATTTTTTGAATGGAAGATATTTATTATAGAGTTATTATCTACAGTAGTAGATGATAATAACTCTATTTTATGGATAAGGTGAAAATGTATATAAGTTGTGTTAATAACACGTTAAATGTTCTTAAAATACAACTATAGCTTATAGAATAATTATCGTTAATTTATATTTTTTGAAATATTTTTACAAATTCAATGAATAACTTTAAGTTTCTACTTCTTGAACCTGGAATGAGAATTTATTATAAGGTTTAAAATAAGGAACACCTTAGTGTTTGCTATTTAATATCTAAAGGTTAGATTGTAATTTACTTTTCCATTATTACTTTCCAAACACCTCTAATTTGTTGAGGAATATAACCTATAGCTTTATCATTAGGATATAATCTATTAATTTCGGTGAGTGTTTTTATTTCAATGTTATTTTTATTAGCATGACATTTCATACACATTTGATTTGTTACAATTGGCATATAAAAAGTGGTAAGATCGTTAGTTTCTTTTAATACAGGCTTTAATTCTTTGCCATTTTTAATTTGAGATTGATATTTATATATTAGTTCTTGCTCTATTTTATTTGCAATGTTATTTTGGTTTCTAGCTCTATCAGTTACACGGCATATCTTTGCTTTATGAACAAGTTCCATACTGTCTAAAATTGGCATTGCATTTAAATTACAAAAACTAACGGCTGCTTTAATACCTTTGTTTTTTATGGTCATCTTTAGGTTTTTTCCTAAAGTATTTTTTGTGTTCATTACAATTTGGCGGCCTAATCCAAGGTAATCACCTTCAGTAATAGCTGGGATACTTTTGTTTTTATATTTCAAGAACCATTCATCTGTATCAATCGCTGTATCATATAAATAATTTACAATTTTGTTTACATCTGTTTTGATGAATTGCATATTAGGCATGATTCCAAATTGATCTATTTCCTTGTGCATTATAGCGTTTTTAATAATTGGATTGTTTATGTATTGACTCATTGCAGTAACAAATTTATGCTTTGTATTAAATGTGTCTAAATAGTACAACTTAACGGATTGCATTGATGGTGCTATTCTGATTTCTGTTAATGTAGTTTTTGAATGAGAATGACAACTGTAACAATTATTAATCATTAAGCTCGCAATTTCATCTCCATTAGGTATAGAATCAAATTGTGATGTAACTTTAGAATATTGTTTAGCGACTTCAGTATTATTTTGACAACCAACAATTGATATTAATAGAAGGCTTAGTCCAAAAAAGATTTTGTTTGACATAGTTTTATTTTTTAGGTTTAATAAAGTCTAGTCCTTTTAAAATTGAAGATATAATTAGTAATACCCAAGGTGTACCATGCATTAAAAAGTCGCCCCAGTCAATTAGAGCCATTGGGTGTTCACCACTAAATGCACCACCACCAGCTATCCACTGAAGTTTTCCCCAAATATGTGGTGGGTTAAAGGGTGCCAGTCCAAGCATTAGACTCATCATTAAAAATAATTGCCAATTTTCTTTTAATTTTTGTATCATATCACAAATGTATAAATGTAGTTGTACATTAACTGTATCATACATCACTTTTGAATAAAGATTAATCTGTTTCTATAATTTTGAAATTACTTGTAATAAAGTTTTTGCCTTATTCTCAGTTTCATTCCATTCATCTAATGCAATTGATTGGGCGGTTATACCTCCACCTAAATATAGATAACAATGTTGCTTTTGGATTTCAATGCATCTTAAATTTACAAAAAGATTTGTATGCGTTTTTGATGTCGGCCCTAAAAAACCTGTGTAGTATTTTCTATCATGTTTTTCAATAGATTCAATATGAGATTTTGCTTTATTTTTAGGTAATCCACAAGTTGCAGGAGTAGGGTGTAATGCTGTTATTAACTTTGCTAAATTATTATTTAGTTTGCCTTCAAATATAGTTTTTAAATGAAAAACATGCCCAGCTTTTATTGTGAGTGTTTTAGATTTAGAAAATTCAATTATATTTCCCTGTAAGGTTTTACTAATGTAATTTGTTACTATTTCTTGTTCTTCTATTTCTTTTTTACCCCACTCAATTAATTCTGAGTGTTTTGTTCCTGCAATTGAAACGGTTTTAAAACTATCTTCTTTAGCTGTTAATAATACCTCAGGAGTAGAACCTATCCAACATCCCATTCCCTCAATACTTATAATGTAATTAAAGGTGTTTTTGTAATTTGTATTTAAAACAGTAAATAATTCAATTGGATTAAATGAATTATTGATTTTTTTAAGTCTTGATAATATTACTTTTTCTAAATCATTATGATTTAAATCTTCAATTAATGTATTACAAATTTTTAAATAGTCAGATTGCTCAATGCAGTAGTTAGTGTTGTTATTAGTAAATATTTCAAAATCATTTAAGTGACATTTTTTTAAGTTACTAATGTGAAAATTTGTTTGATTATTGAATGCATTAAAAATAAAGCCATCCTTTTCAATAACCTCATTTATTGTATTGTAATTAGCTGCAATCCCTTTTTGAATAATTATTAACTCAGAATCAGGTAGTTTATATGCAACATAACTTTTCATTAATTAAGAGTTAGTAATGTCTTTTACTAAAACGGTTAACCTTCCTGTAGAAACAAGTTTACCTTGTTCATTAGTAATGTCTGCAGTCCACACATGAGTTGCTCTTCCTTTGTGAATACAATTTGCTTTACAATAAACAAATCCAGATTTTACACCTCTTATGTGATTTGTATTTATTTCTAAACCTACAATGTATTGTGTGTTTAAATCAACCATCATTGCAGATCCTATTGAGGCTAAGCTTTCAATAAATGCTGCGCTTGCACCTCCATGTAATAAACCCATTGGTTGATGTGTTCTATAATCAACAGGCATTTTACCTGAAACTGAATTTTCAGAATAATGAGTTACTTCAATACCTAAATGAGACATTAAAGTATTTTTATTAAAATTATTTATTTCATCTAAATTCATATCTAATTATTTAGGCGCAATTTTATATAACCAAACTGCTATAATTGCAAAAATAATATTTGGCAACCAGACGGCTGCAAGGGGAGGAAACCCTACATTAATTGCAGCAACAGTTGTCATTTTCATTGAGAATATATATAAAACACATATGCTTAATCCAATGGCAATATTAATTCCTAACCCACCTCTTGATTTTTTACTTGCAACAGATACACCAATTAATGTTAATATATATATGGCAAAAGGTGCTGCAAATCTATTATATTTTTCAATTAAATAATGTGGGATTCTGTCCGAGTTTCGTAAACGTTCTTTTTTAATAAAAGCATTTAATTCTTGAAAATTCATTGCTTCAATGACATTGTCTCTGTAAATTAAATCGGTTAAATTAAAATTGAAACTTGTGTCTAAATTTCTGCCAACATAAAGTTTATCATCTCGTTCTCCAAATACTCTAATGTCATATTTTGAAATATTCCATACTCTAGTTGTACTGTCTCCAATTGCTTTATAAGCTTTTAAAATGGACTCGAGTTTTTCTCCCTTCCATGTTTCAATAGCTAAGTTTGAAATTGTTTGGCTTTCAATATTGTAACTTCCATAGGAAACCATAACACCAGGGTTAATTTGTTTTTTTCCTCCAGAATGTGCAAAGTGTGTTCTCCAATATTTTTCTTCAAAATCTAATCTTGCTTTGTTGGATGGAGGTAAAACAAAATTATACATCAGTACTGTTAAAATAACTAAAACAGATGCTGAAAAAAAATAAGGTCTTAAAAATCGATTAAAACTTGTACCGGAACTTAGTATTGGAACAATTTCTGTGTTTTGTGCCATCTTTGAAGTAAACCAAATTACAGAAATAAAATTCAGCATGTATATAAACTGAAAACCATAATGGATAATGAAATTTGAGTAATAAATAAAGATAATTTCTGACCAAGGGGCATCTCTTTCTAAAAATTCAGGAATTTTATCTGCTACATCAAATACCATACTTATTGACATAAGTAAAATGAATATAAAAAAGAATGTTCCTAAAAACTTCTTTATAATATATTTGTCAATTTTGGTAAATAACATAGGTACAAAAATAGCTTAATTTATGAAATGTGTTTTAGTAATTTAATATTTATATTAGCTAACGTAAATTTAGGCAAAATCTTGTAATTTTTCATATAATAAATTAACAGGTAATCCCATTACGTTAAAATAGGTGCCCTCAATTTTTTTAATCCCAATATATCCAATCCATTCTTGAATCCCATAAGACCCAGCTTTATCAAATGGCTTATATTTTTTTATATAATAGTTTATTTCTTCTGAGGTTAGTGGTTTGAACCAAACTTTTGTTATGTCACTAAATGTAATTGTTTTTTCAGTTGATTTAATACAAACTCCTGTAATTACTTGATGGGATTTACCTGAAAGTTTAGTCAACATCTGAAAAGCATTTTTTTCATCTTTTGGTTTTCCTAATATCTCACCATTACAAAGTACAATTGTATCTGATGTGATAATGATATCGTTTTCAGTTAATTCAGTTGTAAATGCAGCTCCTTTTTTTTCTGCTAAATATTCAGCAACTTTATGTTGTTCAATAGTGTTTGGAAAAGTTTCTTCAACTTCTTTTGTTCTTGTCTCAAATGTGATGTCCAAGCCTGCTAAAAGTTCTTTTCTACGTGGAGATTTAGAACCTAAAATAATATTTTTACGTTGTAATAATTCTGAGAGCATAATTTTAATTTGAGTTTAACTGACAATAACACCTAATGCAAAACCAATGATTATAGAGATTAGTTTCATGAAATTTATTTTATGTGCCTCACTTGACTCAAAAATAATTGTAGTTGAAATATGTAAAAACATACCAATAGCAACGGCCATAATCCAATTTGTATCAAACTGAAAAACTTGTGTTAAATAGTTACCAAAAATAAGACCTACTGGTGCCATAAGACCAAATACACCAAGGTAAATCCATGATTTTATATTTGATAATCCACTTGCTTTAAACACAACCCTTAATGCAACAGCAACAGGTACTTTATGTAAAAATATTCCCCAAAATAAATTCACTTCTCCATGACTGTGACCTACATGTTCATATACTAATGGAATAGCTTCAATAAAGGCGTGTATTGAAAGGGATATAAATAAAATTAATGGAAAAGATTTCCCAATTGAGTGTGTATGAGTGTGACCATGTTCAACTCCTTTTGAAAAGTATTCAAGGACAATTTGTAATAAAAAACCACCTAAGATATAATAACCTGCTGAACTTCCTATTTGAGTATAAGTTTCAGGTAGAATATGAGTGAAAATTATAGTAAGTAAATAACCTCCACTAAATGATAATAATAATTTTAAATTAGATTGTTTTTTGAATAATTCAACTAGTATTCCTCCTAGAAATACTGAACTAAATAATATGAAAACTTGTACTACTAAACTCACGTCTTATTTTTTTGCAAAAATGATTAATCTATTTGATTTTTCTATGTCAAAGTTACCTAAATTATAGTCACCAGCAACCTTGTATATTGAAAAATTCGTTTCTTTTAAATAATTTTCAAAATCTTTTAGTTTTAAGGCTTGTACTTTTTCTTGAAATTCGAAATTTTGGTCATTATCTGTAAACGAAATTGTTTTAATTATAAAACCATTTTCTAACTTTCTATTAATATTGAAAGTAAGACCATCAATAATTTTTACTTCATCTAAAACTAAATGTGTTATGACTTTATGAGCATTCATGAAGTCAATTACTAAAACACCATCTTTATTTGTGTAAGAATCAATTGAACTTAGCATTTTTAAATTATCTAAGTCATCTTCGAAATAGCCAATACTTGTAAATAAATTAAAAACATAATCAAAGGATTTGTTTTGAATTTGTTCCCTCATATCATGTACAAAAAAGTCTAAAGTATTATTTGTAAATTGAGAAGCGTGTTCAATACTTGCTTTTGACAAGTCTACTCCAGTAGTCGTATATCCAAGTTTGTTTAAAAAAATAGAATGTCTACCTTTTCCGCAAGCTAAATCTAAAATTGATTTATTTGTGTTGATTTCTAAATCAGTTGTAAGATTTGTTATGAAATTTTCTGCTTCAGAATAATCTCTATTCTTATAAAGAATGTGATAGTATTTTGTATCAAACCAAGAGTCAAACCAATTTTTCATTTTTTATGAACAAAAATAACAACCTTTTCGATAAAAAGAGGTTTAAAGTCATTGAAATTTTATCTATTTTGTAAGAATTAATTTTATATTTGTAATAAGTTTTAAAAGAATTTGAGTAGTAATTACGACATATTTAAAAAGTTAGATGAAAGAAATATACTTTTGTCATTTAAAGGTGTAATGACATCAGAACTTTTAACTTCAGTTTTATCAATCATGGAATCTAAATTAGAATTTTATGAAGAAAAACTTAAAGTTAAAAAGAAAATCGTTAACATTTTAGTAGAATGTCTTCAGAATTTACATCATCATGTTGATATCAATGATACGACTTCATTACAAGACAACTCAGTTTTAGTAATGATTTCTAAAGGTGGAAGTGACTATGTAATTATGACTGGGAATTATATGAGTACGCACAGTGCTGAAGAAATAGAAGAGGTGTTAAAGCTTATTAATACTATGGGTAAGGTTGAGTTGAAGACTTACTATAATAAAATTTTAAGTAATAATAGTAGGTCGGAGAAAGGAACTGCTGGATTAGGAATGGTTGATATTGCAAGGAAATCAGAACACAAGTTAGATTATGATTTTAAAGCAGTTGATAAAGAATTAAGTTTTTTTAGCTTAAGCGTAAAGGTTACAGAATAAAATTGATATGGAAAAATTAATATTAGAAGGGTCTGAAAAAACACCTGCCGTTAGATTTGATGGTGATAATGGCGTGATGGAATTAATAGGGAGATCTATTCCTGAAAATTCTATTGATTTTTATGAACCATTGAATAATTGGCTTGAAAAATATGGACATGGTCCTAAACCAAATACAACTGTTAATATTAAATTAGAGTATTTTAATACGGCATCTTCAAAATGTATTTTAAATTTACTTAAGCAATTAGAAAAATTAAATTCTAAAGATACTGAAGTTAAAATTAACTGGTATTTTGAAGAAGATGAAGAAGATTTGGAAGAAGCAGGTGAGGATTATCAAGCAATAATTGATTTACCTTTTAAAATGATTAAAGTGAAATAATTTTTAAGACGTGGCTATTAATAAAAAAATAGGAATAACTGGAGGTATTGGATCTGGAAAATCATTTGTTTGTCAAATTTTAGAATCCATGGGATATCCTGTGTTTTATTCTGATAAAGAAGCTAAATCCATTTTAATTAATAATTTGAAAGTGAAAACTCAAATTATTGAGTTATTTGGTAATGGTGCTTATTTGAATAATGAGTCTTTAAATCGGGAATTATTAGCTTCAAAAATTTTTAATGATAAAGAATTACTAGCTAAGATGAATGCAATTGTTCATCCGGTAGTAAGGCAGTGTTTTATTGATTGGGCTAATCTACAAAATTCAACAATTGTTTTTAATGAAGCAGCTATAATTTTTGAATCTGGTATTCAAAAAAATTATGATTCAACCTTATTGATTACTGCTTCTGAAAACACTAAAATAAAACGTATTCAATTACGCGATAAGTCAACAATTATAGAGATTCAAAAAAGAATGAATAATCAATGGTCAGATGAAAGGAAAATAGAATTAGCTGACTTTGTAATCGTTAATGATGATGATGTCATGTTACTTCCTCAAATTATTTATTTTATAGAGGGCTTAAATAATTAATTATGGAGTTTTTTAGAATAGTGAATATTCAAACAAACGAAAAAAAAATTCAAAGAAAATTAACACTTGAAAATTTAGACTTAATTAGTAATGATATTTTTGCTGTTGAAAGTAAAGACGATAGTGAAGCTAAAATTGGTTGTGGGTGGGGTGAATTTACACTTACTAGATTCGAAATTAGAGGCGGGTTACGGTTTGCACTTGTAGAATGTCCGAATGCTTTAGCTTGGACTATTACTACTGGTTTTGCACCAAAACCTGAAGCGATTGTTCTACATTTAACAATTAACCGTCAAGCACAAAGTAAAACCTTTATAGACGAGATTGAAGCGTTTTTAGATGATCAATCTGATTGTTTGCAAAGTTTTGATAAGGCGTTAGGGTAAATTTATTTTAAGTATTTAGCCTTAAAAGATAGGTGTCGTTTTCAAAGTATTTATGAAATATATTTTACATTTTAGAATTACTATTTCAATCCAGAGTGCAGTGTTTTTTTAATTATAGTAGATTTATTCAAAAAGAAAAGGGTGGGGTCAAATTGAATGCGTAAATTTGAACCCAATTAAAGATAATTAAAATGATAAAGCACGAACTTAAGAACGATCAATTACATATTTCTATTGAAAATAAAGATTTTTCTTATAGAATACCACATAGTAAATTAGAAGATTTAATTGACTGGAAAATTGGTAAAGATAAATCAAATTCTATTGTTGTAAAGCAGGTGTCAAAGTGGGCGACTAAATTATTTACTAATGGTATGACTACACAAGATCATTTTAAACAGTTTAAAGGAATTGTTCAACGTTACTGTCCTGAGAATACTATTGATTGGATTGAAACTGAAAAAGCAATAAATATTCAAAGTCATTATTCTAATTTAACTTTAAACTTAAAAAAAGAAAACCTTTCTGAAGTACAAATTATGGCTACTTTGAAGAAAAAGTATAAACTTGATTAATACTTTCTTAATGGTTATAAAATAATGGCATGTAATTAAGAATAAAAACTTAATTACTTCCAAATAGCGTTGTCCCAAAAATTAGATTTGGCTGAGTTTAAATCTACTTTTTCTGATATGCCATTAATTGTGCCTTTTTCAGAAAATTGCCAAGCGATTACATTGTCCTGTTCACAGATTTTACAGGCTGAACCGTAATTTGCAATCCAAAACAATTCAGATTCAAGAGGTGTACCTTTAAAGTAATCTTTATAAAAAGACGAATAGGTATAAATTATTGGACGGACATTGATACGCTTTTCGGTTTCGTTTAAAAACCTCAAAACCGCGGCTACTATTTCTTTTTTTGATAGATTACCAACTGTTTCAATATCTAAAACGGGCTTTAAGGTTGTTCTTTTAAAGTTATTTGTAAAATGTTTAACTTGTTTAACGACATCTCTATTTGGAGAGAAAAAATGATAAACCCCAACCTTTAAAGCTTTAGAGTCAAGTATTGTTCTGTTGGTCTTATATTTTCTGTCTTTATGGAATGTGCCTTGGGTAACTTTTAAGTAGACAAATTGAATCGCATCACCATTAATTTTCATGTTTTCAACTTCATTCCAATTAATATTACCTTGGTGATGAGATACATCAATACCTAATAACTTTGCATTGCTAGGAATAGTGACACCAAAAGTAGAGTAAAAAATATGTGTAATGTTTTTTTGCTTAAGAGTGATGAAGACAGTTAATCCAACTAAAATTAAACTGAATAGTATAAGGCCCCATTTCTTCATAATTGTAAAGATAATTTTTAGTTCCTATCTCAGTGTTAATTTGAGTGAAATATATTTAATTTGATTAATTCATTTTTTAAAAATAGAATTTTGTTAAGCTCGTGACAAAATAAAGTTATTGTTTCTACCTTTTACGCTATGATTTTAAATAAATACTACTTTTACAATATGGAAAATACGCACAGTGATGTTCAAAGCTATTACGGAGATCAATTACAATCTACTGAAGATTTACAAACTAATGCATGTTGTACATTAACTGCGCCACCAAAACATATTTTAGATGCTTTAAATCTTGTTGCTGATGAAGTTCAAGCTAAGTATTATGGATGTGGATTAACTATTCCTTCTGCAATTAAAGGGTTGAGGATTTTGGATTTAGGTTCAGGTTCTGGACGTGATTGTTATATTGCTTCCAAATTAGTTGGTGAAAACGGTTATGTGGTTGGTGTAGATATGACTGATGAGCAATTAAAAGTGGCGAATGACCATATTGAGTATCATACAGAAAAGTTTGGCTATAAAAAAGCGAACGTTGAGTTTATTAAAGGAAATATTGAGGAATTAGGAGAATTAAATTTAGAAAAAGAATCTTTTGACATCATAATTTCTAATTGTGTCATTAATTTGGCTAATGACAAGCAGAAAGTTTTAAATGATGCTTTTGAGCTATTAAAACCAGGTGGTGAAATGTATTTTTCTGATGTTTATTCTGATAGAAGAATCCCTATGTATTTACAAAAAGATAAAGTATTATGGGGAGAATGTTTAAGTGGCGCTTTGTATTGGAATGATTTTTTAAATCATGCTAAAAAAGCTGGCTTTACAGATCCAAGAGTAATGGAGGATAAGCCAATTACAATTGATAATAAAGAATTGGAAGCAATTGTAGGTAACATCAAGTTTTATTCGGTGACTTACCGATTATGGAAAATTGATGGGTTAGAATCTGATTGTGAAGATTATGGACAAGCCGTAATGTACAAAGGAGGTATTCCAGAAAATGACTTTGGGTTGACTTTAGATAATGGCCATTATTTTCAGAAAGGTAAAATTGAAAGTGTTTGTGGTAATTCGTTTAATATGTTATTTGAAACTAGGTTCAAAAAATATTTTGAATTTTATGGTTCTTTTGATACTCACTTTGGAATATTTTCTGGTTGTGGCGGTAGTGCACCTTTTAGTGAGGGCGGTACTGCTAGTGCAGAAGATTGTGGGTGTTAAATCACTAATCCATCATAAGCAATACTTACATTATCAGGTAACTCTAAACTAACGTCATCATGTGTACCTAATAAATGGCTAATGTGTGTTAAATAAGCCTGTTTTGGTTTAATTTCTGCAATTAAATCTAAGGCTTGTTGTAATGAGAAGTGAGAAATATGTTCTTCTTTTCTTAAAGCATTCACCACTAAAATTTCGGTACCTTTCAATTTTTCTTTTTCACTGTCAGAAATAAAATTGGCATCAGTAATGTATGTAAAATTCTCTATTCTAAATGCAGTAACAGGTAATTTGTAATGCATGACTTCAATTGGAATAATGGTTTTATTGAATAATTCAAACGATTCAGTATTGCGAATAGTATGTAAATCTACTTTTGGAATACCAGGGTATTTAAAATCAGAAAATATATAATGGAATTCTTTTTTTAAGCCTATCTGAACTTGTTCAGTCGCATAAATGGGCATATCTTGTTTAGATTGATAATTAAAAGCTCTAATATCATCTAATCCTGCAATATGGTCTTTGTGTTCGTGTGTAAATAAAACAGCATCTAACTGTTCAATATTATGAGTTAACATTTGCTGTCTAAAATCAGGTCCTGTATCAACTACAATATTTTTATCATTATAATTAATTAAAATTGAAGTACGTAATCTTTTATCTTTTGAATTTGTAGATTGACAAACGTCACATTTACAAGCAATAACTGGTACGCCTTGTGATGTTCCTGTGCCTAAAAATGTAATATTCATACTTTTGTTTTTTATAAAGTAGCTAAGTAATCCACCAATTTACGTACGGCTTTTCCTCTGTGCGAAATTTTATTTTTTTCAGCCATACTCATTTCTGCAAATGTAATAGCGTAACCTTCAGGTTTAAAAATTGGATCATAGCCAAAACCATCTATACCAGATTTTTGTAGTATGATTTCGCCTTTAGCTTCACCTTCAAAAACTTGTTCTTTTCCATTAATGACTAAACTAATAACAGTTCTAAATCGTGCTTTCCTGTTGGTTTTGTCTTTTAAGTTTTCTAAAACCAAATTCATATTATCGTTAGCGTTTTTTTGTTCTCCAGCATATCTTGCTGAATATACACCCGGTGCATTGTTTAAAGCTTCAATTTCCAAACCTGTATCATCAGCAAAACAATTTACTTTAAACTTACTTACTACATACGCAGATTTTTGTGAAGCATTTCCTTGTAAATCAGGAGCTGTTTCAGGAATGTCATCACTACAATTAATATCTTTTAATGATAATAATTCTATGCTCTTTGGCATTAACAACTTTAATTCGTTAACCTTGTTTTGATTTTGTGTTGCAAATATTAATTTCATCTTTTAATTTAGCTTCGGTTTTAAGTAGTATATAAAGGTAATATTATTAAGTCAACTATATATTTGAGGTCACTATTTTTATTTGGTTTATTAAAAATAATACAGTTTACCATTCCACCAAATAGCATAAGATGATGGACTAAATTGCAATACAATTGTATTGCCATTTAACCAAAAATCAGAAACGCGTTGGTTAGTGATTTCTATTTCTTTTCCTCTAACAAAAGCATTTACACCGTTATTCGTATTTTTATAGGCAATAATTCCGCCATCAACTTGAGGGTCGTTTACTACTGTATTATAAACGGTATGGATTTTATTTTTATACCAAATTTTAAAATAGTCTGCTTCTTTAAATGTAATTATACTATCGTATACAGTCAGCTCTTGTAAATCATAACCTAATTCATTTGATTCTCCATTAAAGTAAACTTTTTCAGTTTCTGATTGATCTTGATAGTATACAAAATCGTGACCGGCTTTAAATTTAAGAGCATATTCAGATTCAATATCAACAATTTCTCCCTTCTTAAACATTGAGAATGAATTATTTTCAAAATCATTATATGCTATAACATTCAAGCCTGCAGAGAAAGTTGGAAATTGATTAGCACTAAATAATAAATAAAATTGGTGGTTTGAAAACGCATAATAATTACCGGCACCATCATCATAGGCAAAAACGTTGCTACCAACTTGATTAGGGGAGAATGTAAAGTCGCCAATAACTTGTGCAAATTCAACTATTTTGTTTTGATAATAATATTTTAAATTACCACCAATTCTGTCTTGGAAAACAATAATACTGTCTCCACTTGAAAAAGAGTTAACAAACGAAGTTAAATTTTTCATTTTACCTTCATCAATAATCTTAAGAATACTTGTGTATTTTGCTGTTAAGATATTGTTGCTTTCAAAAAGTTCAGTTGGACCTTGAGATAATTGTATTTTATTACCTTTCCATATTGCCCAGTAATTGCCTTGAGAATCTTTATATGCAATATAATTGTTTGCAATTTGCAAATTAGAAACTCTCTGATATTCTACCATTTTTATAATACCAGAATCAAATTGATATAATTTTCCATTCACATCAGAAAAAGCAGTAATGTTTTGCCCAACCACAAAAAGAGGAGCTAATACGAGTAAAAGACTTGAAATAATATTTTTCATATATGTAAAACTATAATTTTTAAAAGATATTGCAAAAAAAATGCCGAACTCAATTTTTTGAGCTCGACATTTTATTTAAAATAAAGTTGACTTATTTTTTAGTTTTCTTTTTAGCTAATTTAACAGCGTTATATGTATTAACAATACCACCTGTTGTAGATAATTCGCCAAATTTAATTTTTGTATCTCCACCAGGAATTGTAGTCTTTTTCTTACTTACATCCTTAACAGATTCAAAAATAATTTCTTTTATTTGAATCATTGTTAATTCTGGGTAATACCCTTTAAGTAAAGCAGCTAATCCAGCAACCATTGGTGCAGCCATTGATGTACCTGCAATAGTAATGTATTTACCTTGAGGTCCTGTATTGTAAATTTCATAACCTGGCGCAAAAACATCAACCGTTTTAGTACCGTAGTTTGAGAAAGAAGCAGCTAAATTCTTTTTGTGTCTAGTTGAAGCACCAACTTCAATCCAGTTAGTAAATCTTGAACTCATTGAAGCGTACTGTGGTGATGGAAAGTTTCCATTATTTTCTTGATCATCAGTTAATAATCCTGAGTTACCAGCAGCATGCACACATAAAACACCTTTAGCTTCAGCATATCTAATTGCTTTAATTACTTCATCAGCTTGAGGAGAATATTTTTTTCCAAAACTCATATTGATAATTTGTGCGCCATTATCTACAGCGTATCTAATTCCTAAAGCGATATCTTTATCTCTTTCATCTCCATTAGGTACTGCTCTAATAGGCATAATAAGTACGTTGTCAGCAACACCGTCTCCACCTAAACCATTTCCTCTAACTGCAGCAATAATTCCTGAACAGTGAGAACCATGTAATGCATCTGGTCCTTCTGAATCATTATTACCATAAAATTTATCATTAAAATCTTCTGGATTATCACCTACAATTTTTCTTGCATTTAAATCAAGACTTAAGTGACAACTTAAACTAGAAGCAAAATGCTCACGTCCTCTTTCAAGTCCACCATAAGTATATCCTCTGTTATATATTTTTGCTAACATTTCACCATCTTTTTCTAAATCAGTACCGGCTAATGTTTCTAAATCTTTAGCAGTAAATTCTCTACCAAAATGTTTTACTAACCTTTCATAAGGCTTAGCAAACATTTCTTGCATTGATTCTATTTGCTTAAGCTGAGCTTCTGCAGATTTTATTTCACCTTCTACTTCAGCTTTAACAGCTTGGTATAATTTAAAATCACTTTTTCTATCAGCGGTAATCTCACTTTCAGTTTTACCTTCAAATTCACTACCTAATTTTACGTAAATTCTTGTTTTTTCTAACTGAACATCATTAATATTTTCACCATTAGCATTTCCTAAAAAATTCCATCCGTGAACATCATCAATATATCCATTCTTATCGTCATCAATACCATTACCAGCAATTTCTCCTTTATTAGTCCAGATAATTGCTTGTAAATCTTCATGCTCTAAATCAGTTCCAGAATCAAGTACTGCAACAATAACTGTTTCAGCTTTTTTTCCTTTTAATAATTTTTTATAAGCCTTTTCAGTACTCATTCCGTACTTTTTACCATTATACCAATTGATAATGTCTGGATCTACATCTTGTGCAATTCCTGTGTATGATAGAAATAGTACTGATGCTACAAGTAAATTTTGTAATTTCATTTTAAATGTTTTTTGATTTTTAAAGTCATAAATCTAATGATATCTTTTAATTAATCATTAAGGTTTAGGTTAAAAGGTGTTAAAAAGGTGTTAAACGTAAAAAATATAATGTAAATTCCCCCAACTAAACTGTAACTTTGTACGTTTAGATATAAAACAACACCTATGAAGTTTATTTTATTATTTTATTTAATTGTCTCAATTACAATTTCGTTTGGACAAGACAAAGTAAATGAAGGAGGTGTTTTTTATAATGCGTATAAAGCTAAATCACCAAATAAAGTTACTGATTTTGCTGTTAAAGGAGATTTAAATGCGATTAAATCAAACCAGAATATTTATTATAAATATTCTCATTCTGAATGGCACTTTATAAGATGTACATCTCAGATGCTAGGTGAAATGTGTCAATCTAAAGTTGTTTCTCAGATATATTTTACGCCATCATTTCCTGCCATATTAAACGATACAATGCGTTTAGTTCAAAATATTGATTCTGTTCATGCTGGTTATGCACCTTTACCAAGTTCTTATACAGGTAAAGATATAATTATTGGTTATGTAGATACAGGTATTGATTTTAACCATGGAGATTTTAAGAATGATGATGGAACAACACGAGTTTTAAGATATTGGGATCATAGTATTGTTTTTGATGCCGGAAGAACACCACCAAAGTATGGGTATGGTCAAGTTTGGACAAATGAAGATATTGATAATGGAATTTGTACTTCTACTGATTGGCATGCACACGGAACTACTGTAAGTGGTACAGGCTCTGGAAATGCAAATGAAAACGGAAAATATAAAGGAGCTGCTCCTGAATCGGATATTATTATAGTAGAAACAAATTTTGATTTAGCCAATTGGACTTTAACGGTAGCAGATGCCATTGATTATGTGTTTGAAGTTGCTGACTCTTTAGGTAAGCCTGCAATTGTAAATACAAGTGTTGGAGATTATTTAGGAAGTCATGATGGAACTGATCCAGCAAGTCAAATTATAGATAGTTTATTAAAAAATAAATCAGGTAGAATCGTTGTAGCTGCTGCTGGAAATGGTGGTAATATGGGTAAGTTTCATTTAAAAGCTACTGTTGAAACTGATACTTCTTTTACTTGGTTTGAAGTTAATCCTAGTTCGGCTTTAGGAACTGCAGCAGTTTATTTTGATTTATGGGCAGATACTTTAGATTTTAAAAATGTTGAATTTGCGTTAGGTTCTAACCTTCAAATAGCAAATTTTGATTTTAGAGGTAGAACTCAGTTCCATACAATTGAATCAATGCTAGGTGTCACCACTTTAGATTCAATAATGAATAATGGCAATAAATTAAGTCCAGTTGAAATTTTTGCTGAAGAAATTAATGGTGTATATCACTTAGAAGTATACTTAGAAAATCCTGATTCTTCAAACTACTTATATAGTTTTATGACTACCGGGTCAGGTGTTTATGATGCTTGGTCTGGAACATCTTTAGGGTTGTCTAATATAAAAACAATTGGATTACCAAGTGTCGCTGATTATCCAAATATTATTCATTATAATCAACCAGATTCTTTATCGACCATAGTTAGTTCTTGGAATTGTTTAGAAAGTGTTACCTCTGTGGGTAATTTTGCTGGACAATTAGATTATATTGATGTGAATGGGGATTTACAATCGTTTAATCACATACCTGGAAAATTATCAATTAACTCTTCTAAAGGACCTAACAGAAAAGGTTATATTAAGCCTGATATTTCTGCAACAGGAGATGGTAATTTGAGTGCAGCAATTGGATTATATGCAAATAATGGTTCTAGTTCTTTAGCGCAAGGCGGTATGCATATTAGAAATGGAGGGACATCAATTGCTTGTCCAGTAATTTCAGGGATTGCAGCTTTATATCTTGAGAAGTGTCCAAATTCAACTTTTGAAGATTATAAAAATGACTTATTATTGAGTGCAATAGAAGATGATTTTACCGGAGTTACACCAAACTTTGCTTATGGATATGGAAAAATTGATGCGTTTAAATTGTTAAGTGAAACAAATTTTAAGGTAACTTTAATTGGAGACACTTTGATTTGTAATTCGCCTGAAGTTTTTGAGACTGAAGAAAATAATTTTGAAACATATAATTGGTTTAATGGTTTAACGACTTCAACGGTGTCACTTTCTGAAACTGATACTGTTTTTGTTATGGTCGAAAATGAAAGAGGATGTAAATCATTTTCTGATTCAATTATTGTTATTAAAGGTACATTACCTAGTGTTCCTTCAATTAATATTTTAGGCGGAGGTCTAGTAACTACACCTGCTAATTTTTATCAATGGTATTTAGATAATGTTGCTATTACAAATGCTAATGAACAATTTTATAATCCAACTGTCTCAGGTAGTTATTCTGTAGAGGTTTTTAGTCCAGAAGGGTGTTCTTATATTTCTAATGAATCTTCAATTGATGTGTCAACATTAGAAGAATTGAAAAAAAATGAATTTATCATTTTTCCAAATCCTTTTGTAGATCATTTCCAAATTATAAAAAATGATTACTATAATGTTAGTATTATAATAAATGATATGACTGGAAAATTAGTGTATGAATTTATTGAGGTCGACTCGACTGATTTATTTATTTCATTATCTATGGATGAATTTCCTTCGGGAATATATTTTGTAACGATATCATATGATAAAAGTTATAAAACGTTTAAATTAATAAAACAGTAATAGAAAAAGTTTAGGATTCATATTTAGTTATAATAAAACTAAATATTAATTGAAAAATAAATTAAATAAAGCTAAAAAAATAGCTAAATTAGCGACTCAATAAAAAACAAATTAATGGATTTAAAAGGAATTATTTCAATAGCAGGTAAAGCAGGTTTATATAAAGTTGCTGCTAATGGACGTAACAATGTAATTGTTCAATCTTTAGATAATAATAAAAAGTTTCCAGTTTTTGCAACTGATAAAATTTCAGCTTTAGAAGATATTAGCATTTATACTTATGATGAAGATATGCCTTTAACTAAAGTGTATGATAAATTAGCTGAATTAGAAGATTACAAGAAATCTATTAGTCACAAAGCACCAGGAGTTGAATTAAGAGCTAAAACTGAAGAGTTTTTACCTGAATTTGATGAAGATAGAGTGTTTGATGGTGATTTAAAAAAATTATTTCAATGGTATAATTTGTTAGTAGATAAAGCTGTAATTATTAAGCCTGAAGTATCTTCAAAAAAGGAAACTGAAACAGTTTCAGTAGAAGAAGAATAAGCTAAATATTTAATATTTAAAAGCCGTTAATCTTAAGATTAACGGCTTTTTTCATTAAAACTGATTTTTATATCTATTTTTGACAAAAGAAAATTGAATTAATTTCATGAAAAAAACATTCTTATCTAATTTAATATTAATAGTAGTTTTAAACTTATTGATTAAACCTTTCTATATTTTAGGTATTGATGCAGAAGTTCAAAATAGAGTAGGAGCAGAGATTTACGGAAACTATTTCGCGCTACTGAATTTTTCTTTTTTACTTAATATCCTATTAGATTTTGGTATTAACAATTACAATAATCGAAATATAGCACAGAACCCACAACTTGTAAATTCTTATTTAGGAAAACTTTTATCAATACGTTTTCTGTTATTCTTTTTGTATTTTACTTTTACGCTAGCAGCTGGTTTCTCTATCGGTTATTCATCAAGTGAAATTTATTTTTTATCGTTATTAGTGTTGAATCAGTTTTTTGTAGCAATAATTCAATTTGCAAGATCAAATTTTGGAGGCTTACATTTATTTAAAATTGATTCTATAATTTCGGTATTAGATAGGTTGTTAATGATCCTATTATGTGGTGTTTTACTATGGTCACCACTTATAGAAACTGATTTTAAAATTGAATGGTTTATTTATGCCCAAACATTTTCATATTTATTTACAGCAATTATTTCTATACTTTTATTAAAGTATAAAATTGGTAAGATTAGGCTTAAGTTAAAAAAGGTATTTTCAATCGCTTTATTAAAGCAGAGTTTCCCTTACGCTTTGTTAATTTTATTAATGACTTTTTATAATAAAATTGATTCTGTAATGATAGAAAGAATGTTAGAGGATGGGGATAAGCAAGCTGGAGTATATGCACAAGGATTTAGGTATTTTGATGCTGTAAATATGTTTGCCCTTTTATTTGCAGGTCTATTACTCCCTATTTTTGCAAGGTTAATAAAGAATAAAGCGTCAATTAAACCTATTTTAGAACTAGGTGTTAAAACGTTACTGCCAATTAGCATTATTGTTGGAATGACTGCTTATTTTTATAAATTCGATTTAATGTCATTTAGGTATACTGATAATTTGTTAGAGGCTTCAGATAGTTTTGGATACTTGATTATATCTTTCATTCCAGTATCAATTACTTATATTTTTGGTACGCTATTAACTGCAAATGGAAGTTTAAAACAATTGAATATAATGGCAATTGGAGGTGTTTTATTAAATGTATTACTTAATTATATTCTTATTCCAGAATTAAAAGCTGAAGGCGCTGCAATTGCAACACTTATAACTCAAATAAGTACAGCGTTAGTTCAAGTATTATTAGCATTAGTAATATTTAAACTAAAGATTGATTTTAAATTGATTTTTAAATTTTCGATATTAATAATAGGGGTCATTTTTATTCAATTCTTTATTAAGGAATATGTACCAATGTTTAATAGTTTAGTGAAGTTATTTTCTGTACTATTACTTTCTACATTATTGGCTTTTATAATTGGTTTATTACCATTTAAATCGTTGGTTAATGTTTTTAAAAATAATAAGTAAAACTTTTTTAATTAGTGATGTAAAGTGACCTTTGTTAGTTTTACAATAAAATTATTAAAGATGTTTCTTAATTTACAAAATTTAGGCTTAAATTTGTTAGCTAGAAAATGAATAAATGATTAAGACAAGATTAACTACAGAGGATAAAGCTTTAGCAATAAATTTGAGACCAGATATTTATGGTTCATTTGCTGAAATTGGAGCGGGACAAGAGGTAGCAGCTAATTTTTTCAAAGCAGGTGGGTCTTCCGGGACTATTGCTTATACTCACTCTGCTTATGATATGAAAGTAAGTGACGCTATGTATGGTGAATGTGGCCGTTATGTTTGTGAAGATAGATTAAAACAAATGTTAACTATCGAATATTCAAAAATGCAAACGACTTTGCCAAACAAAAATAAAGAAGCTAGATTTTTTACTTTTGCAGATACAGTTGAGTCTTTAAATTATCATAAAACAAATCAAGGTCAAGGCTGGGTAGGGATTAAATTTCAATTAAATCTTGAAAAAGAAGCAAATGAGGTTATTTTACATGTTAAAATGCATGACAATAGTCACCATGGTCAACGAGAAGCCTTAGGTATTTTAGGTGTTAACTTAATCCATGCTTGTTATAATCACAGTGAAGATATTAATGATTTTTTAGAGGCAATTTCGTATCGATTACCAAGAGATAGAATGGAGATTGATATGCTAAATGTTTCTGGTCCGGATTTTGAAAATGCTGACAATAGAATTATTGCTTTAAATTTAGTGAAAAATGGATTGACAGATGCGACAATGTTTAACCAAGCGGGTCACGTTTTACAGCCGTCTGCAGCATTGTATAAAAAGAATGTGCTATTAATGAGGGGGCGTTTTAGACCTGTGACTAAAGTTAATATTGACATGCTGACTAAAGGATTAGCATTATATGAAAATGAAGAAGGTGTTGATAAAGAAAAAATTCAGGTACTTTTTGAATTAACTTTAAAAGATTTAACGGCTGACGGAGAAATTTCGGTTAAAGACTTTATTTATAGAGCTGAACTTTTATGCTCTATGGGATATACTGTAATGATTTCAAATTATTTGAAGCATTATAAAATGATAGAATATTTAACTGATATTACAAGAGGGTATAAATTAGGTGTGATTTTAGGTATCTATAACCTTCAAACTATATTTGATGAAAAGTATTATGATACCGTTAAAGGCGGACTTCTAGAAGCATTTGGTAGAGGGTTTGGACGTAATGTTAAAATGTATGTTTATCCTGCATTTAAAGCTAATAGCAAGGCATTATATTCTGTAGAAAATTTTGAATTACCTGAATACTTGGAAGGGTTATTAGATTATATGAAAAAATCAGGTAAAATTGAATCAATAACTGACTTTAATGAATCACTACTACATATAATTTCGGATAATGTTTTAGCAAAAATTAAAGCGTCTAACTCATCTTGGGAAAATGATGTGCCGCATGAAGTTATGAAAGCAATAAAGTTTTTTGAACTGTTTGATTACAAAGCTGAAAAAATAGTTAAGACAGAGACATAATATATATATTACAATATTAAAAAAGCCATTTATTTATAAATGGTTTTTTTTTGCATGTTTTTTTACCCGTATAAATCTATTTATTTTTTCTTTTTAGTTTTTAAGAATAAAAGTAAAAGCATAAATATAATTAGAAAGCCAATTGGTACTATGAAATCAGGTGTAAAAGGTAGGTCATAGCCAGTGTCTTCTGATTCAAAGTTTGGAATGTATTTTGGAATGGTATCATTCTGTTCATTAATTATTTTTTCTTTTAAAATTTCATAGTTAAATCTACCCTTTTTTGTTTTAGGAAAATACCTTCTAAAAATTGGAATAGTATAATTTTTTTTAATCAATTTTGCTTTGATTCGTTTAAGGTCTTCAACCAGTTGTTTGTCACTTTTATTATAGTTCCTTCCAATATTATAAGCGATATAGGCTTGTGTTAACGAAACGTGATTTTCTAAAGTATAGCCAATATCTCTAAATGCTCTTGAAATTATTTGGTCGTCATCATTAATATAAAAAACTATTCTTTTTAATGAAGAAGTCGCATTTAGTATAGGTGTAATTATTTCTTTATTATTTTTTCTATTGACTCTAGTATTTGAATCTATATTAAAAACAAAAACGGACTGATTAGATTTATACCAATTTGATTTTTGATGTGTTGATTCCTGAAAAGCAAATATTCTTTTTAAATAATAGAGTTCTGAAAATGGTTTAATATTGGGATAATCCATTTCTAATTCTAAAATAGTTTCTTTATACCTTTTTGATAAATAGCCTAAGCAAAGTTTGTCAATGTTTTGATTGAATTCTAATATGGGGTCAATTGATAAATTAGAATAGTAATGATGAGCTAATTCATAGTTACCTGCTAAAATATTAGTCTGAGCAAAACTTAAACTGTCCTTTTTTGTCCAATCGTGTTTTGATTTATTACTTAAAGAGTCTAATCTATTTGTGATTGTTTTATTGTCTAATCCTCTTTTGAAAATATCAAATTTAAAATATTTTGAATATTCTTTTCTTAGGGTGTGTTTTACTTTATAATCAGTAGAATCCGTTTGTGCATAGGTAACTATACTTAAACTAAACCAAAGTAATAAAATAGATTTAATGTGAAATACTAAATGCATATTGAATAATATTTGCACCCATTTTCAAAGATTCTAATCTTTTGTGCTCTGGGTCGTTATGAACTTGTTGGTCTTCCCAACCATCTCCTAAGTCAGTTTCGTAAGTGTAAAAGCAAACTAACCTTCCTTTATGAATAATTCCAAAAGCTTGTGCCGCTTTTCCATCATGTTCGTGTATCTTAGGAATGCCGTTCTTAAATTTATAATGTTGTAAAAATATTGGATGATTACTAGGTAACTCTACAAACTCATTATCAGGAAATACTTTTTGAACCTCTGTTCTAATAAATTTATCCATTCCGTAATTATCATCAATATGTAAAAAACCACCACCCAAGCAATAATTTCTTAAATTCTGTGCTTCTTCATTTGAAAATACTACGTTTCCATGACCTGTCATGTGAATAAAAGGGTAGTTATAGATATCTGCTGAACCAACTTCTACTGTACCAATTTCTTTACTAATATTTGAGCCAATATTTTTATTGCAAAATTCAACTAAATTTGATAGTGCCGTTGGGTTTGCATACCAATCACCACCACCATTATATTTAAGTAAACCTATTTCAAAAGATGCTTCTTTAGGTGGTGTTCCACTCAAAAAAGTTAAACTTAAAATAAGTAGACTTATTACTTTTATGATATTAATCTTACGGTATGACATGCTATAATTCCTGCAGTTTCGGTTCTTAATCTACTTTTTCCTAGACTAACAGGTTTAAAATTATTTGTTTTGGCTAAGATAATCTCTTCAGATGTAAAATCACCTTCTGGGCCAATTAAAATACAAATTTTCTTATGGTTACCCAGGTTGTCTTTTAATTCTTGCTTTAAATTATCATCTTCACAATGGGCAATAAAATAATGTATATCATCTTCTGTAGATGAAACAAAATCAGTAAACCTTGTTAAATCATTAACTTTAGGTAAATATAAATTCCCTGATTGTTTTACAGCTGACATGACTATTTTTTCAAATCTATCTAATTTTATATTTTTTCTTTCTGAATTAGAACATTGTAAAGGTGTAATTGATGAAACGCCTAATTCTGTTACTTTTTCAAGAAAAAACTCAAAACGGTCATTACTTTTGGTTGGCGCAATTGCAATATGAATTTCAGGTGTAAGTGACGATTCAAATCTTGAATCAATTATTTTATAGACTAAAGATTTTTTACTCAATTCTGTAATTTCACCAACTGCTGTAGTCCCTTTTCCATCTATTAGAGTAATGAAATCACCAAGTTTTAACCTTAAGACGCGAATGGCATGATGCGATTCTTCTTCAGTTAATTTTAGTTCAGAAATAGCTTTACAAAAAAAAGTATGTTTGGTAGTTCTCATTATATAATCAAAAGTAGTGTTTTTTTAGAAGTTAAAATAGCAGTTAGTAGATTTTTGTTAGAATTAGTATTCAATTTAAAACAATCTTAATACATTTGCAAAAAAAATCAAATCTAAACCAATATGGTAGGACTAATAGATAAAAATAACATGACAAGGTTAGCCTTGAAATTATGTATGACCAAAGATATTGGGGTACATGGAAATTTATTCGGTGGAAATATGCTGGCTTGGCTAGATGAAGCTGCAGCAACTTGGGCTTGTAGTATTTGTAGAAATCCAAATATGGTGACTGTTAAAATTGACGAAATGGTTTTTGAAAGACCTGTTAAAATAGGTAATCAAGTTAATATTTATGGTAGAGTAGAAAAGGTAGGTAAAACTTCTTTAACTGTTTATGTTGAAGCTAGAACTAAAAACTTTTATACAGGTGATGAAAAGTTGGTGTGTTCAACTATTTTTATTTTTGTTAGAATTGATGAAAGTGGAGATCCAGTTCCAATTGATGAGGCTGTGCGTTTAGAATATAATAAATAATATTTAATAAAGCGTTTAACTAAAAATGACCAATACTTAATAGTATTGGTCATTTTTAGTATATGCATTTCATTACTTTTTCTCAATAGAGACTTCAATAAATTTTGAAACTGGTGTACCACTTTCTTTTGCAATACTATCAATAGCAACTAATACATTAGTTTCAGGAAAGTAAGTTCCTAAACATCCTTTAGGGATGTTGTAAGGAACTATTTTAAAGTTTTCAGCTCTTCTTGTTTCTGTATTGAAATGACTCGTTAAATGAACAATATCTTCAGCTTTATATCCTTTTGATTTCATGTCTTCTGGATTCATAAGTACAACTCGCCTTTCATTATAAATTCCTCTGTACCTATCATTCATGCCATAAATAGTAGTATTATATTGATCATGAGTTCTGATTGTCATCATAATAAAATTATTTGGTGAAACTTGTTTTGACGGTAATGGATTCACGGTAAATTGTGCTCTTTTATTTGGGGTTGTGAATGCTCTAGTTCTTGATCCGTTTGGTAAATAAAATCCACCTGGTTTTCGTACTCTTTCATTATAATTGTCAAATCCAGAAATTGTAAACTCAATATGATCTCTAATTACATCATAATTATTTACCATTTCATTCCAATCAGTATTGTTTTCTTTTAATGTTGCATTAGCTATTGCAGCTACTATTGCTGGTTCACTTTTTAAAATTTCAGATGCGTTTTCCAAACGTCCTGTACTTTTATGAACCACGCCCATAGAGTTTTCTATGGTAACAAATTGTTCGCCTGAATCCTGTATGTCTAATTCCGACCTTGAAATACAGGGTAATATAATTGCTTCTTTTCCTGTTATTAAATGTCCTCTATTTAGTTTTGTTGAAATTTGAACTGTAAGGTCACAGTTTTGCATTGATTCTCCTGTGAATTTACTGTCTGGAGACGCGGAAATGAAATTACCACCCATTCCAATAAAGACTTTAGTTGTTCCTTTATCCATAGACTTAATCGTGTCAACTACATCATATCCATGTGCCCTTGGCGCACTAAAACTAAAGCGTTCATCTAGTTTTTTTAAGAAATCTTCTTTTGGCTTTTCCCATATCCCCATTGTTCTATCTCCTTGAACATTACTATGTCCTCTTACTGGGCATGTACCTGCTCCTGGTTTACCAATACTTCCTTTTAGTAATAAAACATTCACTATTTCTTGAACATTTTCCACACCATTTTCATGTTGTGTAATTCCCATAGCCCAGCAAATGATTATTTTTTTATTTTCAATTAATAACTTAGAAAATTCCTTTACTTGAGCTTCTGAAACACCACTGTCTTTAACTGATTTTTTTAAGTCAGCATTTTTTAAGTGATGTATTAAATCATCATAATTATCACAGTAGTCTTTAATAAAAGAATGGTCAAAAACTGAGTTTGGATTTTTCTCTTCAGCTTCCAGCATTAATATCATAGCTGCTTTTAAAAGGGCAACATCTCCATTAATTTTTACTTGCAAAAATAAATCTTCTAGCTTTGTTCCACCTTTTAACATTGCAATAGGACTTTGTGGATCAATAAAAGTATTTGTTCCGGCTTCATTTAAGGGGTTTATTGTTACAATTTTACCTCCGTTTTTTTTACACTTTTCTAGTGCGCCTAACATTCTTGGATGATTTGTTCCTGGGTTTTGCCCAATTACAACTATCAATTCTGATTCATGAAGGTCTTGTAATGTTACAGAGCCTTTTCCTATTCCAACGGTATTACTTAATCCGACACCACTAGACTCATGACACATGTTTGAACAATCTGGTAAATTATTTGTACCAAATTGGCGCACAAATAATTGATACATATACGCGGCTTCATTACTGGTTCTACCTGAAGTGTAAAACGCAGCCTCATGAGGTGAGCTTAGTTTATTTAATGTATTACCTATTTTCTTAAAAGCATCATCCCAGCTTATTGGTTCGTAAAAAGAACTGTTTTCAGCTAAATACATTGGTTCAGTTAATCGACCTAATTTTCCAATCCAATAATCAGTTTGTTCACTTAGCTTTTCAACTGAATTGTTTTTAAAAAAATCAGCATCTATTCTTTTATCTGTCGCTTCTTCTGCAATTGCTTTTGCACCATTCTCACAATATTCACCTAATTTTGATCTTTTTTCGTCAGGGTCAGGCCAAGCACAACCAGAACAGTCAAATCCATCCTTTTGATTCATTTTATTTAGTAGGCCTATGCCTTTCCAAATACTCATTTCTTCACGAATATGCTTCAAAGATGAAATGATAGCTGGCATGCCAACTGCTTTGTTTTTAGGTGTACCAATTTTCAAGTTTTCAAATTTTTCTGGCGGTACTATTGATACATTTCTTTTTTTCATTAGTTACAATATTACTTATAAACTTAAATTTTAAGTATAAATATATAAGACGTTCTTTTAAACTTATAGAATGATTTTTAATTTATTAATTAAAAACGTGTTACTTATAATGCACTCAAAATTTACATTTAATTATTCAGTTAAGGTTTTTTGAGTTCAAAACAAAACACTTTGTGTCTCTTGTATTCAACCTAAGTCTTAAAGGCTTTATTTAAAACAAAGCACATCTTTCAAAGTTAAGAAAAAAAATGGCTTTTTTATAAGTAGAATCACAAGTGAATTAAAGCGGTTAATTTTATAAAAATCAAAAAGGGAAGTTATAATAAAACCTTTATTGTTAAGCGGTAAAGGTTGGTTTTAACTAAGTTTATTTAAAGCTTTACTTAAAGTTTGTCCGGATGGTTGTTCAAACAGTGTTAAATCAAAATAAGAAGTTGCCGCATAAAGATGATCAAAAATATCAGCAACAATAGTTTCATAAATAGCCCAATCTTTTTCGTTTGAAAAACAATAAATTTCAATTGGCACTCCTAACGGTGATGAAGGTAATTGACGTACCATTAACGTCATATTTTGATTGATGTTAGGATTGTTTTTTAAATATTGTGTAACATATTCTCTGTATAGTCCAATATTAGTTTGGTGACGACCATTTAATAAGAACTCAGATTTTATATTATGCTTTGAATTATATAATGAAATTTCAGTTTCTTTATTTTGAATGTGTTGATTTAAATAATCAATGTTCTGTAGTTTATTTAATGTTTCTGAAGAACAAAATTGAATTGAATTTAACTCAATATTTAAAGCTCTTTTGATTCGTCTACCATCAGATTTTTCCATTCCTCTCCAATTCTTAAAAGAATCAGAAATAAAAGAGTATGTCGGTATTGTTGTAATTGTTTTATCAAAGTTTTGAACTTTAACTGTGTTTAACGTAATTTCTACAACATCTCCATCCGCTCCAAACTTCTCCATTGTAATCCAATCTCCAATACGAATCATATCGTTTGCAGCTAACTGAATCGAACCAACAAAACCTAAGATAGTGTCTTTAAAAACTAATAAAAGAATAGCTGTTGCAGCACCAAGTGATGTTAAAAAATAAATAGGGGATTGACCTGTTGCAATTGATAATCCTAAAATAATCATGAAGCCACTGATTAATATCTTACCTAATTGAAAATAAGAATGTAAAGGTTTATCCTTTAAAGATTCTTTTTCAGATAATATTTTCTGAAATGTCGATAAAAACCTTAAAGTAGCTATCAGTAGTACAAAAACAATAACTACATCAATCATTTTAATCATAAAACTAGCTAATAACTGATAGTTAACAAAAACCATTTTTATTAAATTATCCATAAAAATTAATGGTACCAAATTGGCAATCACAGCAAAAAATCGCTTTTCTACTAAATAATCATCCCACTTTGTTTTAGATTTTGAAGCAAGTTTGTTTACTGACAGTACCATCACCTTTCTACTTAGCCACCATAAAATCATACTAAAAACAACAACACCTATGAATAGAATAATTGTTCTAAAAATATTCAAATAATCGCTATTTATTCCAATCTGTGATAAAACCGTATTTGTTTTTTCAATTACAACTTGACTTAAGGGACCTAAATCAGATATTCTAAATAAATTTTCTATTGAGCTGGGCATATTTATTGTTTTGTACAAAGTTAAGTATTTGAGTTAACTTTATTAGGTGTATATTATTTTAAGCGTGTTAATTAAAATATGTCTTAAAGAGTATTGTTTATAAATAACGTTTTATGCAGTGTGTCAAATGAGAATACCACTCTAATTCGGTATTCCAAATCCCTTTTGCATCAATTTTATCTAACCTAACCTTACCATGTGCATGAATAATATTGTTTTTACTAGACAGTATGCCAACATGAGTTACGTTACCACTTTTAGACTTAAAAAAAACCACGTCATCAACTTGTCGATCTTCCCATTTTATTAATGTGCCAATATGAACCTGCTGACTTGCATCTCTTGGTAATGAAAATAGAACAGGTTTAAAAATGTTTTGAATTAAACCTGAACAGTCAATACCGTGAAGTGATTTTCCGCCCCATAAATAAGGCGTGTTAAGATAATGTTCTGCATATTTATTTGGTTGTAATTCTTGTTGAGTTAATTCTGAAACGACTTCATAATTTTGATTAGCAATTTTAAAGGTATTGTCCTTAAAAAAAGGTAAAACAGAACCTAGAAAAATGGTTTGCATTCCAATTGAACTCTTTATGTCAATTGATGGTTGTTTAACTGTATAATGAGTGGTTGATGTTCCAAAGTCAAAATCACTTTTATCAATATAGATTATTTGTTTAAAGTCTATCCAGCCTTCATAATTATCAGTTTTGTTTTTTACTTTAATCCAAGGATTACCTTTTTCTAAAACAGTTACATAATCACCGAATACTAATTGAGATACCATTTCTGCTTCATCAGTAGGGTTTATTCTCAATGGAACAATTGATAAATTACATATTCCATGTGCTTTTATAATTGAATGACTCATAAATTAATTTTTAAACCTGTGTGTTGATCGTTAAAAGTAAGGAGAAATTGTGAAAATATATTTGATTTACTTATAATGCTTTTTAATTCACTAAATAAATAAAATAAGAAAACTGAAGATGCGGTTAAGAATCTTAGGACGTCTAAATTTTTAAAATGAAGATGTTTAACTTGTGATTTTATGTGATTATGATGTGCCAACTAAATTCTTTGATTATTTTTGTATCAAATTTACAAGATTTTGGAAAATAATAACACTTTTGACATAGCAATTATAGGTGGAGGTATCATTGGAGCTGCCACACTTTATAAATTACAGAAAAGAAATCCTAAATTAAACATTGTTTTAATTGAAAAAGAGGATAAACTATCTGCCCATCAAACTGGACATAATTCAGGTGTAATCCACTCTGGACTGTACTATAAACCAGGGTCTTTAAAAGCTGAAAACTGTGTTAAAGGGCGTCATGAATTAGTTGCTTTTGCTGAAGCGCATGGCGTTGATTATGATGTATGTGGAAAAGTTGTTGTAGCGACAAAACAAAGTGATTTAAAATTCATGGATCAAATCTATGAAAATGGAATTGCTAACAATACAGAAGGATTAATAAAAATTACTGGAGAAGAAATTAAGAAATATGAACCGCATGTAGAAGGTATTGCTGGTTTATGGGTGCCTTGTACCGGTATTATTGATTTTGTTGGCGCAACAAATAAAATGGCTGAAGTAGCGTTAACTTATAATGAAAATTCAAAAGTTCAATTAGGAGAACGCGTCATTGCAATAAATAAAAAGAAAGGTTTTCAAGAGGTTGTTACTGAAAATAAAATATTTAAAGCTAAGAATTTAATATTTTGTGCAGGTTTACAAGCTGATAGAATGGCTAAAACTGATGGCGTAAACTTAAAAGAAAGAGTTGTAGGTTTTAGAGGTGACTATTATGAATTGACTGATCAAGCCATGCATAAAGTTAAAAACTTAATTTACCCAGTTCCAGATCCAGCTTTCCCATTTTTAGGGGTTCACTTTACAAGAATGACAAATGGTGATACTGAATGTGGACCAAATGCTGTATTTACTTTTAAGCGTGAAGGTTATTCTAAAACGTCATTTAATTTTAGAGATTCTTGGGATGCATTAACTTATAAAGGCACATGGAAATTGTTTTTTAGTAATGTTAGATTTGGTATTAATGAATACCGTAGAGCGTTTTCAAAGCGATTATTCTTAAAAACATTACAAGGTTTAATTCCATCATTAACTATGGATGATATTAAACCAGGACGTTCTGGTGTTAGAGCACTATTGTTAAAGCAAGATGGTGATACAAGAGATGATTTTAAAATTGAAGCAACTGAAAACTCTATTCACGTTTTAAATGCACCTTCACCAGCAGCAACTGCATCATTAGCAATTGGAGAACATATTTCTAAAATGGCTGAAGAAAAATTTGAATTGACGAAATAATAGAGTTATTAAATATAATGAAAGCCTTTGATTTTTCAAAGGCTTTTTTGTGTTCTAAAATAGCTATCGGGAACGCACATAGCATAAATACGCCATATTAATAGAGGTTTATTTAGTGTGCTTTTTCTGTAAAATAATTATAAAAATAAGCAATACTGTTAGTACTGCAAAAATCCATTTTAGTTGATTATCCATTGACGTTAATTGGATTGTTAAGTCACAATTATCAGGAAAATAGTTTAATAATAGAATAATTCCCGCATTTGGTGGATTAAGTGTTTGAGATTACTCCCAAACCGCTATTACTTTTATACATTGTTGTAAGTAGTTTTTACTTCAATTCTTTCAGCAAGGTGTTGGCTGCAAGTATACCCAATTCGTTAGAGGCTAATGGGCTCGACCCTGTAATTAGCTTCCTATCTACACAAACAGTTTTATCCATTTTGGTATTCATAAGATTAGCTCCAAGACTTTTTAACTTTTCACTTAACCCATAAGGCATTTGTCCTGGTAAATAACCTACCATAGGAGTCTTTTTATCCACTGAATCTGGGAATACTGCCATGTTGTATCCTTCGTAAATGAATTTCTGATTATTAAGAGTAGTTGATAAGAATGAACCAGGTCCATGACATAGACTTATGGTAAACAGGTCATTTTCATGTGCCCAATTTAATATTTTGCTCACATTTAGATCTTCAGGAATTCCAATCATAGCTCCATGGCCTCCTGGAACAAATACAGCCGCATACGATTCCGTTTTAGTAAATGAAGTATCAATAAAATCGCTAAGTTTCATTGGTTTTTCAAAACTAGATTTGTGTTCTTCGTAAATGGCTTCTACCTCTTCATCTTCTGTTGGATACGCCCACATTTCGAATACGACTGGTTTTCCTGTTGGGGTAGCTATTTCAAACTCAAAACCAGCATTTCTTAGATGTAACATTGGTAACAAGGCTTCTACTGGATGGTTCCCGGTTGAAAATAACTTGCCGTTCTTCATTTCCAAGTTTTTCTGCTCAGTAAATATGACCAAGATTTTTGACTTTTTTCCTTTGTATTTTTTGTAGGAAATATTTTCAAAATCAGTTTTAGCAGATACGCTCATTTTTAATGCCATTTTTGAAGGACTATATGAACCGTCTGATTCTAATTTTGGGACAATACCGAATAATTTCTTTAACATAACTGTGTTTTTTATTTATCTAATAATTTATGGCGGTAATGATTCTTAATTTATCTTGATTACTATTTTTCCTTTTGCTCTTCCTGATGCAAGGTGTGTGAATGCATCAACACTCTTTGAGAAGGAATAAATTTTATCAATAATTGGTTTGATTTTTTCATTTTCAACCAATGATTTTATTTCATTTAAATGTGCACCATTTGGATGCATGAAGATGAATTTGTACTCAGCGTTTTTTTCACTGCTTGCGTTAGCCAATTCTTCTGGTAATTTATAATCGGCCATGCCGAACATTTTCGCACTCGCTTCATCCAAAGGACCAACAACACTAACCACTATTCCACCTGTTTTGACAACCTCAAAAGATTCGAGAGAATAGTTTTGACCAAGTGTATCAAACACGATATCTACATCTTTGGCTATGTTTTTGTAATCTTCTGTTTTGTAATCAATTACTCTATCTGCGCCCAACTCTTTAACCCATTGTACATTACTTGTGCTTGTTGTAGTGTAAACATAAGCTCCTTTAGCTTTGGCATACTGAATAGCGAAACTTCCAACACCTCCAGAACCAGCATGAATAAGAACTTTATCGTTCTCTTTTATACCTGCATACTCCAAAGATTGTAAAGCAGTAAGTCCTGCTAATGGTAAACTTGCCGCTTCTTCGAAAGAAATGTTACCAGGTTTTTTTGAAACAGCGTCACTAGTTACAGCAACAAATTCAGCTAATGTGCCCATTTGTTCTTGCGGAACTCTTGAATAAACCAAGTCTCCAATTTCAAAATTGCTTACTTCATTTCCTGTTTCTACAACAATTCCACTTACGTCATAAGCAGAAGTACTTGGTAACGGTATTGGGAGCATACCTTGCAAGTTTCCGAGGATAATACTTTTGTCTATTGGGTTAATGGCAGCAGCCTTAACCTCAATAAGTACATCATTTGCTTGTACTGTCGGTTTGTTAACTTCATTAAAGGCTAGACTGTCTTTAATCTCACCGTATTTTACTATTTGTAGAGCTTTCATATCTGTATCGATTTATTTGATTATTAATTCGATACAAATGTAGCATGGACATTCCGTGAAAAATTTACCCTATGGTAAGAAAGCTATTTTTTTACTTTTTCTACTCTAATACGACTCAAGCTTTGTTGGGTGATACCTAGATAAGATGCGATATGAAAATTTCGAGTATGCTGTTCTATGTCGGGATATTGCTTTAAGAATAAATCATACCTCTCGGCAGCACTTAATTGTAGTTGATTCAAGATACGCTTGTGCAAACTAACTACATGGCGCTCTAAGTTATGTCTTTGATAAGATTCGAATTCAGGAAAACGTGCATGAATTCCATCTAGTTCTTTGGCGTTGAATTCTATAACTGTCGATTCGGTAAGACATTCTACTGTTAGTGTTGCGAGCTCATCAGTATGAATAGCTATATAATCGCTTATCCACCAATCTTTAATTGCAAATTGCAACGTATGTTCTTTCCCGTTTTTGTCAATACAATATGATCTTAAACAACCTGATGTGACAAAGAATGTCTTCTTTACAATTTGTCCTTGACGGATTAAGACTTCTCCTTTAGGAAGTGTTTTTACTTTCGAAATGGAATAAAGAAATTCTTCAGCCTCAGGTCTTAAGTGCAGTCTTGTTTTTATTTTATCGATTAAATCTTCCAATTCTTAATTATAGTGGTTTTAATTACTTACAACGATTTAACTATGTTTAGTACGGATTTACAAAGAGCAAAACTCTCAATTACGTACATAGCCTAAAGTTAATATTTTGTTTTTAAATTATTCTTGTTTTAAACACCCAATTTAAGTTTAGGCGGACTTTCTATGAAACGCTAAACTGTCATTTCACCTCTGAACTCCGTATTAAATATAGGTGTTGTTGGGCGTTCGTGAAATTAAATCAGTTATTATAGGTTCTGATTTCAGGAATTAAACTATTGTTTTCAGCGGTAGCATCTTTTAAAATTAATAAGGTATCATTCAATTCCAAAATTTGCCAATATTCAATAATAGCTCCTTGTGTTCCTTCTCCTTTAATTTTAAATTTCATTCTAATTTCAGTGAAATCATTAATTAATTTCCATTTAATAGAATTTTTCTCAAATCCATCTTCAATGCTACAATTCAATAATCCAAAGTCATAATTAAAAGTTGAGGCATTTTCAAAAAATAGTATATCATCTAAATCACAACTATCACTAATTTCAATGTCATCCTGTTTAATTGATACTAAATTCCATTTTTTTGTTGTTAAAAGATTTAAGTCGTCAAAATCCTTGGTTTTGTTACACGCAACAAAAGACATTGATCCAAAAAGTACTAAAAAACACATAAAACATTCTTTTTTCAACAAGTTTGTGAATGAATAGATATGAGAATTACTAATTACTTTTTTGAAAATAGAGGTGCTGTTTTTCGTTTTCATAAGGTTTTATATTTTGTTTTTTTTTAATTAATAAGTATCGTAATGACGCCCAACAACCGTGTATGTTGCACGTGCAACATACTGACGTTATA
>Ga0308025_1000186_pt1 | contig 34369 bp, 29 predicted proteins | sample Neamet422_FD_201298 | JGI IMG/M metagenome (GOLD analysis project Ga0308025, IMG submission 201298) | Marine microbial communities from water near the shore, Antarctic Ocean - #422 | ecosystem: Environmental > Aquatic > Marine > Unclassified | place: Southern Ocean | collected 2014-10-03
GCAAGTGAACCGCCATTTGGTCACCATCGAAATCGGCGTTAAACGCTGTACACGCAAGTGGGTGTAGTTGAATCGCTTTACCTTCAATAAGTTTAGGTTGGAAAGCCTGTATACCTAGTCTGTGAAGAGTTGGAGCACGGTTTAATAAAACTGGATGTCCTTTTAAAACGTTTTCTAATATATCCCAAACGATAGCCTCTTTTGCATCAACAATTTTCTTTGCAGATTTAACCGTCTTTACAATTCCACGCTCAAGCATTTTACGAATAATAAACGGCTTATATAATTCTGCCGCCATATGCTTAGGCATACCACATTCATGCATCTTGAGAGTAGGACCAACTACAATAACAGAACGTGCAGAATAATCAACACGCTTTCCCAATAGATTCTGACGGAAACGACCTTGCTTTCCTTTTAAGCTATCACTTAATGACTTTAGTGGGCGATTGCTTTCAGTTTTAACAGCACTAGACTTACGACTGTTATCGAAAAGACTATCAACAGCTTCTTGAAGCATACGCTTCTCATTGCGAAGAATTACCTCAGGGGCTTTAATTTCAACAAGACGCTTTAAACGATTGTTTCTAATGATAACACGACGGTACAGATCATTTAAATCTGAAGTCGCAAAACGACCACCATCAAGAGGAACAAGAGGACGAAGTTCTGGCGGTATCACTGGAACAACTTTAACAATCATCCACTCAGGACGATTTTCAATTCTCGTGTGAGAATCTCTCATGTTTTCAACAACCTGAAGACGCTTTAAAGCCTCACTCTTACGTTGTTGTGAGGTCTCTGTGTCAGCTGAATGTCTTAGTTTAAAGGAAAGCTCGTCTAAATCCAAATTGGCAAGAAGGTCGTGAACTGCTTCAGCTCCCATCTTTGCAACAAACTTATTTGGATCCTTGTCCTCTAGATACTGATTCTCTTTAGGTAGAGTATCAAGAACATCGAAGTACTCATCTTCTGACAAGAAATCATTAATCTGTAAATCTTCTCCCTCTGCATTTTTTGCAGTACCAGGATTAATTACAGCATAACGCTCGTAATAGATGATTTGATCTAACTTCTTAGATGGCAAACCTAAAAGGTAACCTATTTTATTAGGTAAACTTTTGAAATACCAAATATGAGCAACAGGTACCACAAGCGATATGTGACCCATTCTTTCTCTTCTGACTTTCTTCTCAGTTACCTCAACACCACAGCGGTCGCAAACAATACCCTTATAACGGATACGCTTATACTTACCACAGTGACATTCGAAATCCTTAACTGGGCCGAAGATTTTCTCGCAAAACAATCCATCACGTTCGGGCTTATAAGTCCTATAGTTAATTGTTTCAGGCTTGAGTACTTCACCTTCTGAGTCTTCAAGAATTTTTTCAGGCGATGATAACGATATCGTTATCGTCGAAAAATCGCCCGAGTTCTGTTGGGGGTTCTTTTGTTGGAACATTTTCAGTTATCGATTCGGGTTATTAATCTAGCGAAATACTAAGTCCGAGTCCTTTTAACTCGTGCATAAGTACATTAAATGATTCCGGTATTCCCGGTTTAGGCATAACATCACCTTTTACAATAGCTTCGTATGCTTTTGCTCTTCCGATAACATCGTCAGACTTTACAGTTAGAATCTCTTGTAAGATATTAGCAGCTCCAAACGCCTCGAGCGCCCAAACCTCCATCTCTCCAAAACGTTGACCACCAAACTGAGCTTTACCTCCTAATGGTTGTTGTGTAATGAGAGAGTATGGTCCGATAGAACGCGCATGCATTTTATCGTCTACCATATGGCTAAGCTTAATCATGTAAATGACACCAACAGTTGCTGGCTGATCAAATCTATCACCAGTTCCACCATCATATAAGTGTGTTACTCCACATTCTGGAACTCCAGCCTTATTAGTTAGTTCTGTAATCTCATCAAGAGTCGCACCATCAAAAATAGGAGAAGCGAATTTCAAGCCTAGATTCTGTCCTGCCCAACCTAAGACTGTTTCATAAATCTGTCCTAGGTTCATACGAGATGGTACACCAAGTGGATTCAAAACGATATCTACAGGAGAGCCGTCTTCTAAGAATGGCATATCCTCTTGACGGACGATTCTAGCTACGATACCTTTGTTACCGTGTCTACCAGCCATCTTATCACCAACTTTCAATTTGCGCTTTTTAGCAACATATATCTTAGCTAACTTAACGATGCCATTAGGAAGTTCATCTCCTACGGTTACTTGGAATTTCTTGCGCTTATAAGCACCCAGCAAATCATTGTACTTCATGGTGTAATTATGCACCACTCTATTTACAAGATCACTGATCTCATTATCTCTTACCCAAGCCTCCGAGTTTATAATTAAGAAGTCTAAGCTCAACAGAATTTTCTGCGTAAACTTAATTCCTTTCTTTACTTGCTCTTCCTTGTAGTAATTGAATACTCCCTGACTAACCTTTCCTGCAACAAGCTTCATCAGCTTATCAACCAAGATTTTCTTAAGTATAGCAGCTTCTCTGTCAAATTCTACATCAATACTCTCGATAATAGCTTTATCTGCAGCCTTCGCTTTTCTGTCCTTGACAGCTCTACTAAATAGTTTTTTATCAATGACAACTCCTTGACTAGAAGGAGGCATTTTTAAAGAAGCATCCTTTACATCTCCAGCTTTATCACCGAAGATTGCACGTAGCAGCTTCTCTTCCGGACTAGGGTCAGACTCTCCTTTAGGTGTAATCTTACCTATTAGAATATCACCTCCCTGAACATTTGCGCCAATACGGATAAGTCCATTTTCATCAAGGTTAGCTGTAGCCTCCTCGCTTACATTTGGAATATCATTTGTTAATTCTTCGAGACCTCTCTTAGTATCTCTTACTTCAAGAGTATACTCATCAACGTGTAGAGAAGTAAATACATCTTCACGTACAACGCGCTCAGAAATTACAATAGCATCCTCAAAGTTGTATCCCTGCCAAGGCATGAAGGCAACTTTCATGTTTTGACCTAAAGCAAGCTCACCATTTTGAGTACTATAGCCTTCAACTAAGATTTGACCTTTTGTAACCTTATCACCCTTAACAACAAGAGGTCTAAGGTTCATACAAGTACCTTGGTTTGTTCTCTGGAACTTAATAAGATTATAGATCTTTAAATCATCATCAAATGAAACAAGCTTGTCGCTTTCATCCATTTTATGGCGAATATTAATAAAGTCCGAATCTACATATTCAACAACTCCATCAGCATCAGCTCGCATTAAAATCCTAGAATCTCTTGCGACAGCAGACTCAACTCCTGTACCTACAATAGGTGAATCAGGAATCATTAGCGGAACTGCTTGTCTCATCATATTTGATCCCATAAGAGCACGGTTGGCGTCGTCATGTTCTAAGAATGGAATCAATGAAGCGGCAATCGATGCAATCTGGTTAGGTGCGACATCCATATACTCAAGCTCTTTTGGCGAGACTAATGGGAAGTCACCTTGGTGTCTAGACTTTATTAATTTATCCGCAAATTTACCTTCGGAATCAATGTTGGCATTCGCTTGGGCAATGATAGATTGAGCTTCATCTTCAGCAGAAAGATAAATGACATCTTCTGATGAAATAGAAGCAACACCATCAACGACCTTTCTATAAGGTGTTTCAATAAATCCTAAGCGATTCACTTTGGCATAAACACACAATGAACTAATAAGACCAATGTTTGGCCCCTCAGGTGTTTCAATAGTACACAAACGACCATAGTGAGTATAGTGTACGTCACGAACCTCAAAACCAGCACGTTCACGAGACAGACCTCCAGGCCCTAGTGCTGAAATACGACGCTTATGCGTCACCTCACTAAGTGGATTGGTTTGGTCCATAAACTGAGACAATTGATTCGTTCCAAAGAAACTATTGATCACAGAACTTAAAGTCTTCGCGTTTATCAAGTCGGTAGGAGTGAACACTTCGTTATCTCGAACATTCATACGCTCACGAATTGTTCTAGCCATACGAGCTAAGCCCACACCGAATTGAGAGTAAAGCTGTTCACCAACAGTACGTACACGTCTGTTACTTAAGTGATCAATATCATCAACATCAGCATTAGAGTTAACAAGGTCAATCAAATATTTAATGATTAAAAGAATATCTTCTTTCGTTAACGTTCTGCTAACTTCATCATCAGAAATACCTAGTTTTCTGTTTATTCTGAAACGACCAACCTCACCAAGGTCATAACGCATTTCAGAAAAGAATAATTTATCAATAACACCTCTTGCAGTTTCTAAATCTGGCGGCTCAGCATTACGAAGTTGGCGATAAATATATTCTACAGCTTCTTTCTCAGAATTTGAACTGTCTTTCTGAAGAGTGTTATATATAATCGCGTAATCAGCCTGATTAATACTTACTTTATGGAGTATAATGGTTTTAGTACCACTCTCCATAATTAACGCAACATGCTCTTTTTCAAGAATTGTTTCTCTGTCAAGAATGACTTCGTTTCTTTCGATTGAGACCACCTCTCCAGTATCCTCATCTACGAAATCTTCTACCCAAACTTTTAGAACTCTAGCTGCTAGTTTCCTTCCAACAATTCTTTTTAAGGCAGCTTTACTAACCTTAACTTCATCAGCAAGGTCAAAAATACCTAGAATATCTCTGTCAGTTTCATAACCAATACTACGTAAAAGAGTAGTAACAGGGAGTTTCTTTTTACGATCAATGTAAGCATACATAACACCATTGATGTCAGTTGCAAACTCAATCCAAGACCCTTTAAAAGGAATGATTCTTGCAGAGTATAATTTTGTACCATTTGCATGGCGGCTCTGACCAAAGAATACTCCAGGTGATCTATGTAATTGATTGACAATAACACGCTCAGCACCATTCACTACGAATGATCCTTGGGGTGTCATATATGGGATTGTACCCAAGTAAACATCTTGTACGATGGTTTCAAAATCCTCGTGCTCAGGGTCTGTACAATATAGTTTCAGTTTTGCTTTTAAAGGCACACTATGTGTAAGACCTCTATCAATGCACTCTTCAATGCTATAGCGAGGAGGATCAATAAAGTAATCAAGGAATTCAAGAACGAACTGGTTCCGCGTATCAGTGATAGGGAAGTTTTCGCTGAAAACCTTAAAAAGTCCTTCAGAATCGCGATTCTCAGGTTTCGTTTCTAATTGAAAGAATTCTTGGAAAGAGCGAAGTTGGATGTCAAGAAAATCGGGATGCTCAAGAGGCAATGCTACAGAAGCAAAGCTTTGTCGATTAGAGACAGGGTTGGTTTTGACCAATGACATGGAGGTGGGGTCAACTTAATTCAGACTACTACAATACAGGTACTTAAGCCAAATTATATACAATTGTACATATAGGCAGAAACGATTTAAGGGCGGAGACCTGCTCTCCGCCCTAAACCTTAATCAGTCAGTGTTGTGCTATTACTTAAGCTCAACCTCTGCTCCTGCTTCTTCGAGTGAAGTCTTAAGACTTTCAGCCTCGTCCTTAGGAATTCCTTCCTTGATAGGAGCGGGTGCAGAGTCAACTATGCCTTTAGCTTCTTTCAGACCTAAGCCTGTAAGCTCTTTAACTAGTTTAACTACAGCTAGCTTAGATCCACCAGCAGCTTTGAGAATAACGTCAAATTCCGTTTGCTCATCACCACCACTTTCATCACCGCCAGCAGCGGGTCCTGCAACTGCAACAGCAGCAGCAGCTGGTTCGATACCGTGATCATCCTTTAGGATGGTCGCAAGTTCGTTTACTTCCTTTACGGTTAAGTTAACGAGCTCTTCGGCCATAACTTTTAAATCAGCCATATTAATTGTATTGATAGGTTTTCAAATAATTTATTTTGTCAAGCTCAGCCACGATTTTCGAGCGCCTTGACAAGACCAGAGATGGTGTTTCCACCAGATTGTAGAGCTCCAACAACATTCTTCATTGGAGATTGTAGCAATGCTACAACATCTGCAATGAGTTCGTCCTTAGACTTGATTGCTGTTAGTGCGTCTAATTGATCGTCACCGATGTAACTCGCTTCTTCAACATATGCAGCTTTTAAAACTGGAATGTCGTGTTTCTTACGAAAATCCTTAAGCAATTTAGCTGGTTCATTACCAACATTACCTAAAAGAAGAGCAGTTTGACCAGTTAAAACTTCATACAGTTCACTGTAATCTGTTCCTTCTGTTTCATCCATAGCTCTACGTAGAAGCGTGTTTTTAACAATTTTCATACGAACATCCTTCTTAAAGCAAGCTCTACGGAAATCAGTTGTGTCTTCCGAATTCAGCCCTGAGGCATCTGTAAGGTAAACAACACTATTCTCCGACAACAATTGCTTAATCTCGATGATCTGTAAATCTTTTTTATCGCGTGTCATAATTGATGCGTTTTAGTGATTAAACCAACGATTTAAAATCGATTCGTATACCAGGTCCCATAGTAGAGCTCAAAATGATACTCTTGATATAAGTCCCTTTTGCAGAAGCAGGCTTTAGCTTAACTAGAGTTGCTATAAGTTCTTTTGCATTCTCTTCAATCTTATCAGCCTCAAAAGAGACTTTTCCGACAGAAGCATGAATAATTCCAAACTTGTCAACTTTAAAGTCAATCTTACCTGCTTTTACATCTGTTACAGCCTTAGCCACATCCATAGTTACTGTACCCGACTTAGGGTTAGGCATTAGTCCACGTGGTCCGAGAACTCGGCCTAGTGCACCTACTTTACCCATAACTTGGGGTGTGGTAATAATTACATCCACATCGGTCCATCCCCCTTTAATCTTCGTCACATACTCGTCGAGTCCTACGTAATCAGCTCCAGCATCTAATGCCTCCTGATCTTTATCAGGTGGGCACAGTACTAGTACTTTGACATCTTTTCCTGTTCCGTGAGGTAAGGAAACGGTGCCACGAACCATTTGGTTCGCTTTACGCGGGTCTACAGCGAGACGCACGGCAAGGTCTACCGAGGCATCGAATTTCGTCGTTGAGCATTCCTTCACAATTGAAGATGCTTTATCAAGCGTATAAGGCTTTTCGGCGTCGAATTTCTCGGCAACCGCCTTCTGGTTCTTTGTTAATCGTCCCATGTTTGTGCGGTTAGTGACTTAAGAAGGAAATTTTCCAGTGACATTAATACCCATACTTCTTGCTGTTCCAGCTACCACTTTCATGGCAGACTCAATAGAAAAGCAATTAAGATCAGGCATTTTGTCTTCTGCAATTGCGCGGACCTGGTCCCAGTTAACACGTCCTACCTTAACTCTATTTGATTCAGCAGAACCACTTTTGAGTTTTGCAGCCTCCAACAATTGGACAGCTGCGGGTGGGGTCTTAATGACAAAGTCAAAAGACTTGTCCTTATAGACTGTGATAACTGCAGGGAGAACTTTACCAGCCTTATCTTGGGTTCTTGCATTAAACTGCTTGCAAAATTCCATGATATTCACTCCCTTCGCACCTAAAGCAGGTCCGACTGGGGGTGCAGGGTTGGCCGCTCCACCGCGTATTTGCAGCTTGATTAGTCCAGCTACTTCTTTCGCCATTTTGTATATATATAATGAACAGTCATGAGATTCGCGCGAATGGGAAGCATTCAAGGGGACATGCGAACGACTCTAACTGTCTGCTCCGTTAATTATCTTTTTCTACTTGGAGATAGCCTAGTTCAACAGGTGTCTTACGCCCGAAAATCTTGACCATAACCTTAAGTTTCTTTTTCTCTTCGTTAACTTCCTCGATATTGCCAAGAAATCCGTTAAATGGACCATCAGTAACTTTCACGAGTTCACCAACTTTATATGGAATGTTAATTTCTTCCTCAGCGTCAGCCATTTCATCAACCACACCAAGAATGCGATTAACTTCATGTTGACGAATAGGCATAGGATCACCACGCTTCTCAGCGCCTAAAAATCCAATAACATTTGTAACATTTTTTACCAAGTGGGGTATTTCACCTACCAATGCCGCTTCAATATAAACATATCCAGGAAACAAATTCTTTTCCTTAGAAATCTTCTTACCGTTACGTATTTGAAACACTTTTTCTATTGGAATCAAAACTTGCCCTACGTAATCCTGTAAACCAGCAGCAGAAACTTCTGTTTCGATAGTTTCTTTCACTCGTTTTTCCTGACCACTTACGGCGCGGACTACATACCATTTTTTTTGAATTTCACTCATAGTTGACATGTACTCTTAGAATAAGTCATATAAGTTTCCAACAACACCTTTCCAAACAGAGTCTGAAGTATTTACTCCAAATGACCAATCCATTACAAATACAGCACCTGCAATAATTAAAGATGATACGAACACAAGAACTGATGACTCTTGGAGTTCTTTCCAAGAAGGCCAAGTAACTTTCGTTATCAGCTCAGTGTAAGACTCTTTAATATAATTCGTTATTTGAGACATTGTTTCTTGTTTTGCACGGGCGGTAGGACTCGAACCTACAACCAATGGTTTTGGAGACCACTACTCTGCCAATTGAGCTACGCCCGTAGATAGATGAAGAAGGAACCTTAAATAAGGATCCTTCTTCTCTCTATATATTTCACAGAGGTTTACCCTCTAATTTATGAACTAATTTCAGTTACCTGACCAGCACCAACGGTACGTCCACCCTCACGGATAGCGAAACGAAGACCTTTGTCCATAGCAACAGAAGCTATTAATTCTACATCGATAGTAACGTTATCACCAGGCATAACCATTTCACGACCTGCTTCTAGAGAAATCTCTCCAGTTACATCAGTAGTACGGAAGTAGAACTGAGGACGGTATTTGTTATGGAAAGGAGTGTGACGTCCACCCTCCTCTTTCTTAAGGATGTAAACTTCAGCCTTAAACTTGGTGTAAGGAGTAATTGTTCCAGGACGAGCAATCACCATACCACGCTTAATATCGCTCTTGTCGATACCACGAAGTAATAGACCTACGTTATCTCCAGCTTCACCTCTATCGAGGATCTTACGGAACATCTCAACTCCAGTAATGGTAGAAGTGACTTTCTCATCTTGCATACCGATGATGTCAACGTCGTCTCCAGTGTTAATCACTCCAGTCTCAATACGACCAGTAGCAACAGTACCACGACCCGTGATTGTGAATACATCCTCAATAGACATAAGGAATGGCTTCTCGTTCTCACGTGGTGGAATCTCAATCCAAGCATCAACAGCTGTCATAAGTTCCTTAATAGACTCAACCCACTTAACATCACCATTTAGACCACCAAGAGCAGAACCAGTAATGACAGGAGAGTTATCTCCATCATACTCGTAGAAAGAAAGAAGTTCACGAACCTCCATTTCTACTAATTCTAATAGCTCATCATCGTCAACGATGTCTGCTTTGTTCATAAAGACAACGATACGTGGAATACCTACCTGGCGTCCAAGTAGGATATGCTCACGAGTCTGAGGCATAGGGCCATCAGTTGCCGCAACAACAAGAATAGCTCCATCCATTTGAGCAGCACCTGTTACCATGTTTTTAACATAGTCAGCGTGACCCGGACAGTCAACGTGAGCGTAGTGACGTTCAGCTGTTGAGTACTCTACGTGCGAAGAGTTAATTGTAATTCCACGCTCCTTTTCCTCAGGTGCGTTATCAATTTGATCAAACGAGCTTGCCTCGCAATAACCAGCATCCGCCATTACTTTAGTAATAGCAGCTGTTAATGTAGTCTTACCGTGGTCAACGTGGCCAATTGTGCCAATGTTAACGTGAGGTTTTGACCTGTCGAAATGTTCTTTTGCCATGATCTAGACAGTTATATATATATTATTAATTATTTCTCTTTTAAATGATATGAGCCAATGACGGGAATTGAACCCGTGGCCTCGTCCTTACCAAGGACGCGCTCTACCCCTGAGCTACATCGGCTTAAATCGAGCGGAAGACGAGGTTCGAACTCGCGACATTCAGCTTGGAAGGCTGATGCTCTACCAACTGAGCTACTTCCGCTTGGTAATCTCTTTCAATGTCATATGTTAAAAACACAGTTCATCGAAAAAAATGTGGGGGTAATAGGAATCGAACCTATTCAGTCTAAGACAACAGAGTTACAGTCTGCCCCGGCTCTCCAACTCCGGCGTACCCCCTTGACATGCTAATAAAATTAGAATGTGCAGGCTTTTATTCGGTGAGCCGGTGGAGGGATTCGAACCCCCGGCCATTTGATTACAAATCAAATGCTCTACCCCTGAGCTACACCGGCAAAAAATCAAAGAACACAATCCACAAAAAAACCCCCCTGAAATTCAGGAGGGCAAATGTACGAAATAATCACAGAAAATAAATATTTGTTTCACTAAAAATTATATCATCTTTTTTTACTCTGTTTAATTCAAGTTTGAACCTTCGAAATCTGCCTTCTTAATGCCTCAACAACCTCATCAGCAGCAGCTTCAAAACTCATTGAATTTCTTTTTGCAAAAAGTTCTTTCCCTGGAATATGAAGCTTAATCTCAACCAACTTATTCTCATTACCGTCACCCTTTTCAATCCTCAAGAAAACCTCGCTAGAAATAATTGTATCATTAAAAACTGTCAGCTTTTGAAGTTTCGACTCAATAAAAGCCAATAACGCTTTATCAGCGTCGAAATGAATTGAATGTATTTGAATCTGCATACAATAATCTGTTTAGTTGCCTTGCTCTGATCTTCTATCTAGAGGGCTAGCTCGATGAAACTCCTTCAACTTTGCCATTGTATGATGAGTGTAAACTTGAGTTGATGAAAGACTAGCATGACCCAGTAACTCTTTAACCGCAGCAAGCTCAGCACCATTATTCAACAAATGAGTGGCAAAGGTATGTCGTAAAACGTGAGGGCTACATTTATGTAACGAACTCACCATACTAAGGTAATAATTAACTCTACGATAAACAAACGAAGGGTAAAGAGATTTCCCGGAATCTGTTACAAACAAATTATCACTCTCAACTGGTCTGTCAAAAACGTGGGATGAAATACTCACAAGTGTCTGATTCATAACAGGTATGAGCCTTTCTTTCGACCCCTTACCGTAAACTTTTATATTCTTCCTGCCTTCATCTAAATCTGAGAGTTTTAGATTAATTAATTCACTCAACCTTATTCCAGTCTCATACAACAACGCCAACATAGAACGATCTCGCCTTCCTTTCCAATCATCACAGAACACACTCTCGTCAAACAACTCGCGCATTGCGTGCTCAGGAACAACCTCAGGAAGTCTTTTCTGAAGTTTGGGAAGCACAACCGATTCTAAAGGATTATTCTTCATCCTACCATTGCGGCGCGCATACTTTGAAAATGTTCTAAGTGCGGAAACTTTTCTATGAATTGTTCTTGGTGATTTACCATCTCTCATCATGGAGACCACCCATGAACGTACCCAATCACTTTCAATATTAAATAAGTCTTCAGTTTCATAATTCTCGTTCATATATAACAACAACTGACTTATATCGGTTCGATAACTTCGCAGTGTATGCTCTGAACATCTTTTTTCCTTGATTAGAAAATCATAGAATTTAGCCAGAAAATCTGAAGATTTAATCAACTATAAAAATTTAGACATGAAAAAAGCGAGAAAGTACAATCTCGCTTTTTTTTACGACAAAAACAAAAAGTTAGGTCGTCAATATTATAAACATAAATTAAAACGTATCGTATTACTCCTCTTTTAAGGACTTTCCGTTTTTATATATTGCTTTTTTCATCGCTTCACGGTTAAGAAGACTTGGCTTCACAAACTCACGTCGTGAGCGTAATTCCTTCATCTTTTTAGTGCGATCGAACTTCTTCTTAAAGCGCTTAAGACAGCGTTCAATATTATCGTTTTCTTTTACTGGGATGCTTAGCATAATCAAAAATTTGGAGTGCAAAGATAGTTGAAGATTCTTAACGAACCAATTCTCTAGCGATTACTAATTTCTGAATTTCAGAAGTCCCCTCTCCAATTGTACACAGCTTAGAGTCTCTGTAAAATTTTTCTGCTGGAAAATCTTTGAGATATCCATATCCTCCTAGAACTTGTACAGCATCAGTTGCCACTTTTACAGCGACTTCACTTGTTTCATATTTAGCCATCGCACTGGCCAGAGTACAAGATTTACCTGCATTTTTTAAAGTACAAGCTTTTAGGAGGAGAAGATCCGAAGCTTCAATAGAAACTGCCATATCAACTAATTTAAATGCAATGGCTTGAAATCTAGAAATAGATTGACCAAATTGCTCTCTTTCCTTTGAGTATACACGTGCTGTATCATAAGCACCTTGAGCAATACCTAAACCAAGAGCACCGATACTAATACGTCCTCCATCTAAAATCTTCATAGCTTGTATAAAACCTTGTCCTACTTCACCTAAAATCTGGGATTTGTGAACTCGACAATTGTCAAAAATCATTTCAGACGTTTCACTAGAACGCATACCTAATTTATTTTCTTTTTTACCGCCAGAAAAACCAGGAGTAGATCGCTCTACAATAAATGCGGTTATTCCGTAAGTATCTAACAACTCTCCTGTACGTACTAGGACAACAGCAACATCACCACTTATTCCATGAGTAATGAAGTTTTTTGTGCCATTTATCACCCAATCATCTCCATCTTGATTTGCAACACACTGCATTCGCATAGCATCAGAACCAGTATTTGCCTCTGTAAGCCCCCATGCTCCTATCCACTCAGCAGAAGCAAGCTTGGGTAAGTATTTCTTCTTTTGCTCTTCTGAACCAAACTGCAAAATATGACCAGTGCATAGACTGTTGTGGGCGGCCATGCTCAGCCCGATCGATCCACAAACTCTTGAAACTTCTTCAATAGCTGTTTTATATTCAACATAACCAAGCCCTGCACCACCATATTCTTCAGGAACGAGCATCCCCATAAGTCCAATTTTACCCATTTCACTAAAAAGCTCTCGTGGGAAAGTTTGGGCCTCATCCCAAATCATTCTATTAGGAAGGATATTCTTCTGTGCAAAATCTGCAACAGAATCTTTAATCATCTTCTGATCGTCTGTCAATTCGAAATTCATTTTGCAAATGTCGTTCGTTAAAGTTATTATCTGCTGTTTAAATTCTTAATTCGAACAGACTTTTAAATATGGTGACCAAACTCCCCAGAGACTATCATCCATTTGCGGCATTAAACTCAAATCTGCAAGTACACTTAGTTCATGATGCTTCCGATATCTTTCAATCATTCTTGCTCCTTCAACTCTTATATATGGATGTCTTTTTAATGTTGACCAAGAAGCTGAATCAGCACATAATTTAGATACCGGAGCCAGTGAAGGGTTGAACCAGTCCCTAATTTTATCGAACGCCTCATCATCAATTCCATACACCTCTTTCAGCTGAGACACATTAATAAAACCACCTAAAGCAGATCTAAACTTAACTGTTCTTGATGAGAGTACAGGACCAAATACAGGTAGTTTTTCAAAATCTACACTGTCCATACGATTAAGTTGTAAGGAACCCGGAACAGGAATAATTACATAGGACTTATAAGGCTGTCTTTTCGGAAATTGGGGATAGCTTTTAAATCGTGCCTTTTCAAGTTTGACTTCCTCACCCACACTTCTCAATATCTCATCTTCATCGTTTACAATATGTACATCATTGGAATAGTTCGAATTAGGCCAAGAATCTAACAGGGTAAGGAATTGATCAATTACTAAATCAGATGGCTTAGAGCTTACTGACTCAATCCCCCAACCAATTAATGACAAAAGAATAACAATTGAAATGGAGGTTAGATGAAATGCATCTTCTCTATTTGACTCAGCTTGACTATTTTTTGTACTGAATAATTTCACCTGACTTCACTCTAGCTAGATAGTCTTTCAGATCAGCCTTAACCTCAGGGGCTAATAGATATAACCCTAAAACGTTAGGAAAACACATTGCGAAAATCATAGCATCGCCAAAATTAAAGACGCTTTTAGCTGATATGGCTGAACCAATAACAACGAAAACACAGAAAAGCACTTTGTAACTAATGTCTGAGAATTTTGAATCCCCGAAAATGTACGTCCAAGATTTAAGACCATAGTAACTCCAACTAAGCATCGTCGACAGAGCGAATAAAATAACGGAAATTGACAATACGATAGGGAACCAAGAAATAGTTTGGCTAAATGCAGATGAAGTAAGCTCGATTGCCATCAAGTCTCCAGATTTCGCAAGTGACAAAGCTTCCTCGGCAGAGAATGTTCCATAACCCGATATTACAATGACTAAAGCCGTCATTGTACAGATTACTACAGTATCTATGAAAGGCTCTAAAAGACTTACCATACCCTCAGAAACTGGTTCATTTGTCTTTGCTGCTGAGTGAGCAATAGAAGCTGATCCGATACCTGCTTCGTTTGAGAAAGCTGCACGCTTAAAACCCTGAATCATAACTCCAATAATACCACCATACATTGCCCCTGAATCAAATGCACCAGAGATAATTTGGCTTAAAGCCGAAGGAATAGCTGACAGATTACCGGTTAGAACAACAAGGGCGCTGATCACATAAATTCCAACCATAAAAGGAACGACTTTGTCAGTCACTTTTGCGATACTCTTAATTCCACCAATAATAATCATACCTACTAAAGCAGCCATAATAGCTCCGAAAATCCAAGCTTGACCGAAGAAGAAAGATTCAGTACCTCCCGTAACAGAAATGAGTTGTTTTGTGGCTTGATTGATTTGGACCATGTTCCCTCCTCCTAAGGATCCACCAATGCATGCTATAGCAAACATTACAGCGAGGACTTTACCAAGCTGACCCATTGTTTTACCCTTCTTTGCAAGACCACGGCTTAAATAGTATGACGGACCTCCAGAGACAGATCCATCGGGATGTTGAATTCTATATTTAGTTCCTAGAGTACATTCAATAAACTTAGCACTCATTCCTAAAAGACCTGCTACGATCATCCAAAAAGTTGCGCCGGGACCTCCGATACTCACAGCTATAGCAACTCCAGCTATATTACCTACTCCGACAGTACCAGACAAGGCAGCTGTTAAAGCCTGAAAGTGACTAACTTCTCCTGCCTCTTTGTTATTTGGATTGTCGAATTTTCCCCTAACAACATCAAGGGCATGTTTAAAGCCGCTAATGGAAATGAAGTTAAAATAAAAGGTGAAAAAAATTGCGCCAAATAACAGCCAAATCAGAACAAAAGGCACATCATAACCAAACCCAACAGGAACAGTTACAAAAATCACATCCATGATGCTGTTTGTTACTGGCTCCATATAAGCCTCAATTTTCTCATCTATTGATACGTCTTGTCCTAGAGATAAAAAAGGAGTGAGGATTCCAGATAATATAACAGACATTTTTTTTAATAAAGACATATTTTCAATTTGCAGGTTAAATGATTAATAAACTATACTTATGCGAACTTAAGCATTTTATTGAGAGATTTAATTTGCTCAGATGTTCCAAGAACAAAAAGCTTACAATCAGCATCTAATAAAGTTTCAGGACCAGGGTTAATTTTATACTCTCCGTTGGGGCGTTTAACACCAACCACGTTAACTCCTGAGCTGTCATTTTCTATAATATCCCCTAAAGTAGATTTACTCATGTTATTGGGAAATTGATCCATGGAAATTTCCTCAAGATTAATTGAGTCACCACCTTGAATTCTTATGTGATCAAGAAACTCAACCACATCAGGCATCGCAACTAAAGAAGCCATATGTGCGCCACCGACTTTGTCGGGCATAATTACATTGTCAGCACCCGCGACTTTAAGTTTGTTTACAGAATTAATTTGGGAAGCGCGGCTAATAAGAAGAATTTTTTCATTTTTCACTCTAGCAGACAATATCACATACAAATTATGAGCATCAACAGGCATTGTGGCAATCAATGCTTTGGCTTTATTAATACCTGCTTGTTCTAAGTTTTCATCATTGGTTGCATCACCAGAAATAACTAGAAAGCCCTCTTGTCTTAATATTTCACACCTGGCCTCGTCTTTTTCCACGATGACAACTGTTGTGTCGTGATCTCTAAGTTCAGAGACTGCCATTTCACCAACTCTACCATGACCACAAACGATGACATGGTTTTCTAATTTGTCAATTTGTTTTTTCAACCTAGCAACTTTAAAAGTGTTTCGATACTCACCGTCCACAAAATACGTAGTAAGAGCAGAGATTGAATAAGCAAAAGCACTAATACTTGAAATAATAAGTAATGACGTAAAAATCATTCCCTCAGGACTCAGCTCTCTAACCTCTCTAAAACCAACAGTTGATACTGTGATGACAGTCATATAAAAGGCCTCTATCCAAGAATAACCCTCAACATAAACAAAGCCAATACTCCCAACTAAAATCACTGATAAAAAAGCAATAAGGGACAGGTATAAACGCTTGAAAGATTTTATTTGTATAAACACGCTCTAAGCTAAGGATTAGAAATCGCTTCTCAAAAAATATAGCCTGAGGATTTGTAAACGATGGGAGTTAGTTTATAAATGTAGCGTTTTTGACATCTCTAAAGCCAGTTTCTCAGCTTCTTTACGGGAAGCGGCAACTGCCTCATCACAAGATGATGGGTCCTTAGAAGCATACAAGATCCCCCTTGAAGAATTAACCAGGAGACCACAGGTAGAATTGAGACCAACTTTAGCCACTTCTGACAATGAACCACCTTGAGCTCCAACACCTGGTACAAGCAGAAAGGACTCTGGGACAAGTTCACGAATTCTCAAAATGAGTTCAGGTCGAGTCGCTCCAACAACAAACATAAGATTGTCAGGACTACCCCATTGAGACGACCTTGTTAAGACACGCTCAAAAAGAGGTGGGTTTCCATGAAATTCGAAATCATCAGCTCCAGGATTTGAAGTCAAGGCAAGCAGAACTGTCCATTTGTCTGTTCTGTCCGTGAAAGGTCTAACTGAATCCTCACCCATATAGGGCGCTACAGTAGCAGCATCAGCACCAAGCACATCATATAAAGCAGAAGCGTACTTACTTGCAGTATTTCCTATATCACCTCTTTTTGCATCAGCAATAACCAGACAATCTTCAGGAATATTGTCTATAATTCGCTTTAAAGCCTCTATGCCTGATGGGCCGTAGGATTCAAAAAAAGCGAGATTGGGCTTAAAAGCAACAGCGACATGTTTTGTACACTCAACGATTGAATTACAGAAGTATTCTAACCCCTCAACCCCTTGGCCAAAACATGCTGGGATTCGATCAGGGTCAGGGTCTAAACCTACGCATAAATATGATTTTTTAGCTTGAATAGCTGTAAATAATCTAGCTTTATTAATTAGGTTTCCTGTGCGTGACAAAACTTATTTATATTATATGTTTTTCAATAATTCAGCCTTCTCTGCGAGATGTAATGCCTCAATGACTTCAGTTAAATCACCGTCTAAAATTGTAGTTAAAGCATGTGAAGTGAATCCTATCCTGTGGTCTGTCACTCTACCTTGAGGAAAGTTATATGTTCTTATTTTCGCACTTCGATCACCCGACGAAACAAGCTGCTTGCGATTTTCTGACCTTTCTGAATCTTGTTTTTGGCGTTCCTGTTCAAACAACCTAGTACGCATTACAGACATCGCGTGTTCAAGATTTTTATGCTGAGAGCGACCATCTTGACACTCTACAACTAAACCTGTTGGAAGGTGAGTCAGTCGTACTGCACTTTCCGTTTTATTTACATGCTGTCCACCTGCTCCACTAGCTCGGTAAGTATCTCTTCTTAGGTCAGACACTTTAAGTTCCACATCAACTTCCTCAGCAACAGGTAAAATTGCAACGGTCGCTGCAGAGGTGTGAACACGCCCTTGAGATTCAGTTGAAGGAACTCTTTGGACTCTGTGAACGCCACTTTCGAATTTCAACCAACCATATACACCGTCACCACTTAGGTTAACTACAGCCTCTTTCACACCTCCAGAGGTGCCCTCAGAAGAGGATACAAATGTGTGTGACCAGCCTTTTGACTCAATATGACGGATATACATTCTGAGAAGTTCTCCTGCAAAAAGTGCGGCTTCATCACCTCCAGTACCAGCTCTAACTTCGAGCACAACATCCCTGTCATCAGCTTCATCTCGTGGGAGAAGCATTTCACGCGCTGTTTGAACAACTTCCTCAATTTTAACTTGCAAAACACCCACTTCTTCCCTTCCCATTTCCCGATATTCGGCATCATCGGAGGACGCCCATTCTCTTGCCTGAGTCAAATCATCCCAAAGGCCTCTAAATTTACTAGCATGTTCAGCAATCGGCTCGAGCCGGCGATATTCCCTCATCGCATCTCGGTAGGCATTGTTGTCAGAAATCAAATCCGGATCACCGATAGACTTCTCAACCTCCCTAAATCTATCTTGAATAGACTCTAATTTCCCAAGTAATTCTTCCATTAAGCGTTTGTATACTTAAATACTCCATGCTCGCCTTGTATTGTAACACTGCCATGATTACACGATTCGCATCGACCAATAATCTGTGCATCAACACCAAATTTTTGTGAAATATCAATTAAAGCTTTGGCTGCATTTTCAGACGTATAAACTTCCAACCTGTGCCCCATATTAAAAACTTTATACATTTCCTCCCAGGTTGTACCTGATGATGATTGTATGGTTTTAAAAAGCACAGGGGTAGGGAAAAGATTGTCTTTTATTACGTGAATATTATTGACAAAATGCAGGACTTTAGTTTGGGCTCCACCTGAACAGTGAACCATTCCATTTACTTCAGAACTCCAGTCTTTTAAAAACTTTTGAATAATCGGAGCGTAAGTTCGGGTAGGCGAAAGCACCAATTTACCGGCATTAAGAGGAACACCATCAACCTCATCCGTTAGACTTAATTGGCCAGTGTATATAAATTCAGAATTGGTTCCTGGATCAAAGCTTTCAGGGAAATCTGTCGCCAATTTGTTTTTAAAGACATCATGTCTTGCAGAGGTGAGACCGTTGCTCCCCATTCCACCATTATACTGTGATTCATAAACTGATTGCCCTGAACTTGAAAGCCCAACAACAACATCACCAGGTTTAATATTTGCATTGTCAATCACACTGTCGCGTCTCATTCTTGCAACAACAGTCGAATCAACGATAATGGTTCTAACAAGATCTCCCACATCAGCTGTCTCTCCTCCTGTTGAAATAATGTCAATTCCCTGTTCACGTAAATCGACGAGTATTTCCTCAGTTCCTTGAATAATAGCGGTAATCACTTCACCTGGAATAAGATGTTTGTTACGTCCTATCGTTGAAGAGACGAGCATGGGACCTGTAGCCCCAACACAAATAAGATCATCAACATTCATGATTAAAGCATCCTGAGCAATACCCTTCCAGACAGAAATATCTCCAGTTTCTTTCCAGTACATATAAGCCAAAGCTGACTTTGTCCCAGCTCCATCAGCATGCATCACTATGCAATGCTCATTACTTCCTGTTAAATGGTCAGGTATTATCTTACAAAACGCTCGGGGGAACAATCCCTTATCGATGTTTTTTATAGCATCGTGAACATCTTCTTTACCCGCACTAACTCCTCTTGCTGCATACCTACTTGCGTCTGACACTTTCTTTTATTATGGACATTATTCCTCTGTAGGAATGTAGTCAAATCTAACAATTTTAAATACTGTACGACGGTTAATTTGATGAGCTGCCTCTCTCTCTTCTTGTGGCAACTTAGAAATTTGAGCGTCCGTAATAATCAGTTTATCCTCACCAAGACCTAATGGAATTAATCTCTCACTTGCGATCCCTTGATCTAGTAAAAATTTAACACAAGTCTCTGCACGTCTTTGGCTTAAAGTTTTGTTGGAAGAATTCGTTCCTCGGCTGTCAGTATGAGCTTCTAATTGAATGACAAGGTTTTCATTTCTACCAAGTAGATCAACAAGATAATTGAGCGAATCCGTAGAATTCACAGTCTCATTTATTAGAAGATCCGCACTTCCAAGTGGGTAGAGTACCAGAGGCATATCGTACTCTTTCTCAAGTATGATTTCCTTTAAGAAATACTCTCTTGCAAAGGTCGTAGATTCGGTTAAGCCTATACTTGAGAACCTGTCACCAGTACCTATGAAACCTTCATTTTTTACATCAACGTTATAAGACACGCCTTCTTCAATCTCACCTCCGCAAAGCTCTACAGACCCATCTGCATCCGCAGTATAGGTATTCACCTCACCTTCTGAACTTTCAAGGGTAATCGTAGCTCCACCCACTGCAGAACCCGTATCAAAGTCATACACATATGCTCTAAAGCAAAACTCCATAGGTGGCAGTCTGAACTCATAAAGATCATCTTGCCCCTTCCCTCCTTTTCGGTTAGATGCAAGTATTCCAGAATTAGTAAGCTTTTTAAAAATAATACCAACCTCATCACCCGAAGAGTTTAATGGATAAGGGAGGTGCTTTACTTCTGAAAATGACATAGGCCCCTCTCTTGCTTCCACAAAACAAAAATCAAAACCACCTAAACCACCTGGTCTATTTGAAGAAAAATAAAGCGAGCCATCAGCTCTAAATGAAGGGAACATTTCGTCATCAGAAGAGTTAATCTCACCTCCTAAATTTTGTGGTTCACCCCACACTTCACTTTTATCATCAAATGCTGAAAACCACAGATCTTTTCCACCAAACCCACCAGGTAAATCGGTAGCAAAAACCATGAAATCACCATCAAGGGAAATCGCTGGATGACCAATCTGAGTGGAATCATCACTTTCCCTATCAATTAAATTCAAAGGTTGAGATGCACCGAAACTTTTACCCATTACAGGAGCAAAGTAGATGTCACAAGCTAAATTAGAACCGTCTTGGTCTACACATCTTGTAAAATAAATCGTTTTAAATTTATTACCAAAAGATGCAGCCCCTTCATTGTCATCAGTACTTATTGTATTCCCTAAAGGCTCAGGCTCACCCCAACGGTCTTTTTTATCTTGTGTTGTTGTGAAAAGATCCATAAAAGCTTCTCCAGTGATTGGATCCTCGCCTGTCCCCGCAGAACTTTCTCTTGAAGATGCAAAAACAAGCACGTTAGATTTTTTGGAAGCGTATACGGGTGCGAAATCATACGATGGTGAATTCACGACGATCATAGGTTCCACAATAAATCTGCTAGGCGGCTCTTCAATAGCAATTGCTGCTATGTCAGCAGATTCAATTCTAGCATCAGCAACTGATCTGTCACCAGCATTTCCATATTTATCATACCATTCCATAGCGCCATAGAAATCCTCTTGATCTCTTAATACATCACCATAAAGTAAATAAATCTTAGGATTAATCTTTGCATATCTAAGCCCCAAAGCTTTATCATACCATTCTGTAGCTTTACGTGGTTCGTGCAATAACCTCATACACTCACCAGCTTGAAAGGCACAATATGCCTTTAAGTCTACATCAGACTTGACTTTAGCGTAAGCAGCGACATAGTCACTTGAAGCTTCAAAATAGCCTCGACGATTAAAAGCCATATCAGCTTCTTCATAAAGTTCTTGAGCAAAGGTGCCGCTTAGGGCTCCTATAAAAAATACACATGACACGAAAACTCGTGTCAGGATTGCTTGCAGGTAATGTTGCATTCCTTTATTTACTTAATTTAGTAGAGTTCGAAAGTACTGAAAAAGCAGCAATTTTAAGGTGTGTTTTGTGAAATACACAAACATTAATATATTAACATCCTGTCTAACCGCTGATTATCAACGAGTAAACAGTAATTCTTGAAATTTAGGAAGTGGCCAAATCTCGTTATCTATGAGTCCTTCCATTTTAGTACAAATTTCTCCCAGTTCTTCCGTGATAGGAAAAATGATATCTCCGTACCCCTGGGCAATTTGCTCAGTGGTTTTTCTAGCGTTTACTATTTCCTTGTTTTCACGTAAGCGGTGAATAGAAGCATACAGGTCGTTGACTAAAGTAGATGTTCTTTTTAATATATCACGTTGGGCAATAGTCATAGACTTTCCATCCTTTCCGAAAACTTCCTCTAAGCCGACAATGTTTTCAAGCAGAAAATTTTGGTAAGAAATGGCCGCAGGTAAAATGGTATTGCGCGCCATATCAATTGCAACATTTGCCTCAATCTTCCTGTTCATAACATACTTCTCATACTCAACATCTTGACGGGCTGCCAATTCTGCTGGGTGTAAGACTTTCATCTTATCGAACAAGTCAATAACTTCTTTTCTACCCCAAACGGCAAGCGCTTCTGGCGTGTTTTTCAGATTCGATAAACCTCTTTTTTTAGCCTCTTTGATCCACTCCTCACCATAACCGTTGCCCTCAAACCTAATGTCTTTACTCTGGGTAATCAGTACTTGGAGTTCTTTTAGAATTGCCTCGTCTTTTGAATTGCCTTTCTTAATTCTAGCATCCACAGAAACCTTAAACAACTTGAGCTGCTCAGCGATTATCGTATTCAGAACTGTCATAGGAAGAGCACAATTTGCAGACGAACCTACAGCTCTTAGCTCAAACTTATTGCCCGTAAAAGCAAAAGGAGAAGTTCGATTTCTATCCGTGTTATCTAACAGAGCTTCAGGAATCCTCCCAATCTCAAGCTTCAAGGCTGTCTTATCAGCAGGCATAAGCTTACCGTGCTTGATATTCACTTCTAAATCATCTAACAACTGTGTGAGCTGTGATCCAATAAAAGCTGAAACAATAGCTGGAGGAGCTTCCTGAGCACCTAATCTGTGATCATTTCCAACTCCAGCAAAACTAGCCCTAAGAATATCTGCATGTTTATGCAGAGCCGCTAGGGTGTTCACGAAGAAAGTCAAGAAACGCATATTAGATTTGGGATTTTTTCCCGGCTGAAGGAGGTTAACTCCAGTATTCGTGCTGAGTGACCAGTTATTGTGTTTACCCGAACCATTTAAACCACCAAAAGGCTTTTCATGAAGCAACACTCTGAAATCATGACGCTGTGAAACGACTTCTAAAAGCTCCATAATAAGAAGGTTGTGATCGTTCGCAAGGTTTGCTTCTTCATAGACTGGAGCAAGCTCAAACTGATTGGGAGCCACTTCGTTATGCCGCGTAGTTACGGGTATCCCTAACTTATGAGCCTCAAGCTCAAAGTCCTTCATAAACGCACTAATTCTTTGAGGAATTGAACCGAAATAGTGGTCGTCAAGTTGCTGGCCTTTAGCCGGCTGAGCACCAAACAACGCTCGGCCCGTCATGGCTAGATCAGGGCGTGCAGCGAACAGAGCTTTATCAACTAAAAAGTATTCCTGCTCCCATCCAAGTGAAGCATTCACCTTCGTAATATTTTTATCGAAATATTGACAAACAGAAGTCGCAGCAACATCAATTGCTGACAAGGCTTTGAGAAGAGGCGTTTTGTTGTCTAGTGCAAAACCAGTATAACTGATAAAAATAGTAGGAATACATAATGTTTCACCCCAAACAAAAGCGGGAGAGGTTGGATCCCAAAGTGTGTAACCTCTTGCCTCAAATGTGTTTCTTATTCCTCCATTGGGGAAAGAAGAAGCATCAGGCTCTTGTTGTACTAACAGAGATCCATCAAATTTCTCTATAGCCCGTCCATCACCAGTTGGAGCGATAAAGCTGTCGTGTTTTTCAGCAGTTGTACCCGTCAACGGCTGGAACCAGTGAGTATAGTGAGTTGCTCCTCTGGAAATCGCCCATTCCTTCATTGCTGTTGCTGTTTGGTCAGCAACCTTTCTGTCAACGGGAGTACCGTCATCCATAGCCTTTAAAATTCCCTTGTACGCCTCATCTGGAAGATAAGAGATCATCACGAATTTATTAAAAACGTTTTCTCCGTAATAAGAGGAGATTTTATTGTGCGGGCGGATAGGAGGCTTCGGTTTGCGATCTAAAACATCGTGCATAACCTGTTGGCGATTTAAGCTCATTCTAGTATAATATTTAAAAATGCAAACATATGCTAAAATTTAAGGGGGTAAGTCCGTAAATAAGCACAAAAGTTTTACACCACCCCCTAGATTTTAGGGGCATAACATTAAATATCTACTTTTTGATAATCCAACACGCCTTTTGGACATCCTCTCCTGAAACAAGTATGCTGTACATTCCCTCGGAAAGATCAAACATATCAATGAGCAAGAGATTGTTAGTCAGTGGATTAAATTCTCCTGAGAGCACTGTTTGGCCTAAAGTGTTACTTAGAGCCCAATGTACATTTGATTTAAAGCCTTGAAGCTTCGCTCTTACTATACCATTAGTTGGATTGGGGAAAACATCTACCGAAGGGGCTTCATGTTCAACAAGAATCTCTTCGTGCGCTGAGATTAAATTGGTTTCGAATCTAAAAGCATAAGAAATAGACTTTCCGAAATCATCTTCCAACATCGCAAAGTTGCCACCAGCCACTTTTTTAAACCTAGCATAGCCACCTCCATCATTGTTTGCCCAAAAACTCAACCCGTCATCCCCTGAGTCATTCACGGTAAATCTATAGCAGCCCTCATTCAACTCGATCGTGTCTCGGTGGATTGTATTTGCCTCTGAATAGGTCCTTGTCCAAGCAACTCCACCTTCTCTGTCATTCAACACGATTGAGGTTTCACTAGGAACGTTGTTCGTTTTAACCCAAACAACAATCCGGTTATCATCAAGATCATTGTAAGCCCAAGTTGGGGGGCGACGGAACGCACTATGAGCAGAACCATTTGACCCCTCTTCATCCAGTCCATTGGTCAGCACTACTGACACATTAAACTGAAGTAAGTCGTCGTCATCTCCAACTGTGTATACCGGAGCCTCATAGGGAAGACTCACCTTCATAGTTTCTAGAAATTCCAAGGGTGTATTCGGTGTGAAAACATAGGTTAATGGATCTTCTCCAGCAACGCCATAAGTAAAGGTGCAAGAGACAAGCGGTTCAGACCCGTTATTTCTAATCTCAACTGTGGGATCCTCACATACGGGATTCCATCTAGAGAGCGTTTTTCTATTGTTCGGAGCCAGGATATCCATCAATTCTACGTCCTGTGACATGTTGGGAGAAGAATAAGAAATGATTTGGCCTTCCATCCTATAATTGCCGTAGGGATCATGCGTAATATCATACTCCACATTAAAGTTATCGTCCGCACTAACATACGGAGTCAGCTCAAATCTCTGCGTCGTAACCGGAGCTCCAGGACACCAAGCCGCCCTGTCATATATCCACGTACCACCTTGAGGATACAAAGGGTTGTCAGCACACTCTTGCATGATCTCCCAACTCCATATCGCTGTCGAATCAACCAAAACACTGTGACTGTTATAGCAAAACTCACCACAGTTGTTTCCTTGACCAAACCAATGACCACTCGCCCTTGTCACCAACCTGAACATGTCTTCCCCTGACTCAGGAGAATATTCGTGACTCATGACATTGTCATCCCAAGTATCGAGGTTATAAGTACCATTCCAAAACGCCTCTACTCTTTTAACATCCCTCGGCGGAGTTCCTTCAATAAATGCGAATTTTAAATCTAACAACTCCTGCCAATTTCCACACTCTAACTCCACACTGTCTCGAAGTAATGGCAGATAATCTGTCACATCATAAACCCAAGTCCACCCATCATCACCCAAAGACAGGTTTATTCCATAAGGGGTGATATATCTAGCCAATTCATATCTATCAACCACCTCGAAAGATTCTCCAAAGTACTCAAGTTGATTGTTTTCAAACGCCATTAAATCTCCAGAAATAGCTGAAACAGACATGGTATCTCCCAGTTGGTTGTATACCACTTCAAGTTGATCGGCTGGCCAACCATATTCAATGTTTTGCAGCACCACACCATTTCCTTGCACCTCCCATGAGCTTAGACTTACAGGAGGAATAAGCTTCATCGTTTCAACTGTCACATACTCAGTCGAAGTTTCGAATGAAGCCTCCTCTCCTTGTATTAAAACAAATGCAGGTCTATAACCTAGCTCCGAGCCACCAGGCACATATCCATCTAAAAACAAATCCGAAGCAGTGAAATCATATCTCCCAGCATTTCCGAAATAATCTCCATTCTCGTTTTCTGACGTTCCATTTTCGCCGTTAAAATCGAAATCAACCATCAAATAATCTGAAGCTGGGTGACCATCCATATCAGACGTATACATCCACTCAGTTATCGTAGACTCATCTAAAGCTGAGTTCCAAATTCTAAAATTCTCAACATCCCCTCTATAGCTATAGACATCATTGTTCCCCGATCCCAGAAACATTTTCGATATGTTACCAAAAGAATTGTCCTTGTCCACTCCTTCATGCCAAACCACACCGTTTCTCACCATTTTCATAACACCTGTCGTCGCATTTTTCACAAACGCCCAGTGAACCCAAACTCCTTCATAATCGCTCTCTAAAGCAGCGTTGTCAATTCTGTCATAGCCACCATCGTATCCAGCATCCCAATAAATTCGAGAATTATTCCATGGCATATGTACGTTTATTTCACGCTGGTCTGAAGAATTAACCGCCTCGAAAATTGTTGTGTTGGCAGGCAAATAATCTGCGTCTCCTTTAAGGAAGCACTCGATTGTAACCTCATTGTTTAAATCGGAAAATAAATCAGGGTTGATTGAGATTTTATCTAAACCATCGAATCTCACATAGCCACCATTTGCATCAAAAGCCTCTACGGAGCTAGAAGACGAAACCGCATCAGACGACACCCCATCCACACCGTCCAGCAACAAGTCAAAATGGATGTCAGATTCGCTGTCCCAAATCACACCATTGCCATTCAAGTCTAACTCTAGATAATCCGTGACTTCAACTGGAAAGGAATAAACCTGCTGCCACTCCCCCTCACCTTGCCTGACTCTTAAAGTTAATAAATCAGTTTGGAATAACTCCACATTCCATCCAATTCTTTGAATAGGCAAACCTGCAACAACACCCATCGCAGACAACTCTTCCGCAGTAATCGAAAAGGTTAATCGCCTGGCATTTGTGGCTGAGGTCAAATTGGGAACCTGCTCTGTTTCAGAATTTACAGAGGTCACAACTTCACCTACTATATCTAGGTTAATTCTTGAATACTCAGCATTGTAAGTATCGTGAGGCGCACCATTTTCAGGACTAAAAATCAACGTGTCTGACTCGAATTCCTGGTTGTTAATCTTGTAATAAGGATGGCTATACATGGTTGAATCCAAATCTCCTGTGTGGTCAAACAAATAGCTATAAGTGAGGTAATCCCATTCTCCACAAGCGTACCCTAAACCTCCAGCAGTTCCTTGATCAAAACACTTCAATTTATGATACATGAGCACCTTTCTGTACTCAACATCATTGTCAGACTCGGGGAATTGAAACCATCTTCGGCCTGGGCTGTCATAGTTAGTCTCCGGGTTGTTTTGGGCTTCCCAGGTATACGTTGACACCCAAGTTGTATCCCCTTGAGCATGAAAAACATTGAACTCTAGACTTATAAAAGAAATAAGGAGTGCAACAAACAACAATCTAATACTCAGGGGAAATTTCATGGCTATCTATATTGTGCGACCTGGGTAGAGCTCCAGAGCGGCTTTGAGACAATCAACAGCTCGCTCTAAAAGTGGTAAATCTAAAACATAGGCTATCCTAACTTCATTATGTCCGGCTCCCTCTGTTGAGTAGAATCCGGAAGCAGGGGCCATCATAACAGTATCTCCATCAAGGTCAAACTTTTCTAAAACCCATTGACAGAATTTATCGCTGTTGTCAATAGGGAGTTTACATACAGCATAAAAAGCGCCTCCAGGTGTAGGACACACAGCACCTGGAATATTATTAAGACCTTTGACTAACACGTCTCTCCTTTTAACGTAACAAGAGCGAACATCATCGAAATAGGAAGCTGGAGCTTTGAGGGCCGCTTCAGAAGCTATTTGGCCTAAAGTAGGTGGAGATAAACGAGCCATCGCGAACTTCATAATTGCGTGACGCAATTCAACGTTCTTCGTTACTAAAGCTCCTACACGAGCACCACACATACTGAATCTCTTAGAAACAGAATCGATCATAATTGCATTCTGAGCCAGACCCTTCAGTTCTAAAACTGATTTAGGCTGAGATCCATCATAACAAAACTCTCTGTAAACCTCATCTGAGAAAATATACAAATCGTGCTTGATAACAAGTTGAGCGAGGGCCTCCAAAGCTTCAGAATCATAAACCTTTCCTGTAGGATTTCCGGGGTTACAAATTAAGATGGCTTTAGTCTTAGAGGTAATCTTTGCTTCAAAATCCTCAATTGGAGGGAGCGCAAAACCATTATCGATATAAGCCGTTACAGGGACAATAGTTACACCTACCATTTTAGCAAACCCATTGTAGTTGGCATAAAACGGTTCTGGAATTACAATCTCATCTCCAGGGTCCATGCACGAAAGCATCCCGAAAATGAGGGCTTCAGAACCACCGGTTGTGACAATTAAATCATCCACCTCTACTTGAATTCCAGCATTCTTATAATAGACAGAAAGCGCCTCTCTGTAAGACTCATATCCCTCGCTAGGACTATATTCAATAACAGTTCTTGCATCTTCCTTGAGAGCTCTCACAGCAACATCTGGAGACGACACATCAGGTTGACCGATATTCAAATGAATAACTCTTTTCCCCGCTTTAACAGCAGCGTTAGCAAACGGCATCAACTTACGAATAGGACTGCTTGGCATTGCCTTCCCTACATTTGAAATTTGTGGCATGTTTTCAAAAATTAATGGCGTAAACATACACTTGTTTTTCCTCTTACAAAAGCTTAAACATGATTTTATGCAAGCCGACATTCGGAACTTGGTATGCTTCCAATTGTGCACCATTCATTTGACAGCCAAATTTAAAGCCCTGCAGCTCATAAAACCCCCAAGAGACTTCCCTTGCGTCACACCAAACAACATTCACACCCTCACCCTTTAACTCCTCAATTGCCTTGTGAATCATTAAAGCTCCAACTCCACCACCTCTCATATCATCAAGAACGCCCATAGCTCTCAATCGACGCACTTTAAAGGAACTGAAAAGCCCAGGAAATCGCTCGCATTTTTGGTTAAACAAAGAGGCGACTCCGACAACATTGCCATTGAAAAACGCAGCCAAGTGAATTGCATGTTTGCTATTATCTATATCAATGATCGCAAGTTTAGAATTTTCCAAATGAGGCCAAAGCACCTTGTGCCTCACACCTCTCAACACCTCGCTATTCACCCTTCTAACCTCCACCATCACTCTTCGAAAGCTTTGTCCAAACTTCTTCTCTCACGCTTCGTGGGACGCCCAACACCGTTAGGCCTGTCCTTATTTGAAAGCCTGATCATCTCAAGCTTATCCAATTGTTCTTGAGGAGTAATGTTATTTACGTACTCCGGAACCAAAGCAGCTCCTACACGACTTTTAGGAAACAATATAACTTCGAAAGAAAAGGATACAGCCCCCTTCCTTACGACAACAACATCTCCAATATTTAAAATTTTTGACGGCTTTAATTTATCCCCCTTTAAACTCACCTTTCCTTCTTTACAATGCGTGGCTACTCTTGATCGGGTTTTCATCACCCTAATGGCCCATAAAAATTTATCAACTCGCATTCTTTTACTTGTTTAAATTAGCCTAAATCCAAATCCAATCTTTTACGTAAATCATCAAGACTAGGATTCTTTTTAACCATATCCACATACCTTTCTTTGTCGGTCAAAAAAGTCTTCGGCTCATCATCACCTTCTTCTGAAGGAATGACCTGAATCGACAATTCAATTAAAGCATTCTTTACATTTTTCCGCAGATGAAAAAGCAAATCCGTCCGCTCATCATTAAGCTGAACTTCCTGAAGCGCATTTAACACATTAAAAGCCACCACATTGCCCTTTAGCTCAAGTTCACACATTGTTAATGTAGAGACTAAGCTAACCCTCTTCGCTTTCCTGTGTACATCGACATACTGATCCCATGCGACCTGAATCTTTTCAATGGTCACCTCCTCTTTCCAAGACTCATCCACTTCATTCTCTTCATTCTTAGCATCTGAATTGACGGTTTCTGATAGAGTCTTAGACTTCCCAGCCAACTTCACACCACCTCCACGTAATTTCCCAGACACAACTTTCTTTGCGACAGGGTCAGGAGACTCTTCTTGCGGCATAATGGGCACAGGGACAGGAGCAGGAGCAGGTATCACGGATGAAACCGTCGGCTTAGCAGTGGGTACTGGCTGAGTATTGTTAGGTTTAGGTTTAGGCTTAAGCATTGCCTTCGCCTTAACAACATCCGATAAATCAGGTGGAATTAATTCGTTAGAGCTTTTTTTTTTCTCCACCGTTGGTAGAGGATTTTCAGAGGAGCCTTTTAAAGAGCAAATCTTCATGACGGCAAGCTCAACTAACAATCGTTGATGCTGGCTAGTCCTATATTGAGTGTCAGCTTCATTCGTGATTGAAAGAGCATCAACAATAAAATGTAAGTCTGCTACGGAAGCTTGTTCTGAAAACTTTGTTTTTACCTCTGGGGTTGCTTCCATCAATTTCAGTGTGCGTTGGTCACGACAAACCATCAAGCTACGTAAGTGATTGCCAAGCCCTGAAAGAAAATGATGAGCATCAAAACCCCTTGCTAAGACTCGATCAAACAACAACAAAGAATCTGGAATATTTGCATTTAACGCTAAGTCAACAACTTCAAAATAAGTGTCGTGATCAAGTACATGTAACTGCTCGGTAACGATATCATATGTTAGCTGTTTGCCAGAAAAAGCAACGAGTTGATCAAACATACTTAGGGCATCTCGTAGAGCTCCATCAGCCTTCGCAGCAATAACATGTAAAGCCTCTGGCGTCGTTTCCACCCCTTCCTTGACAGCTATCTCCTGAAGACTAGAAACAATATCGGGAACAGTAATTCTATGGAAATCAAAAATCTGACAACGAGACAGAATCGTAGGTAATATTTTGTGTTTTTCTGTTGTTGCAAGAATAAACACAGCATGAGGAGGTGGCTCTTCTAATGTTTTAAGAAAAGCATTAAAAGCAGCCTGACTGAGCATGTGAACCTCATCGATTATATAAACCTTATATACCCCGTGCTGAGGCGGTATTCTAACTTGCTCAACAATACTTCGTATATCCTCAACCTTATTATTGGATGCAGCATCAAGTTCGAAAACGTTGAAAGCCATAGCATCATCATCCGGTGCAAAACCATTAATAGCTCTTGCAAAAATCCGAGCGCTGGTTGTTTTCCCAACTCCTCGGGGACCACAGAACAAATACGCTTGAGCAATGGTACCTGAAGAAATTGCTTTTTGAAGAGTTTGAGTAATCCCTGATTGCCCAACAACAGAATCCCAATCCTGCGGCCTATACTTCCTTGCGGAGACTAAATAATTGTTCTCACTCATGCTGCGAATATCGGGGGCATTTTATGATTGTGCAAAGTGAGTTTTACACATTCTTTGTATGACCTTTGTAAAGGACGTAAATGATTTGAAATAAAACCCTTGCGTTTCCCTTATAGATATCGTAGTTTCGCGGTCCATTTTAAATGAATAAAAGAATGAATCGTTACGAAACTGTTTTCATTATGACTCCCGTGTTATCTGCTGAGCAGGTGGCGGAAACAGTAAAGAAGTACCGTGCAAATATCACTAGCAATGGTGGTAAAATTGTCCATGAGGACGCATGGGGACTGAAGAAACTCGCTTACCCAATTCAGAAGAAGACATCAGGCTTCTATCATCTGATTGAGTGGGAAGCTGAGGGAACTGCCGTCTTACCCTTCGAAACTGAATTCCGTCGCGATGAGAGAATCATGAGATTCCTCACGACTGCTATGGACAAGCATCACGTTACGTACGCGCAATCTCGCCGCGACAAGTCTAACCGCAAAGAAGAAGCTCCAGCTACGGAAGAGGCTTCTACTGAAGAAAAAGCTTAAAGAACTGAAATCATGGCAGATAAAAAAGTACGCTACCTGAAATCTATCGAAATCGACACTAAAGCAGATCGTTACTGTCGATTCCGCAAAAAAGGATTTAAGTACATTGATTACAAGGATGCAGATTTCCTTCTAATGCTTTGTAACCCTCAAGGTAAAATTTTACCACGTCGTTTAACCGGAACAAGCTTAAAGTACCAACGCAAAGCATCTCAGGCAATTAAAAAAGCCCGTCACCTTGCATTGATGCCTTACGTAGCTGACAACCTCCATTAAGAACTAAACGTCATGCACATTATCCTTAAAGAAGACATCGATAAAGTCGGTAACAAAAACGACATCGTTTCTGTCAAAACTGGATTCGCACGCAATTACCTAATTCCACAAGGAAAGGCAATCTGTGCAACTGAATCAGCTAGAAAAGTTGTTGCTGAAGATGTGAGACAACAATCTCACAAAGCGGCTAAAGCTCTCGAATCTGCAAACAGCATTGTTGAAAAACTTAACAAATTAACTGTTAAGATTGGAGCTAAAGCTGGTGAGACTGGAAAGATCTTTGGTTCAGTAAACAGCATCCAATTGGCTGAAGCAATTCAAGCTGCTGGATTTGATGTTGAAAGAAAGAACATTGCTTTATCTAACGATGCAATTAAAGAACTAGGAAGTTACGAAGCGAAAGTAAAAGTCTACAAAGACACTTTTGCAACCGTTAAGTTTGATGTTGTAGCTGAGTAATCACTTCACATTATAAAATATTAAAAAGGCTCGCTCACGCGAGCCTTTTTTTGGTCTAAACTAGTTTCTAGAGACATATCTTTGAAAATATGCCAGACTTCGAATTAATAAGCGACTACACACCTCAAGGAGATCAAGGGGAGGCGATAAAACAATTGGTCAGCGGTGTGAATGATGGCACTAAACATCAAGTTTTACTTGGAGTTACTGGATCTGGTAAGACTTTTACGATTGCGAATATGATCGCTCAGACGAAGCGACCAACCTTAGTGTTATCACACAACAAAACCTTAGCAGCCCAACTTTATAGCGAGTTTAAAGGATTTTTTCCAAACAACCAAGTCGAGTATTTTGTAAGTTATTATGACTATTACCAACCGGAAGCATTCCTACCTTCTTCTAATACATATATTGAGAAAGACCTACAGATTAATGAGGAGTTAGAGAAACTGAGGTTGAGTACTACATCCGCTTTGCTGAGTGGAAGAAGAGATGTTATTGTGGTTGCCAGCATAAGTTGCATTTACGGGATTGGAAACCCTGTCGAATTTCACAAGAGTGTCATTACGCTTAATGCTGGAATGAAAATCACAAGAAATGCTCTCTTACATAAGTTAGTTTCAAGTTTATACAGCAGGTCTCAGCTTGAATTAACAAGAGGTACATTCAGGGTTCAAGGTGATACAGTTGATGTTTTCCTTGCATATGCAGATCATGCTCTAAGAATTTCTTTTTGGGGTGATGAGATTGAGACATTGCATACAATAGATCCCGAGTCAGGCACACGATTACACGGTTTCGATAAATTCCTTGTTTATCCTGCAAATTTGTTTGTGAGTAGCAAAGACAATACTGATTCGTCTGTTTGGTCTATTCAACAAGATTTAGAAAAGCAGAAGAAATATTTTACTGACAATATGCTTCTTTCTGAAGCTAAAAGAATAGAAGAACGTACCCTCTACGATCTGGAGATGATCAAAGAACTGGGGTATTGTTCCGGTATTGAGAATTACTCGCGATATTTTGACAAACGCAAACCTGGAGAACGCCCCTTTTGTTTACTTGATTATTTTGATGATGACTTTTTACTTGTCGTTGATGAAAGTCATGTAACACTGCCACAGGTTGGTGCAATGTACGGTGGAGATAGATCCAGGAAGGTGAATTTGGTCGAACACGGCTTTCGCCTCCCCTCAGCTTTAGACAACAGGCCACTTACGGCGGAAGAATTTACTGAGATGCTTAACCAAGCTATTTACGTGAGTGCAACACCTGCCGATTTGGAACTAGAAAGAGCTGAAGGAGTAATTGTTGAGCAGGTAATCAGGCCAACTGGGCTTTTAGACCCACCAATAGAAGTCAGACCATGCACACATCAAGTAGATGATTTGGTGGAGGAAATTCGGAAGGTGATCGCAATGAACGACAGAGTTCTGGTGACAACTTTAACAAAACGTATGGCTGAGGAGTTAACTAAATATCTTGAAAATATTGACATTTCTACTCGCTACATACACTCCGAGGTGAAAACTCTTGACAGGGTGGCGATTTTACAGGATCTCAGGGATGGGGTTTTCGACGTTCTCGTGGGAGTTAATCTTCTTCGTGAAGGTTTAGATTTACCTGAAGTCTCTCTCGTAGCAATCATGGATGCTGACAAAGAAGGGTTTTTGCGTAGCGTTCGTTCTTTAACCCAAA
>Ga0308025_1000194_pt1 | contig 33677 bp, 28 predicted proteins | sample Neamet422_FD_201298 | JGI IMG/M metagenome (GOLD analysis project Ga0308025, IMG submission 201298) | Marine microbial communities from water near the shore, Antarctic Ocean - #422 | ecosystem: Environmental > Aquatic > Marine > Unclassified | place: Southern Ocean | collected 2014-10-03
TGACTGCACCTCGGCATGCATTGAGAAATGCGAGGTGGTCTTTTCGTCGGTCAACCGTTTCCAGTGGTGCTCCATCTTCGGCGGTGTCTTGCAGTAAGTCGAGTAGGAATGGAATCAATTCTTCACCCGCCAGCAGGTGAGGTGCGGCGTCAATCACCCATCCATTATCATTTTCACGCAACGAAAACCCAACATCACTCAACGTATCAACCGCTGCAGACATTCGTGCTGATTGACGGGCATCGAGGTCGAGTTGAATCGGTTCGAGTTTGGTTTGACTCTCCCACAATGAGGCATCGTGGCGCAAACGTTCGTATCGAATACGCTCATGGAGTGCATGTTGGTCGATCAACAACAATTCACCTTCAGCTTGAACTAAGATGTAAGAATCTGCGAATTGAGCCAAAGGTTCCATTTCAGGTAATTCATTGATAATGCCAGTGAGGGGTTGTTCTTCATTCGGAGAACTTCGATGCCCACAGCCAGCATGACGATGAAGGGTCCTTTCAGCAGGTGACAATGCTGGAGCAGTCGGTTTCTCATCCATTCCAGGCAACGTTTCTTGGGCTTCTGGTGCCGTTGATTGAGGGCGCTTCTTTTCAGGTGATTCCAGTTCAGCCGCTTCCTTTCCGTGAAGATTCAATTGCGCACCTGCAGCAATTGCCCATGCGGGAGGTGCTTCGATTTTCGATTCATTTGGAAGCACAAGGGCAGGAGCGCCTGCAGCCGCGTCCAATGGGTTGACTGAAGGCGTATCTACAGCAGAAAGGTGTTCTTGAATCGAAGTCACTTTCTGAATGCCAAGGCCTTGGAGCCCAGGAATGCCACCGGCAGCATCAGGTTGTGTCGGGACCGATTCAAGTGTGTAAGCGATGGCTCGTTCAAGACGCTCTAACACACGCCAGGAATGGCGAAGGCGCACTTCACGCTTGGTAGGGTGGACGTTAACATCGACTTCTTCTGGTGGTAAAGTCAGTGAAAGAACGGCAATGGGGTGTCTTCCTTGCATCAAACGGGTGCGGTAACCTCGGCGTATGGCTTGGAGGAACGGCCCTGCAGCAACGGGTCGCCCATTGATGAGAATATGTATGTCATCGCCTTTACCACGGGTAATATCTGGAGTACTGATCCATCCAGTCCACCGTTCTTGACCCGGTGCTTCAGCATCATTTTCAGGTGGTGTTATTTCGAGCATTGATTCGACTTGGCCGCCGAGTAAGTCGAAGAGTCTGTCCATCATCGATTCAGCCGGAGGAATGTCGAGCATGACTCGCTCATCGATGACCAGGCGGAATCCAGTGAATTGATGGGCCATTGCATGTGCTACGACCACATCGACGACTCGAGCGTTTTCAGTGGCAGGGCGTCGCTGGAATGCCAAACGAGCAGGAGTGTTACGGAACAGGTGCTCGACATCAACACGGGTACCATGTTGCATGCCAAAAGGCTCAACAAGCCCTTTTTCACCGTTCTTCATCGCTATCGATTTCCCTTCTTTTCCCTCGGGGCGACTTGAAATTGACAGATGAGATACCATGCCGATACTCGCCAAAGCCTCACCGCGGAATCCGAGCGTATGAATCGAATTCAAATCCTCGGCCTTTTGCAATTTTGAGGTAGCATGTCGGTCCAATGCTAAACGCAAATCTTGTTCATCGATTCCGTTTCCATCATCTTCAATGCGAATCAGGTCAAATCCACCACGCTCAACGGTAATAACAAGGCGTGTAGCACCTGCATCAAGGCTGTTTTCAAGCAATTCTTTGACCACTTGTGCTGGCCGTTCAACGACTTCTCCAGCCGCAATATGCCCGATGGTTGTTTCATCGAGTTGTTGAATTCTATTCGGTTCAGACATCATGTGTGCCTCCAAGCATTTTCTTTAGTCTATAGAGTGCCTCATGCGCTTGGCGTGGCGAAAGTTCATCAGCATCGATCTGTGAAAGATAAGTAAGCGTCTCTTTCTCTTCAGAACTGATACTCGGCACAGGTAGCGTCGTTCCATTTTTTTGTGACAGTGCGGCTGCAGCAAAATATCCCATCAAACTGGATTGACCTTCTGCACGAGCAGAAGGCGTTCCAGACTCCCCTGCCTTGGCGCCGTGGGCTTGTTGTTCAAGGAACGCAAGAAGGTCAGTTGCCCGTTCGACAACCGGGCGTGGCAACCCTGCTAAAGCAGCGACTTGCACTCCATATGAATCGTCACATGGGCCATCTGCTACAGTGTGAAGGAATCGAAGTTCGCCGTCTGCTTGTGCCACTTGAACATGGACATTGACCAATCCATCGACTTCGCCTTCCAGGCCAATCAACTGATGATAATGAGTCGCAAATAAAGTGCGGGAGCCAATTCTCTTGCAGATGTCTTCTGTCACTGACCAGGCGATTGACAAGCCATCAAATGTTGAAGTTCCACGGCCAATTTCATCGAGTAAAACGAGAGATTGCGAAGTAGCTCTCCGAAGAATATGTGCGACTTCAATCATTTCCATCATGAAGGTTGAACGTCCACGACGCAGGTCATCACTTGCTCCAACTCGAGTAAAGATTCGATCGACCAATCCAATTTTTGCTTTCTTAGCAGGGACAAAACTTCCGGTTTGGGCAAGAATAGTCAGGAGTGCAGTTGTCCGAAGGTAGGTCGATTTACCACCCATATTCGGACCAGTTATCAACAGGAAGTTTCGCTTCTTTTGCATTTGAATATCATTTGGGACAAATCCAGATTGCATTTCGAGGGCTGGGTGTCGAGCCCCCTCTACCTTGAAGTGATGGCCGTCGGTTAACTCTGGCCGAGTCCATGAACGGGAACGTGCGATAGAGGCAAAACATTGGAGGACATCGATAGCAGCAACTCGACCAGCAATATTCGCCAGTGCTTGTGCATGTATTCGACTTCGCTCACGAAGAGAAGTAAACTCGCGATATTCCAACTCTTTGACCTTGGTATCAGCGGTGAGTAGTAGGTCGTCTCTTTGAGCCAATTCTTCAGTCACGTATCGGGAACCATTGGTCATCTGTTGTTTTCTGCGCCATTCTTCGGGAACTTTTGCTTCATTGGATTTGGTCACTTCGATAAACCAACCAATTTGTCGATTCATTCGTACCTTTAGGGAAGGAATTTCCAATTCAGCACGTAACTTGGATTCTAAATCACTGAACCACGAATGTCCTGATGCTGAAGTTTCTCGAAGTTCATCAATCGCTGAATGTAGGCCAGGGCGGATCAACGAGCCATCACGAATACTGAGAGGCGGTTCATCGACGAGTGTTCGGCGAATATCTTCTGCAAGGTCGCTCAAGGCATCCAATTCATGAGAAAGATGTCCCAAGAGTGGATTTTCAGTTTCGTTGCAGAGGTTGATGATTGCCGGCATACGCTCCAAGGCATCGGAAACGGCCAATAAGTCACGACCGTTTGAACGATTATAGGCGAGTTGAGTTGCCAAACGTTCCATATCTCGAAGTCCACGGAGTGCTTCTCGTATTCCATCAAGGCGTCGAGCAGAACGCGAGAGTGAACCAACTGCTTCATGGCGAGCACTGATGGCTTCAAGATTGCAAAGTGGCCTTAGAATCCAAGTTTTCAACAATCTTCTTCCCATCGAACTCCGGCATGCATTCAATGTTGAAAGTAGGCTGCCTTCGAATTCCCCAGCAAGTGTCGATGTTAATTCCAAGTTCCTCAAAGTTGTTTGGTCAAGTACCAGGTGTCCGGCTTCATCGATGATTTCGATCTCACGAAGTGGAATTTCATCAGCAATATGCATGGTCGCAAGATAATCAGCAGCTAAACCAGCAGCCGCCAAAGCAAGTGGGGCGTCATCTAAATCCAAATGTCCTAAATCGGCGACTTTGAGGACTTTTTCAAGTCTATCCCGGCGTTTATTTTCACTGGCTCTGTGCTGGCTGATGAGCACGCTATCGAGGTGTGAGAAGAGGGCGCACAAGGCAGTATCTTCAGCATCTTGTGGTGAAACTACGATTTCAGTTGGCCGCCAACGCATAATTTCATCCAGTGCTCGAGCAAATCGATCTTCGCCATTCAAGTGTGATGCCCATGCCTGTCCTGTAGACGCATCGACAATACCGAGGCCAAGTGCAGACTTTCCAAGTGTTACAGACACCAAGAGGGAACGTTCATCTGTACCGAGTAATGATTCCTCATACAAACTTCCTGGGGTGTAGACTCTCGCAACGATACGTTCCAGTAACTTCGCCCCTTCTCTGAGTTCTTGTTCTTGCTCTGCCACAGTGACTTTGTGTCCTGCTTTGAGCATCACCCGTATATTATCCTCAAGTGCGTGCCAAGGAAATCCAGCCATTTGAATCGGCTTATCGGCTTTTTTATCACGTGAAGTTAATGCGAGGCCGAGGACTTCAGAACCGACCACAGCATCCTCATGAAACAATTCATAGAAGTCACCCATACGAAAGAAAAGAACAGTGTCGGGATGTTCCTCTTTGATGTCCATAAATTGGTCCATCATCCCCCTTTTTTCCATGCACAATACACTCCTTGCTCTCGCTGGAGTTTACTGTCATTGCCGAGAGCACATGAAGGTTCTCGCGCAGGCTTGAAAGAACAGTTGTTTTCAAGCGTAAAGCGTGAATTATTGATTCTGCCGCATTCGCTTGGATGCAGTCCACAACATCACACCGATGACGATGGTGGATGCAGTGACGAAAAGGAAGTTCAAGAAACCTCTTCCACTCTCTATAGAGCCAATCGCCAAGGTGTCAATCGAGTAGGTTGCAGCGTCACCATTTGCATTTGTCCCATAGGCATAAACGACATCATTGGAGACGTCTGAAGTTTCGATTGTCAAAAGCAGAGGTTGTGCCAAAGGCATTTTCTCAGCAACGCCATCAACCATACGAACGACAGAGGTACTTCCTGCGCTTCCGAACAGCCACACTGCTCCGTTTTCATCGAGTGTAGCTGAAACACTGGAAAAGTCCACAGTTGTCGTCGTTCGGTCTTTGGCGATATGGACTGCAGAATCCGTTCCTGCTGCAAGCAAAGTTCCGTTGTCGAGTCGAACCAGTGAATGAATCTCTCCCTTGTCCAGTTCTTCAATTGATGTAAGCATTGGCGAGGTAGGTCCAGCCGACCAAGAAATGAAGCCGATAACGGGGTGCTTCATTGGTGCAGCAGGGCTATCTTCATCGGCACCAAAGGCATTGGTCGTCGAACCAATTGCAATCCAGGTGCCGTCATCTAACGCTTCAACCATATTCCAAGCAATATTGCCGGAATTCACCATTGCAGCGGTCAATGTCGCTCCTCCAAAAGCATCTTGAGCTGGTAAAAGAGACGAGCCTACGGAACCAAACCCACGAAGACTGGTTGAGTTTTCTTCATCGGTAACCATCAGCCAGCGGTAGGAATCACCATTGCGTTGTTCAGCAACATCAAGCACATCAAAATTCTCTTGGTTGCTGTTGAGGGGGAGAATGGTGCGTTGTGAGATCTCGGCATTGACATGGATGATTTCAAGGGTATTGTTTGAGGGTGAGACCACAATACTTCCATCATGGAGTTCAGTCATGAATGTCATTCCTAAAATATCGTCATAATTTGTACCGATGTCATTGAGGATACCCGCATCATCATGGTGCAGCATTAGTCCACCTTCATCACCGAGGATCATAGCGGTGTAGGCGCCAGAATCGCCGTAGACAATGTCCAATACTCGTCCATCAACTGCATCGAGTCCATTACTTCTGTATTCGACACCAGGGAGCGAGGATGTGCCTTGTATGGCAAGAGCGCCGAGAATTATAAAGACGAAAAAGCCGGCTATAGCAATCCATTGATGTTCAGATTCCTCTTCAAGAAGACCGCGCCAACCCTTCGCCATGATTACAGGATGCGAAACGAGCACATGAAACCTTTTATCGAACTATGAGCCAAGCATCACTTCTCTAATTCGGGATTTCTTGCGGCAAGGCTTGAGGCGGAGAGATGATAAAGGGAATATGGGTGGCAAGAATGCTTGGAGAGAGTATCATGGCACGTAAACCAGCATCGATGTATCGCCGCCTCAAGGGGCCTGCCTATACCCGCCGTAAGTACATTGGCGGTGTTCCGAACAACAGAATTCAGTCATTCCACTCAGGAAACCGTGTTGCTGCTGAGACTGGGCAGTTCAAAGTCATCATGGAACTCCGTGCTGACAACGACTGTCAAATTCGACACACTGCCCTTGAAGCAGCCCGTGTTATTTCTAACTCTACCATCCGTAATATTGCAGGAACTCAAGGCTACGCTCTTCGAGTCCACACCTTCCCTCATCATGTGCTTCGTGAAAACAAGCAAGCAACTGGTGCAGGTGCTGACCGTGTTTCTCAAGGAATGCGCTGCGCATTCGGAAAGAATGTTGGAACAGCCGCTCGTGTCAAGCGAGGACAACGAGTCATGTCTTTGCAAGTCAATCCAGAGCACTACCTCACTGCCCGTGATGCAATGCGCAAGGCCAGCATGAAGTTCCCAACTCCATGCACCGTCCGCTTGATTCAAGGACACGAGCACCTCAAGGGTCTCATTTGAAATCCATTGGGTTCAGCCCAATGTCGGACAAACCTCTGTTTGTTGAGGCTTTTTGGGCGTGAGTTCCATAAGTCTGAATAAAAATCAATCGTTGAAGCAAACAAGGAGGTGGATGAATGAGAGTCGCAGTTCTAAAAGAAGATCATTGTCAACCGAAGAAATGCAACGATGAATGTCAAGTTTTCTGCCCACCGGTTCGCAACGGCCAAGAATGCATCATCATGGATGATAAGACCGGTAAACCTCACATTTCTGAGAGCCTGTGCATCGGTTGTGGTATTTGTATTAACAAATGTCCACATGATGCTTTAATTATCGAACAATTGCCAAGTGAACTGGAAACTGATATGATTCACCGGTATTCGATGAATGGTTTCCGTCTGTTTCGTTTACCAACACCTTCTAAGGAAAGTGTCGTTGGAATTCTTGGGCCAAACGGGATGGGGAAATCAACTGCAATCAATGCACTTTCAGGTCGAATGGTCCCCAACCTTGGCGATTGGATGAACAAAGACCCCGATTGGGACGATATTATTGAATCACTTCCCCGTGGCGAATTACGAGATTTCTTTATTTCTGTCGAAAAGGGTGACATCAAAGTTGCTTTAAAACCACAGAATGTCGATCGCTTACCAAAGAAAATCCAAGGCACCGTTCGAGACTTGCTTACACGCGTGGACGAGAGAAACATGTTTGAAGAGTTGACCAAAGAACTAGCAATCGACCACCTGCTCGACCGAACAGTACAGCAACTTTCCGGTGGTGAATTACAACGAATGGCAATTTGTGCTACGCTATTACGTGATGTGGATGTTTATTTCTTTGACGAACCTTCATCCTATCTGGATATTCACGAACGTATGCGTATTGTAAGAATCATACAAAAATTAGCAGAGACAAAGCGCGTGATAGTGATTGAACACGACCTCGCAGTTCTCGACGTACTTGCAGATTTGGTACACATCGTCTATGGTGTAAAGGGTGCTTTTGGAATCTTCACACCAGCGCGAACGACTCGGCAAGCCATCAATACCTATCTCGATGGTTTCTTGCCAGAACAAAATGTTCGTATACGTGATAAACCAATCAAGTTCCTTAATCACAGTGACCGTGTATCTGAAATTGGCAGTGAAGTCGTTTCTTGGGGTGGCCTTTCGAAGAAACTTGGTGAGTTCCAACTCACAACAGGCGAAGGTGCAGTACATCGATCTGAAGTGGTTGGCGTCGTCGGTCCAAACGGCACAGGAAAAACAACCATGATCAAAATTTTAGCTGGTGAACACGGTTACGATGAAGGATGGGTCACTGAAAACGCGACGGTTTCATACAAGCCCCAACATATTGATGTCGACATGGATTGCAGTGTGCAATTATGGCTTGACAGCGAGATTGGTCCGAAGTGGCGTGTTGGTGAATACAATGTCAACGTCATTCGTGCATTAGGTGTTGACCAACTGCTTCCAAAACGGGTCAAGAAACTCTCTGGTGGTGAACGCCAAGCCGTTGCTATCGCAATCTGCCTTGGAAGAGATGCCGACCTTTACCTGCTGGATGAACCTTCAGCCCACCTTGATGCAAACGCTCGAATGGAGGCTGCAAAGGCGATTCGAAGAACGATGGAAGCCAATGAAAAATCAGCATTTGTCATTGACCACGATGTTTACTTTATTGATATCGTGAGCGATTCTCTCCTCGTCTTTGAAGGCGAAGGTGGAATTCACGGTAAGGCGGAAGGTCCGTTCAAACTTCGTGAAGGAATGAATCGTTTCCTTGAAGGTGTTAACGTCACGTTCCGCCGTGATCATGATTCAAAGCGTCCAAGAATCAACAAATTCGAAAGTCGAAAAGACCGAGAGCAACGAGGAGTCGGAGACTTCTATTCCTTTGACCATTGAGAGGCTGATGATATAATGCCTGTAGGAATACCACCACTCGGAGGCCCATTAGGGCGCTCACGTTCACGAATTTCTGCGAGCGGCTTGACCACCTTTCTTCGTTGTAAACGCCAATGGTTCCTCGGGTCTAAAGTTGGAATTTCAGGACCATTACGGCCATCCCAAGTGATTGGAATTGTACTTGAGGATGCATTCTGTAGTTTGATGATGCAACGTCCAACAATGCATATTGAAACGCTATCGGGATTGAAAGAATGGATGAATACTCTGCTCCCAAAGGCTGCACAAGAAGCACTTGATGCGGGACGTATTCTCTGGGATGAAGGAATTTGGTATGAATCTGGTACTTCATGGGAAGATGTTGAAATTGAATCTTTTCTCGCTCGTCTTGAAAACGGTTTAATGTTGCTTTTTGAGGAGGTTGAATCCTGTTATCAGGAAAATGGTGGACCGTATTTGGAATTACACCGAGCAGGTGAATCTCCATTCGACATTCCTTCGCCTGCTTGGGGTGATGAACCGTATTTTCCTGTGCCTGATAAAGTACGAAATCACGATTTACGCTCTTGGGCCATTGAAGAGCAAGCTATGCAATGGCAATCATCCGGCTCACCAGTCACTTGGAATGAGGCGTTAGAAATCGCTCGTCCATGGACGAAAGATCCGCGTGTCCACCAACCTCAACGATTGTTTCACCCTGAACGTTGGGCTGCGGGTGAACTTGACCTTGTACTCAGATGGGATGGTCGGATTCGCTTAGTCGATATCAAATCCGGCGACCCAAGTTCTCGATTTGCAGAATCTCTTCAGCACCAACTTCGCTTCTATGCTTGGCTTTGGCATGAAACACACGATGGAGAGTGTATCGATGGCTTAGAAGGATGGTATCTCAATGGACCTCACCGTGTTCCGTATGATGCACCTCAACCAGATGAATATGCTGAAATGACCTTGGAGTTTTCTCAAATTAATACTGAAATGCAAAAAATGGGTTCAGGACCAGCAACCATGCCCGTACTTCCAACTGAAGCCTGCGATGGTAGCGCTGCTGGTTGCCATTGGTGTAGTCTCGCTCGGGATGAACAAGGAAATTGGTTTGGCGATGAATTACTTTCAGAAATAACCCCATTACGAGAAATCCCACTCACGGTTCCCAGCGAACCTTTGTCCGAAATACCTGTTCGAGTAAGTGTCCAAGGGAAATTCACTGGAGCGTGGGGCCCATTGCCAAATCATTTCGGAGAGCCAGTTTTAGGGGCAATGCTTGTTGCTGGAGGCGCACAAATTACAGTTGAAGAGAGTGAACCGGGTTCTTATCCACTCCTCCACAATCAGCCAAATGGAGAACTTGTGATTTTGGATGCGTTGCCAGGAGTCTGGCGAGGAGCACCTCGATTGTATGTCGATTCCCGAACTCGAATTATCCCCATAGGGCAAGCAGCAAAAGAATTCGAACACACACCGATCCCACTTTCGGAACGAACCACTCGAATTGGTTTGCTTCGTACACGAGCCAACGTCGAAGGGGTTATTCTCAGCGTCCGCAAGCGCTCAGGAATACGATTGGATGCAAAGCCATGGACCATGCTCAATGTTCACCTTTGGGACGGAAATTCAGTCGTTGAGATCGCCTCTTTTGGTTCGAGCATTACGGGTCAAATGGAAGCGCTGCGGCCTGGTCAAACACTCAAATTACTGGCTGCAGAAATGGGCTGGAGGGCCGGATTACCTCAACTTCGAATCGACTCAAGAAAAACGCGTCTCCAAGTAAAAGATTAAACTTCTTGAGAGTAGGGTTCAAGAACATTCGACAAAACACTCAGTAGTATGCCGGTAAGACTCGTTACATCCTCCGAAGATTCTATCGGCCCATATAACCGACTTTCGGCAAGTCAGGTCAATGCATACCGTGCATGCCCACGTCTGTGGTTTTATGAGAAAGTTCGCCGCTTCAAAATGCCTCAAATTCCGGTTTTGTTCGTCGGAAGAGCTGTTGAAGAAGCGATTTGTCGCATGTTGATGGAGTCTCCAGCAATCTTGGTCGCTAAGGCCTCCTCAGACACACTTTCGGCCATTCCATTGGATGATAACGGCGTTCCAAGCCGTTCGAGCCTCGACCCTTGGCCTGCAGAACGTCTGTTGGCATTACCAGATGATATGTTGCCAACGGATATGGATGGCCTTCGAAAATGGGCAGCAAGTCGATTGAAGATTCATCTTCATGTTGCGCTCAATTCGATGAAAGAAGAATGGGAAAAGGATGAACGAAAAGCAGGTGATTGGAAATCAGTCAACCCGGATTACTGTCTCAAAATGTGCCTCAACGGACTCGAGTTTCATTTGAATGAAGTTCAACGCTGCCTTGACCAAAACGGTGGACCAGGTCTCAAAGAATGGCGTAGAGGTCAACGACCCGAATGGCCTTCGCCCGATGCTCGCCGCTACACGCTTTCCAATCACCATCCACTTTCAAGAAATGGCGATGTCAGTTTGATTGAGGCTTGGGAAATTGCCCGGCCTTGGTTTGTTGACCCAAATGCAGGTAGTTTTGCCATGAATGCAGTACATCCTGAACATTGGTTCCAAGGTGAATATGATTTGATTTATCGTTGGGATGGTCGAATCAACATCGTCGATTTGAAAGCCAGTGTTGGTCGAGGCGATCGTTCTGGTAATTATGTCCAACAACTACGCATGTATGCGATGCTGTGGTGGATTACCCACGAAAAGAAGCAACAAGTCGATGCACTTGAAATATGGTATCTTGGTGCCGATTCAATCAAATCGATACCATGCCCAACCGTTAAAGAAATGACGGAAATGGAATCTGAACTTGAATCAATGTGGCATCAAATCCGAGAAAAAACGCCTTCACTTGAGGAATGTCCACCTGATCCTTCACCTGTTCGAGGCTTTAAAGATGGAGGAATCGCTATAGAAGCGCCAAAAGAGATAAGATGCTCACGTTGTGATTGGGCATCGATTTGTCCCGGTGGCCAAGGCGATGACCTTCTTCCAGAAGGTGGCTCGGTTCGATTGCCTGGGACTCCCACTTCTTTTGATCTCACACCAATCGGTGACCTTGACCCTCGCATGACGTTTGTTGGTGAAGTCTTCAGCGTCATTGGAGCCAGAGAAGGGCATCGGCCTCGTATTACCATATCACAAGGCAACCATTTCGCCAAGGTCATTCTCTTGGTCGACCAACATCAAGACGGTGAACCTTCTTGGCCGCAAAATATTGCGAAAGGAGACCAAGTAAAATTGGATAACGTGATTCCGAGTGCAAATTGGAAGGGTGAAATTGAACTCAAAATCGACCCGCATGCTTGCATAGTTCCTGCTTCAGAAGGTGAAGTTGGTTCGGATTTGTTGGAATTCCGTGCACGATGGAATGTTTCCGGACGTCTCATTTATCGCTTTGAAAAGCGAGGTATTGGGCGTAATGGTAAGGAATGGCATCGGAAGGGTGCCATGATTTTGGATGCGACGGGTGCGATGAAAGTCGAAGGGTGGGCCAACGACTGGGGCACTCAGTATGATTTGGCAGAAATTGGGGATACTGTTGTTGTTGCCAACATCAGTTTGGATGCTTGGGCTGTAGAAATCCGTGGAAACATTTCAAAAAATACGAAATTTCACATTACTGAACGTGTGGCTCGAGATTAACCGCCTGAGGAGACGGTTGTAACCAAGAGTTGTACCGATTGAGAAAGCACAGTTGCGTGTGGTAAAATCGTCCCATCATAGCTGACGATAACAGTTGAAGGAAGTATTCCTGCCTCAACCAATGCCAACCGCACTGTACGCTCCCCATCGATCTCTAATTTGACATCGTAGTCACGACCTTTGAGGTGTATCTCCATACCACTCCGAGATAACACCATGCTTATGACGGTGGCGCTAAACCGGACATCTGCGGCCGAGATCGCATAGCCCGGTATTGCGGTGGATTCGAAATCCACTGTCCCTGTGACGCGGGAGTTCAAATCTCTCTCTCGGCGCCACTTTCAATAAGTGATGACTATATTCATTGGCGTCGAAAGGAGAGCTTTTATCCTAATACTTCGCTGAATAATGCTGTTTGTGAAGCACATCGGATTCAAATCTCTCTCTCGGCGCCTTTCAAGATATGTTGGCGATGTAACGAAGGTCACATGTAGAATTGATCTGGAGATTCTGTTAATTCTTCAACGAAATCTTGCACTTTTCCGGGTGCCAAAGCAGATAATTTCTCAGTAAGTTTTGCTTGAATGTCGCTCGGTAATGCGATTCCAAGGTCAAACCACCCATCGAGTGCTTCAAGAAGGCGTTGTGAAGCAAATACATCTCCACTTGAGCCAACGGTTGTAGCAATGGCACATGCAGAATTGATTTTGAATAAGGGGCCATATGATGCGATGAGGGCAGCCAATCCGATGGCGCCGGATTTCGGCTCGTCTCGACGAACATCAACGCCAAGTGCTTCCAAATCAATGCGGTGTGAAGCGTTTGAGGCAACAACAAACACTTCTTTTCGAGTGGGGGCATCCATGAGCCCCGCCAAGACATAGAGCGATTTAACGCCCTGTTGCTCGAGCCATTGCAAAACTTCTCGTGCCATGGTACCTTGATGTTCTGGTTCCAACGGTTGCGACGTTCCAGTTAATGAGAGGACTCTCTTGCCAGTAACTGATTCTATAGCAGATAGCGTAAGGTGAGGTGGTGCAAGTAGACCATCTTCATCGAGTGTTGCTAATGGCGGTAATGCTGTGTGGTGAAGGCGAGCAACCTCATGACAGATGTGAGATGCATTGATACCTTCAATCGCGACTTTACCGACATTCCCTACACCTGGAAGTGCGAAGAACATAATGGCATGCTCGCCAAGCTTCGAATTCGCCCCTCTCCATTCAACATGTAATCCCATATAGGGGATATCGTTATCCGCCGCGCTATAATGTTTGACATTCAAAACAAGCAAAAAAGTTGAATTGAGAAGGGTAGGGTGAAACACATCACTCTTCTTCAGTTGAGATGCGAATTGCTTTCATCTCTTCAAGTGGAGGTAAGGTCGCAAGCGCTTTTGCCCATGCAGGGTCTTCAACATTGTACATTTTTCTTCGGATTCCAGCCCGATGATCTTCTGGAGACCATTTGAGGGGAGCAGCAGCCTGTGCCTTTGCTCCGCAAGATGGGCAAGTTGTAGCTAAAGTCCACGCCGCACATTCGAGACATTGTTGTAACAGTTGTCGTGCCATAGTATCACCGATGAGATTCACGTTTATCAGTCGAGCGCATCATTCACGGAGTGAAGTGGCTTCTCCACCAGCCGCAAGAACGTGGTCCAAAGTAGCTTGTGTAGCATTTTCCCAAATCGATTCTGCAGTTTTGAAGTCCGGGGCTTTCAACTCGATTCGATATTCTGGCGCACCATTGTAGTGGCAAGTGACTTCAATTTCTTCTTCAAGTGAAGATAAGGATTCAGCAGCGAGGAGCGCATTTCGAATAACCTCAACACCGTTGATACCGTTAATACTCAATGTGAGAACCCCTCGGATTTCAACAAATGCCGGAATGACGTTTTCAACAGCCATTTCAATGAATGCCTTCAGCCATTCGCCTTCAAAACCAGCATCGACCAAAGAACCTTCATTCATTGCCGCTTCTTCAAATGCAGTATAAAGTCCGCCAAACGCCTCGGTCAATTCTTCACCAGATGATTTCACTTCATCTTCAGTCCAACCGACTTTGTCGCCCAATACTTTGAGTAATTGATGCGCACGTTGTTCATTCTTCCATTCTTGGAGTCGTTCACGCCGTCGTTCTTCTGAAACTGATTTAAGTGAAAGTTCAAGCGAAGTCCCGTCTTTACGAGTTCGCATGACTTTGCAGATGAGTCGTTGGCCTTCTCGAACATAAACTCGAATGTTCTTTACCCATCCACTGGCAATTTCGCCAATGAAAATAAAGCCTTCAACACCTTCAAATTCATCGAGTTTGACATAGCAACCATTTTGCTTGACAGTCGTAACACTCACTACAACAAGTTCGCCTTCATTCGGCGTATTTGTTTTTTCAGACATGGAGGCTCTGCCTCCTCATTCAAGTGCTTCAACAACTGTGCATCCGATTAATTCGGCCTTTCCGCCGGATGGGCTGGTAAGGGTTGCTCCACAAACTCCGCAAGAAATCACGGAAGTTGCTCGAGAGAAAATGGTTGTTTCGTTGCTGCAATCTTTGCAGGCTACATTTAGGAAATTTTTTGCCATACTTGTCAACTCACTTGTCTATTAATTCGAATTTCTTTGCACGTTGGCAAGGTGCGTAATGCGCTTTGCCAGTTTCAGTGCAACGGTAAAGAATATTGACGCGCTTGGTTGGTTTTTCACGACCTTCAGGTTTCGGACGTGGGAAACCGCGGTATCCAGCCATAACACGGCGGAAACGACGTTGACCCCAGCGAAGTTCAGAAGCACGCTTCTTCTTCACTCGTTCGATAGTGTGCATTGTATGCTTACCAGCCGTAGGACTGTAACGCTTGATTTGACGTGGCATTTTTACCATACTAACACCTTGAGCATTCGGCCCACAAGAGTCGGGTATTTAGGAGTGCCGCATTTAATCACCGGTGACATTCGGGAGACTGCGTGTAAAACAAGGGGAGATATAATGAACATTCGGTGCTTTGGCAGGGGCATGGACGAGATGCTCCAAGCGTTCTTGCTGTTTTGGATTCCTGTTTCTATGGTGCCATTAGGGCTTTGGTACTCCATGTCTTCACCCCTTCCGTCTTCTCCTATGCGAGGACGCTTTTTGGCTTTTGCTGGAATCGTATTGGTTTGTCTAAGTCCTTGGACAGTCCCTTCTTCGCCTTCGACCGCCGCCGGACATTTACTCGGGGCAATCATTGGCCCATGTATGCTTATCATACTCGGGATTTATCTCATATCTTTTTCAGGAAATGTACCGGTTGGGAAATTGCCACGGAGCGATCGAAAAATTGGCGTTTTAATGGCCGGTATCGGCTTTGTATGGTTGGCAGGAATGCATTGGTGGGTACTTACGCCGCAATTGGTACCAAATGAAGTGAATCCATACTGGTATGTCTTTTGGCCAACATTCATTTTACTGACGTCTTGCCTTGCTTCATGCTCAGCAGTGACTTTGTTGATGATTGGAGAGCAGCGTAAAGCGGAAGCAAATACCATGTTCATCGTATCAGGCCTCTCATTTACTGTTCTCCTTTTGGGATTAAATGTCGATGGTCCTTTGGTAACGGGGGATGAATTCCGTGAACATCTATGGCTGGCTGTTGCAGACCTGGCTGGAATAGTCGTTGGAAGTGTACTGTCAATTCTCGTTTTTGCTTTAGTCATCTACCTCTACGAGCGAAGTTTACCAGAGCCCAAATCCATCACACCTCCGACTGAGTCAGAACTCAAGCAAGTCTCAAGCCTCATAGCGGCCCACCTTGGGGGTGAAGAGGAATGAAGGAACCCAAGCTTATGTTCACTTGGAGAATGATGATTCTTGCTTTTTTACTTCCACCTTTGCTCGTCTTGGCCATCGATATGACCTTCTATGGCGGATTCAAAGGAATTGACTCAGGAGTTTCGTTTACCCGCTTTGCAAATGCAACCTTGACTGCCTATACCCTCTGCTCGTTGTTTTTACTCGGTAATCTCTTTTTCTATGGGGAATCAAGAAACCGACCTTGGGCGCCGTTGGTTGGTATGATCATGGCAACTGCATTGGGAGTGCTGGCAACCGTCTTCTTGATTGGACAAGGTCCAATGTTATTGGAAGATAATGGTTCGGTTCGAGCCCAAGCAATCTACAACATCATCCACATGTTTGTATCTTCTGGAGCGGTTCTTGTGGCGGTGAGTGTTGCCTTAGGCGTGACATTTTCGGCGATTACATCGCAAAAACCTCGAAATGATTTCGAGTTAGAAGAAGAATAATCTCTTGTACGCAGCGAATACCTTCGCCGTCGGTTTGATAAGGGGGAGGTAGGTGGGGCGGTTATACAGGTGTTTCTATGTCGAAAGGTACACCATCAATGGGTAAGCGTCAAAAGACAACCCACATTCGTTGCCGCCGATGTGGTCGTAACGCATATCATAAGCAAAAATCTGTTTGCGCATCATGCGGATACGGTGAAACTGCACGCATTCGTAAATTCAACTGGGCAAAGAAGAGCCACCGTCCTAAAGCATGAGGCTGAGGATATGTTTCTAAGCCGCAATGGCTACAAAGCGTCGAGCACTCGATGGAGTTGAGGCAAAGCAATGTGTGGTATCATTGGAATAGTTGGACGTAACAATGTCCATGTCAACCAACTGATCTATGACGGTCTAACTGTACTTCAACATCGAGGCCAAGATGCCGCTGGAATCATGACTGATTACGGAGGTCAATTTCGATTACGAAAGTCAAAGGGTCTTGTTTCTGACATTTTTTATACCCGCCACATGCGTCGATTACAGGGCCATATTGGTATTGGTCACGTTCGATATCCAACAGCTGGTTCATCTTCTCGTTCCGAAGCACAACCGTTCTATGTCAATTCACCCTATGGGCTTGGTCTTGCTCATAATGGAAACTTAACCAATGCCTCGGAACTTCAAGTACAACTTACCGACAATCATCATCGACACATGAACACCTCAAGTGATTCAGAATTGTTACTCAATATGCTTGCAGTCGAACTCACCTCTCATTCATCGAATCTCTCGATTGAAGGTGCACCCCACCTCGATATTGAATCCGTCTTTGGTGCTGTAACCAGTCTCCATAAGCGGGTCAAAGGCAGTTATGCCTGCGTATCGATTATTTCTGGCTATGGCTTGTTGGCATTCCGCGACCCCCATGGAATACGTCCACTTATTTTTGGAAAGCGAGAGTTCGGCGATGAAACAGAATGGATCGTTGCCAGTGAATCGGTCGCCATTACAGCACTCGGCTTTGAAATCGTTCGCGATGTTCAACCAGGTGAAGCAGTATTCATTTCGACTTCTGGCCATTTATTCCATCGACAATGTGCTGAAGAGGTTGAAGCCTCACCATGTATCTTTGAACATGTTTACTTTGCACGACCCGATTCTGTCATCGACGGAATTTCCGTTTATCATGCACGTTTAAATCAAGGCGATATCTTGGCAAAGCGCATTCTTGAACAATGGCCAGACCATGATATCGATGCAGTCATTCCAGTACCGGATTCTGGACGTATCGCCGCTCTACAAATGGCCGATGTATTGGACGTACCTTACCGTGAAGGTTTTGTCAAGAACCGATACGTAGGTCGAACATTTATCATGCCAGGCCAAGCGTTGAGAGAAAAATCTGTTCGACGCAAACTCAACGCGATTGAACACGAATTTTCGGGTAAAAATATTCTTCTTGTTGACGATTCTATCGTCCGTGGTACAACCAGTGCACAAATTATTGAAATGGCACGTGATGTTGGTGCAAAGAAAGTCTACTTTGCATCTGCAGCGCCACCAGTCCGTCATCCAAATGTCTATGGAATCGATATGCCAGCGATCACTGAATTCATTGCCAATGGAAAAAGCATCGAGGAAATTAATACCATCATTGGAAGTGACCGCCTCTTTTACCAAACGCTTGAAGATTTGATTGAAGCAACATCAATTGGCGAAAACCCTCCGAATCAGTTTGATACGAGTTGTTTCAATGGTGAATATATCACAGGGGATATTGATGAGGCCTATCTTGAGAGATTGTTCAATTCACGCAACGACATGGCGAAAGAACAATCCAGTGAAGATGATGAAATTGTGGATATGCACAATGATACAGCTGATTGAGGCTTTTCAATGGCTCAACAATCTTGGATTCTTCGCTTTGGAGAATTAGGTTTGAAATCCAAAATAGTCCGCCGTTCGTTCCAACGTGCATTGCGCAAAAACTTGGTACAACTTGCTGAAAATTCATCCGTTCCTCTCATTCGTGACCGTTTAAGAGAATTCGATGTTGTCTATTCCAGTGCACCGCCTGAAACGGTTGAGGATTTAATGTGTCATGGATTGGGAATTGTGGCAATCGACCGTATTGTGGAATTGTCTACGGACCTTGACCCTCACCTCATCTCAACTCTTTTACTTGAAAGGCACGACCGTGTCGGCGAAAAGAGAACGTTTGGGGTTCGGATTAAGCGTCTTGGAGTAAAAGGCGAATGGGATTCTCAATCCTACGCTCGAGCACTGGGTGCTTCATTGATTGAGGGCGACCCTTCTCTTTCAGTTGATTTGTCAAATCCAGAATGGTGGGTAAAAATTATTCTTGAACCAGCCAGCGTTTCCTCGATTGAAAAGCGAATCCATGGACCTGGTGGATTACCAACTGGAGTTCAAGGTGATGTTTTGGTTCAATTGAAAACAGATGAAGATGCGATGAGTTCATTTCTCATCATGCGGCGTGGTTCACGAATTATTCCAATACTCGACTCCAAACCTGAATACGTGGAATTACTTTCGAAATGGGATCCTTTTCTCGGTGTTCGAAGCCGAACGAAGGATGAGACTGGCCAAATGTTTCAACGACCTGCTTGGGGTGTGGTTGGCCTTACACTTGAACAAGCCAAACCCCATATTCAACGTAAAGAAACCGCAATAAAAACTACACCTTTGTCGACTCTTGAACCTCTCTGTGGATGGACTGTTGATGAAAAGCAGTCTTTGTGGCAGCATATCAATGCCCCGAGCCAGTTCCGCCCTCACCCAGATACGACTTCTTGGTTCGAATGAGCAGTCCTACTCAAAGAAGGGATGAGGTTAATTGAGGTAGGCACCTCTACGATACATGCTCAGTACCCATTCGGTGCACATCGCATTCCAACCTGAAGCAAAGGTAAGTGCTTTAGCGTTGTCAATGAGTGGTAATGTCGCTGTTTGGGCTGAGGGAGATGGCAAACTCTTCATCGCTCAAAAGACCGAAGGAATCCTCACACCCTCTACTTCGTGGCAAGCACCAGCATTGATTCGCAAAGCAATACTGCGTGGCAATCAGATCTTTGTTCTGGATGATGAATATGGTCTAACCTGCTTGGACCTTGCAGGTAATGTTCTTTGGCAAATCGAAATTGGAGCAGGTGGTTTTGCTTTGCAACAATTACCTGCCCAACTTGCAGTTATTGATGGATTAGGGCGATTACATCTGTTTAATTATGAAGGTACACCCATCGAATTAAATGAAGAATACACAGAGGTCCTGTGCAGCACTACAATCGGAGAGCACTTGATTTTGGCACATGAAAATGGTCAAGTTCAAGCGCTTCAAAATGGACACACTGTTTGGTCAAGACCAATTCGTGGAGAGACTGGTGAATCTATCACCTGTCTTGGTTCAGATGTCAGCCAGAATCTTGTCATTGGAAGAGAAGGTTATGCGCTTGTCTCCGGAGATGAAGAAGTACTTGAAATCGAAATTTGGGATATCAAACAACAGGTCTTGGTCCATAGAGATGACTTGAAAAGTCGATTACTGCATGCGATACCATCAGAAAATGGCCTTTACTGTGGATTCGATGATGGTCAAGTATCCGAATACGTGGTAAGTAAATTATCGTACACTTTCGAGCATCGAATCTCATGCAGTTACCCTATTCAAAACCTTCTTTACCGAAATGGATGTATTGCTGCAACATCATGGTTTTACATTTACGGGATGAATGCGAATGGCCAAGAATGGAAACTTGAACACCAAGGGATGCCTCACTTTTTGGAAGCATCTCAAGATGGTTCAGTGTGTCTGTTTGCAGGTGAGGACCAGAATGATTGGACTGAAATTGAACCGATAGGTATGTTCTCCTTCAATGAAGAATTATTGGAAGCCGATGCATCTGAACTTATTTTATGGTTTGAAAAGATAGAAGAAACGCTCGAATTATCAGCCGAAGAACTCTATAGAGAAGATGATGAGATGAATGCTTTTTTCTCGAAAGAGGAATTGAATTCAATGCAGAACTCACAGCCTGCTGATGTCGGCCTCGACGCATTACACAGTGCGCTGGAAGGTGACTTTGGAGAATCACAGCAAGCGACTGAAGATGGAGCACTTGATATTGATACTGATGAATTACTCGCTCAACTCGATGATGCGATCACTAAAATGGCACTTTTACCTTCAGAGGATTTGATGGATGAATTGAAGACTGAAATCGGTGAAACCATTGTACCACGTGCTGTTTCAGGAGAAGACCAACATCTCAAAGCCGAAGCGGATGGTTCTGCTATTGTCACGCTTGATGGTTCAAATTCTTTCGACCCACAAGAGCGTATTCAGACCTGGTCTTGGATTGAAAGCAGTGGTAAAGAAATTGCGTCAGCGGCAAAAGTACGGGTTCGAATACCACGTGGAAGTCATAGTTTCGAATTACGAATCTGTGACCGAGACGGCCAATGGTCGAGTGATTCACTGCATATATTGATTGAATAAGGCTTAGTCTCTTGAAGGTGAGATGTCTCGCATGGCCATGAGCGTGAGTGAGCCGTGGGTAGAATACTTCTTTGTCGGCATTTTACAGATGCGTTGTTCCATCGTTACCGACCGAGCAACGGGTGACACTGTCATTATTGATGGCGGTGGTGAGCCTGAACGCCTCATTGATTGGGTCGATGGATTTGGCGGCAACGGTCCGGATTGGTCGAATGGGCCTCAATCAGCAGATGAGATGAAGCAACACAACCTTCCAGCTCGAAAGGTGATCGCTTTACTCAATACGCATGCCCATTTTGACCACAGTGGGCACATTCCCGATTTACTTCATCACTATCCAGTCAAGTGGTATCTTCACCCTGATGATACATATTTGCAGACGTTAGCCACTTCTTCCGCTCTACGTTATGGATTTGAAGTACCAACGCCTGCAATTGCAGATATTGATTTAATCGCTGGTGAGATACTCGAAGTTGGTGCGTTTGAATTTGAAATCCTTCATACGCCTGGTCACACACTTGGTGGATGCTGTCTCCGATTGGTAGTTGATGATGGACCGGACCATTTGTTCGTCGGTGATACATTATTTGCAGGTTCAGTTGGCCGTACCGACCTTCCAGACACCGGTGGAGATTTCACCGTTCTTGCGCACTCCATCCATACACAATTGTGGCCTTTGGCACCTGAAACCATCGTTTATCCTGGGCATGGGCCTTTGACTACAATCGGTCATGAAAAAGAAACCAACCCATTTGTTGGTGATGATGCTGGTGCTGGAGTTTACAGCCGAGGGCGATATACCTAATCACGCCATCATTGCCGAAAGCGTCGATTGAAGAACAGGTAATGCCTCTTCCCAAGTTGCAACGATTCCATAATCTGCATATTGGAATATAGGTGCGTCAGCATCTTTGTTGATGGCGACGATATACTTGGATGAACGCATTCCAGCCAAGTGTTGAATGGCACCTGAAATTCCAACTGCGATGTAGAGATTCGGGTTGACTGTTTTTCCAGTTTGGCCGACTTGCATCGAGTGAGGAATTTCATCCCATGTATCAACAGCAGCACGTGATGCGCCAACTGCAGCACCCAAGGTATCTGCAATGGCTTCTAAGTGAGCAAAATTTGCTGGTGAACCCATCCCTCTGCCACCAGAGATAATGATGTTGGCTTCAGCAACATCGAGTCGAGTTGAAGCACGGGCCATGAATTCTTGAACCGCAGTAACGACGTTACCAGTCGTGTCGACAACGGATACATCGGTGGAGCCATCAGTGCCAGATGCATCAAAGACATTCGGGCGAATGGTGACAACCGCATTTCCATTCAGGGATACCGTTTGCATTGCTTTACCAGAATAAATCGGTGAAGTCAAATTTCCGCCTTCGATTTGAACGACGTCCTGCACGACAGATATTCCTCTGCGAGCAGCCAATCGTGCAGCGAGGTCTTTGGATTGTGGAGAGGCAGCGGTGATGATGATGCCTGCTGGTGTAACAGCATCTAAGGCAGAAGCCCAACCAGCGGCATCATAGTTAGCGAATACATCTGATTTTGCTGCAAGAATACGTGCAGCACCGGAAAATTGGGCAGCACCATCTGCAACACTTACATCGGTACAAGGAACGATAACAACAGGTTGGGAACCAAGTGCTTGGGCAGCGGTGATGAGTTCAGCAGTTGTTGGGTGAACTACACCCTTTACAATTTCAGCAATTACTATAGTTTCAGTCATTTCTTTCACCTCAAATTACGTTTGCCTCATCTCGGAGCAGTTGTGCGACTTCAGCTGCTGCTGCACCGCCTTGATAGGATTTACCTGCAGGTTTTGCAGGTGGCATACTGTGTGCTACGACCGAAACAGTCGAAGCAGGAACATCAACACTACGGACATCGACTTGAGCCCTCTTCGCCTGCATGATACCCTTGACATTTGGCTTTCTGACCTTGATGTCCCCCTTGTCGCATGAAACAACTGCTGGAAGCGGCACATTGATTCGTGCATTTCCTGCAGAGGATGGAGTAATTACGGAAAGTTGGTCGCCGAATGAAACGCTAATCGTGTTGGAAACCGAAGCCCAGCCAAGTCGTTCAGCCAAACCTGGTCCAGTGGAACCGGCTCCTGTATCTGCAGCAGATTTACCGCAATAGACCACATCAGCACCAAGGTTTGAGATTACAGAAGCAAGAATTGACTGAAGTGCATTTGAATCAAGTTGAGTATCGCAATCAATACGGATAATATGATCGACACCAATGGCTTTTGCATCTTTCAATACCTTGTCGGCTCCAGCACTTCCAACTGTGATTGCTGTAACTTCACCACCGCTTGATTCGCGATGTTGGAGTGCAGTTTCGACCGCGAATTCATCGTAAGGACTCATCACTTTCTTGACAGCAGAAAGGTCGACTCGGTCGCCAGCTAAGACGATGCGAGCATTGGTATCAGGCACTTGTTTGACGAGGACGATAATGTTGGCCATAGCAGAGACGCTCCCAAGGGATGCCTCGACCACCTCAAAGGGATTCTTGAACGTTTGCACCCCATTCCGTTGGCTTTCGCTCGCAGCCATCCATCTGTTAGAATTCAAATACAGCAAGAATTCAAAGTAAGTATCTAACGACACATCAAAACCTTTCTTAACCGTCACGCTTCGCAGGTAGAATCCATGAAGCGAAAATCCCCTACCGAACCTCCAGCAGACTCTCAAAAAACCCTCGAATCGTGGAGGCTCTTGTTTGAAAGTGACACCTACAGTAACGACCTTGATGCCCTTCCAGGAAACAGCGAACCCGTCTTCGGTTTTGAAGTCGAGTGGAATGATTTAGCAGAATTCGATGACCTTCAAGTCAAGTTGACAGAAAACATGGACCCGACTCTTTTCTGTGGAAATCAAGTGCTCAAAGAACAATATACAGACCGAAACATGTCGACCCGTCCAGTGATTCGAGTGGTCAACCTTCCCGAGGACCGCGCCTATGAGGTAAGTCAACTGCGTATGCGTGACCGCACTCGATTACTCACCTTCGATGGTATTGTTGTCTCCACAAGTCCGATCATTGGTTGGCTCAAAATAAGTGTGCATCAATGCAATGATTGCGATGCAAAGTGGGCGATTGATGAGCGTTTGGCACGACAACGTGAAAAAGTGAAATATTGCCGAATATGCCTCGACATCATACTTTCAAATATGGACTCAAAGAAACCAAAATCTTTCCATAAAGAACCAAACGACATTACGATGGTGGCAGAAGAGAACTACTATGAAGATGTACAATACCTTGAAATTGTCTCTCCTGATATGTTGGAAAATGGTATGGCCGACAACGGTGAAAGTTTCCAAGTTGTTGTGTTCGATGAATACGTTGGACAATTCGCCAAGGGTGATTGCTTGACCATCAATGCAGTAGTAGCCGTTGACCCGCTGATTAACCGTGATTTTATTCGAGATACACGAAGAATGATTTTCCTTAAAGCCCACAGTGTCGAAGAAGGGTTTTCAAATCACGCAGATTTAGAGATTGATCCATCGAAGGAAGAATCACTTTCTTAGAGCCGTAACTGCATCAAGCGTTTCGGGATGCTTCTCGAAATGTTCCGAGACACTTTGCAAGCCACGACTAATGCCATGTGCGACACCCAACTTAGCATCAAGAGGATGAAGCGTACCATCAGCAACAGCTGCTTTGAATGCTTCGAGGTCGTTCCAAGTCGAAGGTTCCCCAAACTTTGGATTGGGGGTGACGATGATTTCACCCCACTCGGGTAGAACCACGTGTTCAGCCAATTCATAAATGGGCGAATGAGGGTCTTCGGGGTCTAAGTAAGCATGTTTTTGCATTTTCTTTCGAAGTGCTTTCGCCTCATCATGCAGTAAGATGGCGCCCGAAGGGTCGGATTTACTCATCTTGTGATCAAAACTCTCCATACGTACTCCGGTTGCTTTGAGTGATGAAAGAATCGGAGTATGCAAACAGGTCGGCTTCTCCCAGTTCCATCGGGTCGCGACATCACGCATGAACATGTGCGCTTTTCGTTGGTCCATGCCCCCAAGCGCAATATCAATTTTCATTTCGAAGATGTCACTGGCTTGCATTGCTGGGTAAAAGAACTTGGAAAGGTCATGGTCGGAAGAAGCCTCATCACGGCCCATAATCGTAAATGTTTTGCGGACCTTAGCAAGTGTAGCACCTTTGGAACAACGAAGAACTCGTGCCCAATAGTCGCCTGAGTTCATGATTTCTGAGGCCCATATAAAGCGAAGTTGTCCTGGACCATCTCCCTCTTCCGGATGGCCTAATAAAGCACGAAATGTTTCTTCCATGTAGGTTGCGGTTGTTTGAATGTCTTCCATTACGCCGTCAAATTTGTCATTGACCCAAGCGTGCCAATCTGCCAAAAAGACGAGTACATTGGCGTCCGCTTCTAACAGTCTTCGAAGTTGTAACGAGAGAACTTTCCAACCGATGTGTGCTTTTCCGGACGGTTCAAATCCAACATAACAGCGGATTACGCCATCGCCAGCCATGCTGGTATTGTCTGCCAAGCAGTTCACTAAATGTCCAATGCCAACGGTTTCATCAACCTGTCCAACCATCAATGCAAGACGGTGCTGTTGTTGCTCATTCAATTCAAGGATGCGTGGGTTCTCTTCGACAAAGGATTCGAGAACTGAATCGATGCCCATATTACCACTTTCTTTTCAATCAAATCAAATCGTTGAGTTTCTTTACTTTCCCTTCTGACGGAGGAGTTCCAGAATCGATCATGGCTTGTAATTCGGCAATCATGGTATTGGCAATCTCAATGGTTGCTTGGTCAACAGTCTTACTCATTTCCATCATTTTATGTGCCATCTTGATTGCGGATTTGGCTTTAGAGAATTTCTTTCCATCTTCTTTTGCCTTGTCTCCACGTTGCTTTGGAGAATATCCGGTGACTTCGTCAAGGAATGAAGACCATTTCTTGCGAGATTCCATGGCTCTTTCACGGCCACCGTCGGCTGATAATAAATTACCGAGTTCTTCGCCCTTCATTTGTTCAACATCGACAACTAGTTTTCCATCGGAGCCAAAGTGGCCATTAATTCGAGTAAGAATAGCAAAGGAACCAGTAAATACGCCTTCAGCATCAACTTGAATGTCATCAAAATAGGTCGTTGCAATGCGTGCAAGGCCTGCATTTCCACCAATCTCTTTCTCTAAACCGCGCTTGACTGCGAATCGCTCCATACAACGGCGAAGAGCCTCTTTGTCATAAGGCTCACCGTTGGAGTGAATGAGAAAAACCTCTTCGATGCGTAGGAGGGGTTTTTTTGTAGTTGGTCTTGGGCAAATCATGCGAGGGCACTTTTTATTGGGCGTAGGCCTACTCATATTACTCCTGCCAGCAGTACCTGCACAACCGGAATCACTCATACAATTGAGATTGGTTGGCACACTCGATGATTCCGACATCGGCATTCATGCTGGAGAAATGTCACCGGATGGCTCGTCGGTTTTATTGGTTGGAGAAAATGGCTATGCACATATTATCTCAGCCCTTCATCCGGAAGACCGTAGCCAAGACATTGCCCTCTATACGGGACGAAATGCTGCGCTACAAGACGTTTCTTGGCACCCTCAAGCCACTTCAGCCCTCATTACTGGTGATATGGGTGTTGCTCTGCGTTATTCGACTGAAAATCACGCTATCACAACCGTCAACGGTTCAGGCTCAATCTTGGGACTCAACATGACTGCAGTTGAATGGCGTTCTGGAGGCGACTCCGCTTACTTTGGCGCTTCTGATGGAAGTCTTTGGAAGTTCTCTGAAGGCTCGGGCATGACTGCTATCTCGAATACTCGTAGTTCTGCAATCAGTGATATTGCCTGCCATCAAGGTCCAAATATTTGTGTAGTGGCAACACGGAACGACGGTCTTGCTGTTCTCTCGACCAATCATCAACTCACTTTCCTCCCCGGTACTGCAGATAATACTTGGATTGGCGTCGATTGTGCTGACCAGTCGTTGAATGAGTGCGTAGGATTTGCCAGCGGATTGAAAACTCAAGCAATACTTTTGGACATGGTTGATGCAAGTAAATCGACAACCCGAACCATCATGCAACTTTCTCTACTCGAAGGTGACTTTACAAGCGTCTCCCGAGGACATGACGGAACCACATTGATTCACATGGCACCATTCGCTACGATTCGACAGCAACCGCAGATATCTGAAGCATTCGCTCAAATTGTATCTGAGGATGCGATGGCATGGGACCCTGTTGTCTCTGGACGAGCGATTGAGTTCGTATGGGAAAATGCACAACAAGAAGGCTTCATCATCACTTCGTTTGGTAATATTGTTTCTTTTGAATCCAAGAGTACAGTCGTGGAGATGGACCTGATGTCAATGGCTGTGATGGTTGCCGTGACCATTTCGGTCCCAGGTGTAGTCTTAGGATTGATTTACATGAACAGTCCGTTTCTTCAAAGAAAGTATCTCGAATTCCGTGGATTGAAGAAGAAATGAACCTTTTCCTCTACGGTCGAGAGGGTTAGGTTCTTGAAGCCCCGTGAAGACCCAGCCTTGAGAGGATAGCATGGAGCCTTACGAAGGATTAGATTTCTACGATATTGAAAGCTTGCTTACAGAAGAAGAAATCATGATTCGCGATATGGTTCGTGAATGGGTCGATGAGGAAGTACTTCCAAAAATCGAACAGGCATGTGCCGACGGTGTTTTCTTGGATGAATGGCGTGTAGCACTCGGTGAAATGGGTGTGCTTGGAGCGCCTTTGAAGGGCTATGGATGCCCTGGCCTTTCCTATGTAGCCTACGGTTTAATTTGTCAAGAACTCGAACGTGGAGATTCCGGTCTTCGCTCTTTTGCGTCCGTACAAGGTTCGCTCGCCATGTATCCCATCTGGGAATTTGGTTCTGAGGAACAAAAGAATTACTATTTACCAAAAATGACTTCTGGTGAATGGATTGGATGCTTTGGCTTAACCGAACCAGACTACGGCTCAAATCCAGGTGATATGATTACCAAAGCAGAAGACAAAGGCGACCATTACCTTTTGAATGGAGCAAAAATGTGGATCACCAACGGAACCATTGCCGATGTAGCCGTTGTTTGGGCAAAACTCGATGGCGTCATCCGTGGCTTCATCGTCGAGAAAGATGATGAAGGATTTACAGCTCCTGAAATGAAAGGGAAATATTCACTTCGAGCCTCTGTCACCAGTGAACTTGTATTCCAAGATTGCAAAATACCAAAGGATAGAATGCTGCCAAACGTCAAAGGTTTGAAAGGTCCATTCTCCTGTCTTAACAATGCACGATTCGGCATCTCATGGGGTGCATTGGGTGCTGCTATGGCCTGTTTTCACAGTTCCAAAACTTACGCACTTTCTCGTATTCAATTCGACCACCCTATTGCTTCATACCAATTGGTTCAAGATAAATTGGCTTGGATGCTTCGAGAGATTACCAAGGGCCAACTCCTCGCTTACCATCTCGGTCGAAAGAAAGACGATGGAACCTGGTTCCCTGAACAAATCTCTCTTGCCAAAATGAATAACGTTGACATTGCTCTTCAAATTGCTCGTGTTGCACGTGACATCCATGGGGCAAACGGGATCCTCGACGAATATCCAATAATGCGCCATATGGCAAACCTTGAGTCGGTGAAAACTTATGAAGGTACACACGATATTCATAATTTAATTATTGGTCGTTACATTACTGGAATTCAAGCCTTCACACGAACCGTTTAATCGCCAAAAACGGTTTTATTTCGATAAATAATATTAAACAGGCTATTATATGCTTGAACTTGTACCGAAGATTGTTCAAGAGTTGATATATGTGAATCTAGGTATTACTGATCGTTTAATTCGTGTTATCGCCGGTTTTGGCATGGTTGCCATCGAATATACTGCAAACCTCAATTGGGATATTCTCTTGCTAGGCATTGGAATTTGGAGCGTATTGACATCAGCTTTTGGCTTCTGTCCGTTTTACAAATTGATGGGTCATACGACCTGCCCAATTTGATTAAACTGCCGGCAATAATTCGAATCTTGCAAGACCAGGCCAAATTGGGCAGGTCTTCAAGATTACTTGGTTCTGTCAAATCATAGTAAACAGGCTCTTATATGTTCAAAAATTGAACACAGGTTGTTGAAGAGTTGGTTTATGTGAATCTAAGTGTTGCCGATCGTCTTTTTCGAGTTATTGTCGGTTTTACAATGATTGCTGTTGACTATGCTGCAGATCTCAATTGGGATGTGTTTATTTTAGCCATAGGATGTTGGGGCGTATTGACATCAGCCTTTGGTTTCTGTCCGTTTTACAAATTAATCGGGCGTTCAACTTGCCCATTTGATTAAACTGCTGGAAGTAAACCGATTCGTGCAAGACCAGACCAAACTGGGTCGAGGAATGCAGGGAGTAATCTGTGGCGCATGTAGACTGCTGCTGCCAAACTAATTTTCTGAACTTTGTTGAGTTTGACTCGTTTGGTAAACACGTCACCTTGTTGTCGTTCAATCTGGCGAAGGATTCGGTCATAGAATGCAATCATAGCCGCTGGAGAATAACGTGTTCGTCGTGGAAGCAAAGGCAGAAGTTGGCGTGCTTCAGTAAGATAGGTTCGTGCCCTGCGTGCGTATTCTCTGCAATACGGTTCCCAATTTTTGTTGAGAACAACTTTTCCATTGAGTTCACTTTCAACAATCCCATTGGCTTCAAGCTCGTTGAGGGGGAGATAGACACGGTCGCGCTCAATGTCTTCACCAACATCTCGTAAGACATTGGTGAGTTGCATGAAAATACCCCATGATTCGGCAAATTTCTTTGCACGTGGGTCCTCATATCCGAAGATTTCAATGCACATGAGCCCTACAACCGAAGCAACACGGTAACAATAGACATACAACTCGTCAAAACTGCGGTATCGGTTATTGTAAAGGTCATCTTCCATTCCCGAAATCAAGTCATCAAAAACTTCACGAGGAATTGAATAGGTCTCGACAGTTTCTTTCAATGCAAGGAATACAGGGTCAGTCGAGTATACATCGGAATAACATGTAGAAAGTTTTTTGCGGAAAAAGAACAACTGTGTGATTTTGTTTAGGTAGGCTTCGTGGTCGAGAATAGTTCCTTGGTCTTGTAAATGTTCGAGTTGTTCACGGTAGAGAACCGCTTCAGGGTCCATTTCGCCCTTGCTTCCTGGGAATCGGTCTGCCCAATCGCCATCGGCGATATCATCTGCCCTTCGGCAAAAGGCATACACTGCGCACATGGCATGACGTTGCTGGTCAGGAAGATATTTGAATGAGTGATAGAAGTTTCCAGCTTCACGAATAGTGAGTTCTTCACAGTAGCGGAAAGCTAATTTTGATAATTCTTGAGGTGGTCGTTCAAACCAGATCGGAGCATCAAGGTGTGCGAAAGGGTCGACCAGTTCGTTGGTTTCCCCGACTATTCCAATGTATGTAGCACCTTCGCGAAGGGCTTCCATAGCAGTGAGGCTGACTGCTTTTACAGCATCTCGGGCAAGCATAACACCCGCCCGGAGGCGGTCGAGTGTCGTGATACTTTTTTGCTCAGTACCTTCTTCCCTTGAAGTAGCATTCCCTTTGAGGGGGAAGAGCAATTCCAGAGGTTTTCGGCGTTCAAGCATCGTGACCAGTTAGTGCTCATACCTCACCCCTTTTGAGTCCTACCCTTAATTGCCCACATGTGAAATTTTTTCAACTGTCTTTATTCTTCATGAGAAGGCGGTTCACTCCTCCGGGTATTATCAGTGCTCGAAGCAGTTTGCGAGCGTAAGATTTGATTTCATCTCTTGTGACCTTTATCCGTTCTTCGGAATTCAAAATGTTGCCAGTTCGTAACAATGTTACAGTTCTCTGTCCAATGAGCACAGGCAGCATGCAAGACGCTTTGAGGCGTAATTGTGTTTCAGGCAACATAGAAATGTATTCAATAGCGGCATCAAGATGTTCATTTGTCAAGTCAAGATATTCATCATATAATGGCCTAAAGGCATCAATATTTCCATCATCCATTAAGTCCTCAGGCTTGAGATTGAATCTGTTCAGTGCCTGTTCTGGGATGTAGCATCGGCCAAAACGCAAATCTTCAGGGATATCTCTTAAAATATTGATCATTTGAAGCGATTTTCCAAATCTAATTCCTTTCTCGAAAAACTCCTTTTCTTTTTCGGGAGGTAAGGAAAAGAGATGTTCAAGCGACATTTTACTCCAAAAAATCCCCACTGAGCCTGCGACTCTGAATGCATAATCATCCATCTGTTCATCAGAGGCGAGCGCAGAAATATTTCCTCCTTCATTCGCAGTTCCAAATCTCTCAAGATCGAGTGTTTGACCACTTACTATAACGTCGAGACATTCTAGCATAAGTCCTTGGTCAGCCTTACTATAGACCTCAAGACCTGCCACAACATCTTCAACATTTCGAAGCAGTTCTGCCTCGTTTTCGTTTGTTTGTATCTCAGCGAGTTCAGTAAAATCTGGAAGAGATGAACTCCGACCTTGTGCTACATCATTGTAGTCTTCAAGAAGTTTCAGAAGAAACTCGGTCTCTCCGTGCTTTGAGTCTGCGATGGTATCGGCAACTCGGGCGAGAAGGTAGAGTAATCCAATTTGTCCACGTATTTTCTTTGGAAGATATTTGAGTGTAGGATAAAATGAACGTGAAGTTGTTTCGAGCAATGCATCGATTTTCTCGTTGATGAGTACCGCCATCTTATCCCCTCATTTTAGCGGAATAGTTCTCTGTTCTTGACCCTGTGGGAAGACATATTGCCAATTGGTATATTTTAAAATCAATCGCAACGATTCTGCCTTTACTCACATTCTCCCTTCGTCAGCATCCGATATCGAAGTTTGGATGAACATTGGTATTGAAGTATTTTGACTCAATCTTCTTTGGCTCTGAATAAGTCAAGAAAAGAACCTCTTTGGTGGTGGCATTCCGTCGTAAGGCTTTAGGGAGAGTTATGCGAGCACCAAACCTTCGGGGTGATGTATTTTGGACTGCGGCTCGTGTACAGAACAGATTCCTGATGACAGTATATTCTGCCCTGAATGCGGTGCTCGACAGGAAATGTCTCGTGCTGGTGGCTTTACCAACCCCAATTCAATTGGGCTGAGTGGACAAGAAGTATCAGGTGGTCGCAACTTCGGAGTCGTCTCTGGTGAAGCCGTTCGCCAGCAACGAGATATGAACATGGGTGGGAGCACAAATGTTTCACCAGAAGTTCTCCAACAGATTGCCATGGGGATTCAGCAACAAGCAAACATCCCTCCTGGGCAATTCCCTCCTCAAAACATTCCACCCAATCAAATGGGCCAGTTCCCTCCTCAAAACATTCCACCCAATCAAATGGGCCAAATGCCCCCTCAAGGCTTGCCGCAACAACCACAACAAGGAAACGCAGTCCCTAATGTTCAATCCGATCGCCCACAGCAAGCACGTGGTCCTTCACTCGCCAGCGGTGCACTTCCTCAAAACCAAATGGATAATGTTCCTGCGTATCCATCCGGTGGTACTGTTATTGCAAATAATCCAACATCCTCTCCAACCGATGCGATGGTCGACCGATTGGCAGAAGCTGAACGAGCAATGAAAGACGAACGTCGTAGCCAATGGCTCAACATGAATCAAACTCCTGCCAATAACGTCTTAGCATCTCTTGGGGCAGAATTACCATCTCATCTTCGAGGCATGGAGGCCAGTAACCCTGCTCAAAATGTTGTTTCAGGTGCATTTGGCCAAGCACCTCAAGATGCTCCAAATGAAGCCTTGCTCCGCAGAATGTGTGAAGTCGCAGTACGCCGAGTCGCTCGAAAGAGAGGTGTTGCGGTTGAAACTCCTCAGGCGAAAGTCGATGGCGAAGTATTGAATGTCAATGTAACCTACATCGATGACGGTAGAGTTCTCGATACTCCAGAAGACCTTACTCAAGCTTTCCAACATGCGATTGAAACCGAAGTGGCATTGAAAGGATTTGACCTTACAACTGAATTGAAATTGTTCCGTTCAAAAGACGGTGAAGTGGAAACACTCAACGGCGATGATACAGAAGATGACGATGTGGAAATGTTTGCTTGCGAAATTTGTGATGGATTAGTCAAAGAGACCGACAATGAATGCCCTCATTGCGGTGCAATGTTTGAAGAGGAAGAAGAAGTTGTTGAAACTCCAAGTCGAGGTCCTCCGAAGAGAGGCGGTCCACCCGGCCCATCAGGTCCATCGAAAGGCGGTCCTCCGAAGAAAGGCGGTCCTCCAGGTCCATCAGGTCCATCGAAAGGCGGTCCTCCAAAGAAGAGTGGTCCACCTGGGCCATCAGGCCCATCGAAAGGCGGTCCTCCCAAGAAGGGCGGTGGTCCACCTGGTCCATCAGGCCCATCGAAAGGCGGTCCTCCCAAGAAGGGCGGCGGTCCACCGAGTCCATCAAAAGGCGGTCCTCCATCAAAAGGCGGCCCTCCCAAGAAGAGTGGTCCACCTGGTCCTTCAAAAGGCAGTCCTCCCAAAGGCGGTCCTCCCAAGGGTGGTCCATCTGGTCCAAAGCGTGGTCCACCTCGCTGATTTGAGGGGCCTCCATGGCGAATTATCAATTTGGAAACATCGGTTTTTCCGGAACACTTCGGCCATCTCAATTGGCTGCTTCAGAGATTATCAAGAGGCAACTTGAGGCTGGTCAAAAGCAACTACATATTGTTGCTCCGCCAGGTTCTGGAAAAACCATCCTAGGTCTGCATGTTTGG
>Ga0308025_1000198_pt1 | contig 33245 bp, 30 predicted proteins | sample Neamet422_FD_201298 | JGI IMG/M metagenome (GOLD analysis project Ga0308025, IMG submission 201298) | Marine microbial communities from water near the shore, Antarctic Ocean - #422 | ecosystem: Environmental > Aquatic > Marine > Unclassified | place: Southern Ocean | collected 2014-10-03
AAAATGCACGTCCCTTTATGCAAGATGCACATTTCATTGCCAGTGGCGGCTTGCGCAATGGGCTAGACTTAGTAAAGAGTGTTATCATGGGCGCTTGTTTAGGTGGCGTAGCTAAACCGCTTTTAGGGCCAGCCATGGAATCGACCGATGCGGTTGTGGATGCTATAGAAGCTTTAAAGAAAGAGTTTGTGACCGCCATGTTTTTATTGTCTGCAAGCTGTGTAGATGATCTGCATTTAAACGATGCATTAGTGCTTAGTGAAGATTAGTCTGAGACATTTATACTTTATTAAGTTTGTAGCAGGGAAGATAGAGAAGTTATATGCCCATTGGTATTGATGATATAAGTTTTTATACTGCTAACTTTAGCCTAGATTTGCAAGAGTTAGCCGCTAACAACGGCACTGACGCCGCCAAATATACTGTTGGTATAGGCCAAGAGCGTATGAGTGTGCCTGGCGCTGACGAAGACGTGGTGACCATGGCAGCCAATGCAAGTGTGCCTTTACTTGAAGGCATGAGCCAGCGTGGTGAAGACCCTAGTGCCATACGCACTATTTTGTTTGCTACAGAAACAGGTATAGACCAATCTAAAGCTGCGGGTGTGTATTTGCACTCTTTGCTAAAGTTGAGCCCTCGCTGTCGCGTGGTAGAGCTTAAGCAGGCTTGTTATAGCGCCACTGCGGCCTTGCAGCTTGCTACAGCATGGGTAGCGCGAAAGCCCAAAGAAAAAGTATTAGTGATCGCCTCAGACATTGCTCGTTATGATCGTCAATCTCCAGGGGAAGCCACCCAAGGCTGTGGCGCAGTGGCAATGATAGTGAGTGTTAATCCAAGGCTGATTGCCCTAGACCCTGAAACAGGGATTCATACAGAAGATGTGATGGATTTTTGGCGCCCTAACTACCGTTCTACAGCATTGGTTGATGGCAAATATTCCACTAAAGTGTATTTACGTTGTGTACGCTCAGCGTGGCAAGATTTTCAAAAAGAAAGCAATTTAACATTTGGTGACTTTGATTACTTCTGTTACCACTTGCCGTTTAGTCGCATGGCGCAAAAAGCCCATAATCATTTGGCCAATGGCAATGCCCACAAGCTAAGTGCTAAAACTTTAGAGCAACAGATTTCAGCCAGCCTTATTTATAACCGTATTACTGGTAATAGCTATACAGCGGCCATGTACATTGGGTTGGTGTCTTTGTTAGACAATACTATAGCTGATTTGGCTGGCAAACGCGTTGGATTCTTTAGCTATGGCTCTGGTAGTGTGGGTGAGTTTTTCACGGGGACTTTGGTTGAGGGCTATCAAAATATGCTGCATCAAAAAGCCCACCAAGCGATGCTGGAGGCAAGGCAGTCACTAAGCTATGCAGACTATCAAAAAATGTATGCCTTTGAAGTGCCGACAGATGGCGGCGATCATAAGTTTGAACAACAAACTAATGGCAAGTTTCGCCTAACAGGTATTAGCCAACATAAGCGCCTTTATCAGGTGCGATGATCGATTTTGTCTCCACAACCATACCTGTCACTAAAGTAAAAGTGCCGGGGAAAGTTATTATCAGTGGAGAGCATGCCGTTGTTTATGGTGCGCCAGCACTAGCCTGTGCTATTAAAAAATACGCTTTTGCTAGCGTGACTCGCAGCGAAGTGGTGGGTGTGCATCTTTTAGTTGCTGAGTTTGGCATTGATCAACACTTCATACCCTCGCAGCTTATCCACATATCTCAACAAATTCAATTTTCCCACCAACAATACTTACGTGGTTTATGCCCTTTAAGTGACGTGGTTTCTAGCCCTAAAGCATTTTTTTCAGCTGCGCTTGGCGCCAGTGGCTTAGTTGATATTTTACCCAATGACCATGGGCTATCGATTGAGCTTACTATGGACTTAGTGGCTGGTGGTGGTATGGGCTCATCGGCAGCTTTGGTAGCGGCCATGTTGGCTGCTTGCTTTAAGCATATAGGCCAGCCTTTAAGTGACGCTGAGCTAATAGTAAAAACCACCCAAAGTGAGCACTGGCAGCATGGGCGCTCTAGTGGTTTAGACCCTTATGTGTGTGTGATGGGTGGGCTACAACAATACCAAAATGGACAAAGCGCAGTAGACAAAAGCCTCCTACTTAGGCAACTGCCGCAATGCTTTTTGATCAGCACGGGTAAGCCAGAAAGCTCTACAGGCCAATGTGTAGAGTTTGTAAAACAACAAAATAACCCACAAACACTGTGGCAACAATTTAGCACTGTTCAAGAAGACCTACTCATGGCTTTGATGTTAAATCAGCACCGTAATTTGCTTGGTGCTATACGATCCAATCATCAACTCCTTTGCCTCATAGCAGTGGTGCCTGGCCAGGTGAGTGAGTTTATTGCAGATGTAGAAGCCTTTAATGGCGCTGCAAAAATATGCGGTGCAGGCAGTGTGTCAGGTGTTGCTGGTGGTTTGGTATTGGCTATGGATGCAGACCAAAAAGCTTTAGCAAACTTATGTTTAAATTATGGCTATGGCATGCAAGAAATGAATCCAGACTTGGCTGGGGTGAACTATGGTGGCGAGCATTAAAGCCCTAGCGAGTGTTGTTGTCTCTGCTCCGGCTAACACCATGCTAATGGGCGAGCATGCGGTGTTGTTTGGCCACAGCGCCCTTGTGTGTGCTTTAACACAGCGCATCTATGTGCAGGCCCATAACTACACAGATGAGCAGGATGATCAAAGTAGCCAAATCGTTATTGAGTCTAAATTAGGCCATTTCACATGTGCATTATCTGACCTAGATACTCACCTAGATGCTCATTCACCCCTTAGTTTTGTGTTGCAGGCATTAGCGATGGTTCATCTCACTGTAGGTGTGCGTTTGGTGATAGAGTCAGAGTTTGACCATACACTAGGGCTAGGCTCATCAGCTGCGGTGACCGTGGCCGTGTTAGGGGCTATGAGCTTATTGACTAAAGGGCAGGTCAACATTGAAGAAGTGATGTGCTTAGGCATAAAGGTTATACGCAAAGTGCAATCTAGTGGCTCTGGGGCAGACGTTGCTGCAAGTGCTATGGGTGGCATTGTAAAGTTTACAGCCAAGCCTGTAAGCGCAGTTAAGGTGGCGCTTTGTGCTAAAGATTTTAGTAAAGCACCTAACTTACGCTTAGTTTATTGTGGTTATAAAACAGCCACACCCGTTGTCATCGCTTATGTTGCAGCAGCTGCTAAAAAACAGCCAAAACATTTTCAGCAATGCTATGAAAATATGGGTGCCTGTGTTGAAACTAGTGTGGCTGCACTAAGCCATGGGCAATGGCCTGTATTTGCCCAATGTATGAATGAATATCAAAGTCTAATGCGAGACATTGGTGTAAGCGATGATATAACTGAAACCATTATTGGGCTAGGTCAAAATCAAGCTAGACATCAAACTAGCACACATGGGATCTCACCATATGGTGCAAAAATATCAGGCTCTGGACTGGGTGATTGTGTACTTTTACTTGGTAGTGAGGCCATTGAATGGCCCCATGCACAAATATCAGTGCAAATAGACCCCCAAGGTTTACGTCAGGAAAAAAGCCTTCCAAGCCAAACTCAGACAGAGAAAGTGCTATGAGCTCTAGTGCAACCCAAAGTGACATTAAATCTGCAAACTCAGCCCTTACAGCAACACCTGCTGAAGCTGATGCTGTGAACCAATGGGTTGATAGTGTTTTGGGAGATGCTAAATTTAATACGCCTGCAGCTCAAGCGAGCGAATATGCGCCTAGCAATATTGCTTTAAGCAAATACTGGGGCAAGCGAGAAGCAAGTTTTAATCTACCTGTGACAGGCTCTGTGTCTATTTCACTGGCAGATCATGGCACCCACACTGGCTTGTCTATTATTGATGGACCAACCCATCAAGTCATTCTCAATGGCCAAGAGCTAGGTGCAAGTGAAGCCTTTGTAATCAAGCTTAGCCAATGGTTAGATCGGGTGTTGCCCAGCAATCTAAAGTTACGAGTAGATACTCTTAACACTGTGCCGACAGCGGCAGGCTTGGCTTCATCTGCTAGTGGCTTTGCTGCCTTAACATTAGCTACTAATAGCCTTATGGGATGGCAGTTACCAGAGTATCAGCTATCTGCGCTAGCGCGCTTAGGTAGTGGGAGTGCCAGCCGTTCCTTATGGCATGGTTTTGTGAAATGGAATGTTGGTACGCTGGCTAATGGTAGTGACAGCGTGGCTTTGCCTTTAGAGCAAAAGTGGCCTAGCTTACGTGTGGGGTTGTTGACAGTGTCTAGCCAAACCAAAGCGGTGTCTTCTCGTGAAGGCATGGCGCGCACTATTGCTACCTCTGCGCTATATAAGCAATGGCCACAACAAGCCCAAAGTGACCTTGTTGTGATTGAAGCTGCAATTGCTGCAGGCGATTTTGAAACCATGGCTAAAACGGCAGAGCATAACGCCATGAGTATGCATGCTACGATGGCGGCAGCATGGCCTCCACTTTTATATTGGCAGCCAGACTCTATAATTCAAATGCAAAAAGTTTGGCAACTACGGGCCCAAGGCTTACCGCTATATCTTACTATGGATGCAGGGCCAAATCTTAAGCTGTTATTTGAGGCTGAACATCAGGCTGATGTAGAAACAGCCTTTGAAGATGTGCAAATAATCACTCCATTTAAAGCGTTATAGAACACTTTTTATGCAGTGTAGTTCTTGTGTTCTTGCAAGATGAGTGCGGTACCAAACTTTGCGTACAAATTAAATAGGCCAAAGCAGCAATGAAAGGTTTTGTGCTATCCCGCCACAGCCACGATACACAACAGGGTATCAATCTTACCTATTGGTTAGCCACTGATGATGGGCCTGTGTGCCTGCACCAAACCCAACAAGAGGCTGTGTGTTTTTTGCCAGCACCTCAGCAAAACCAAGCGCAGACGTTAATTCAATCTATGGGGTTAGATCCTTCTGTTTGGCGCTTTGAGGCGTTACCACTTAAAACCTTTCAAAACGAGCCTGTGGCGGCGCTTTATATGTCTAATCATAAAGTGTTTTTGCAGGTGTGTGGAGTGTTGCGTGAAGCCCACATTAGCCTAATGGAGCAAGATATTCAGCCCCAAGAGCGTTACTTAATGGAGCGTTTTATTAGGGCAGGTTTGGTGGCAGATGTGGCTCCTACACAGGGTGTTCTAACCGATGCTAGAGTAAAAAGCTGTGAATACATTCCTGCAATAAAAACCCTCTCCCTAGATATTGAAACCACAATGGATGGCAAAACCATTCATAGTATTGCTGTTTATGGTATTGAAAATAACAGTTTAGAAAGTAAGACGCCCGTGCAGGTGGCTTGGTTACATTGGCCCGCAGGCATGCCTCAGGAGCCTTTGGATAAGTTGCCGCATTACACCCAAGTGTGCGCTAATGAGAGGCAATTGTTAAAGCAATTTTGCCAATGGCTAAAAGACTACAACCCAGATGCGATTATTGGCTGGGCCTTGGTGCAGTTTGATTTTCAAATTTTGTGTGCCCGTGCAAAAGTGCTAGGTGTGCGTTTGAGGCTAGGCCGAGGTGGTGAAGAAATCCGTTGGCGCTCTGGGCTAGGCAGCCGTCCTGCAAAGCTTTATATGCCAGGCCGTGTGGCGCTGGATGGCATTGAAGTTATGCGTTCAGCAACGTGGCAGTTTGACTCTTTTTCATTAGAAAATGTGGCAAGGCAGCTGTTAGGGCGTGGCAAAGACATAACTAAACCCCAAGACCGTGGTGAAGAAATTCAACGCATGTATCGTGAAGATCCTGGTTCATTGGTGAGTTACAATTTAGAAGATTGTCGCTTAGTTTGGGATATTTTTGTGAAAGCTGATTTGATGGCTTTTCTTATTGAACGTGCCCGTTTAACAGGCTTGCCTATGGATCGGTTAGGGGGCTCATCACAGGCCTTTGACCATTTATATTTACCTAGATTGCACCGCCAAGGCTTTGTAGCGCCTGCGTTTGCCTCCGGTCAGGCAGGTGATAGCCCTGGTGGTTTTGTAATGGATTCTAAGCCTGGGCTTTATCGTAATGTGTTGGTGTTAGATTTTAAGAGCCTGTATCCCAGCATCATCCGAAGTTTTAAAATTGACCCCTTAGGGTTGATTCAGGGATTGCAGGAAGAGGATGCTCTGCATGGCTACAAGGGCGCTAAATTTAGCCGTCATCAAAGTATCTTGCCAGATATTATTGCCAAGCTTTGGGCGGCAAGAGACGAAGCAAAAGCCAACAAAAATACGCCCTTATCGACCTCTATAAAAATTGTAATGAACTCTTGTTATGGCGTACTAGGATCTAATGTTTGCCGTTTTTATGACCAACGTTTAGCAAGCTCTATTACGTTGCGAGGCCATGCTATTTTGAATCAAACCAAAGACCTTATCCAGCAGCAAGGCATGCAGGTCATCTATGGCGATACAGACTCAGTGTTTGTCTGGTTGGGTGATGAAGTCATCCCTCTGGCTGAGGTACAAGCAAGTGGTAATGCGCTAGCTAAGATGCTCAACAAATGGTGGGCGAACCATTTAGAAGTGGAGTATGTGCTAAAAAGTTATTTAGAAATTGAGTTTGAAACTTACTTCAGCCGGTTTGTAATGCCTACTATTAGAGGACAAGAGACAGGCAGCAAAAAGCGCTATGCAGGGGTGACTGTTGCGCCTGATGGCTCCTCGAAAATGCTCTTTAAAGGCTTAGAACAGGTGCGAACAGATTGGACCAAGTTAGCAAAAGATCTGCAGGCACAGCTTTACCAAAGAGTATTTAATGATGAGCCCTATTTAGACTTGATTAAACCATTGCTAACCCAGGTAAGATCTGGTGAGTTGGATCACAAGTTAATCTACAGAAAACGCCTGCGAAGGCCCTTGGCTGAATACCAAAAAAATGTGCCACCGCATGTACAAGCTGCACGCAAAGCAGAAGCCTGGCGGCTAAAAAACCAATTACCATCAGCCTATACCAATGGGGGTTGGATAGAGTATGTGATTACTCTTACAGGGCCTGAGCCTCTAGAAATGGCTCCTAAAAACTATGATTATGAGCATTATATCCAACGTCAAATAGAGCCAGTGGTGGATGGTATATTGCCATTTTTAAATGACAGTTTTGCCAACATCACACAGCGTCAGTTGGGTCTTTTTTAGTGTGATGCTAGCCGACATCTGCTGCTAGGTTACACCTTCTTCCGCTTTATGTTTTGCAAAGTAATGTGTAATGATTTAATTAGGCTAAGCTTGGTCTTTAGTTAATGTGTTGGCTTAAGGATTGAGTCAGTGGAGGCTTGTGATGAGGATGAAGGCGTGGGTGGGTTCGTTGTTGTTGGGGTGTTCTCTTTTTGTAACTAACGCAGCAGGGTATCAATCTGATGCTAAGTTATTTAATTTAGCGACAAAATTGGCCAACACAGGCAATGCGTCTGCGCAATATAACTTGGGCATGATGTATAACAACGGTGTGGGCACCCCTAAAAATCAGCTTAAAGCGTTTGATTTGTTTTTAAAATCTACTCAAGGTGGTGATCCTTTGGGGGCATTTAAATTAGCGTGTTATTATGGTGGACAAGCACCCAAAGCTGTTGCATACGATGCTGAGTTATCTTTCAAATATTATTTGGTAGCAGCAGAGGCAGGGTATAGCCTTGCGCAGTTTTCTATTGCGCAAAAGTACGCCGCGCAAGAAAATATAGACAAAGCATTATTTTGGTTTAAAAAATCTGCAAATCAAGGATACGATAGAGCGATGTCTCATTTGTTTGTGCTTTATTCAGACCCTAAATATGGTGTAGAAAATAAGGCCTTAGCTTATAAGTATATAAAACAAGCCTTAGTGGTGGCTGATACACAGCATCATGGGGAAATAAATAAGTTATTAAAAAAATACACCAAATATCTCACAGCAACTCAAATTTCAGAGCTAAATTCAGAGCAATATCAGCCCAAACCTACATCTGTCACCTTGCGAGTTAAGCGAGGATTTGGTGAAATTTACGACTTAGAAACACGGCTAGGTGGCTAAATTAAAGGTACTAGTCAATCAGATGTTTGGGGAGGTCGCCAATGTTTTCACAGCCTAATTGCTCCATGATTTGCTGAAGTTGGCGCTTAAATATCTCAAGCGTTTGGTTGCCACCTTGGGCGCCCATAGCGCAGGCACCAAACATGGGGGCTCTGCCAAGAAAAGTGAACTTGGCCCCTGAAGCTATAGAAGAGGCTACATCGGCGCCTGACCTAATGCCTCCATCCATCATTAAGGTGACTGTGTCGCTGTATTTTTTAGCTAGCAGTGTAAGTGGCTTGATGGTGGATTCACCAGTATCTAGCTGCCTGCCCCCATGATTTGAGACGATTAACCCATCTACCCCAAGCTTTATGGCTATTTCTGCGTCCGCGCAGTTAACTATTCCTTTGATAACCAAATTGCCTTTCCATTGATCTCGAATAGCCTTTATTTTGTCAGCAGTTAAGCGCCCGGCAAAGGTTTCATTCATAAATAAACCCAAGTGCTGCATATTTAAACCATTGGGTATATAGGGCTTCATGGTTTTGAATTCAGGAGAGCCTGCAAAGAGTTGCTCCATGGCCCACCTTGGATGAGTGGCCATTTGCAGAAGATTTGATAGGGTCATTTTTGGTGGGATGGACAGGCCGTTACGAATTTCTTTAGGGCGATAGGCAAAAGTGGGTGTGTCGGCCAGCAGCACTAAAGTTTTGCAGCCTGCTTGGTCTGCGCGCTGAATGAGTTTGTCGCGCAGGCTATTATCTGCGGGGTGGTAAAGCTGGAACCAAAAATCACCTTCTGTAATCTGTGCGATCGTTTCAATGCTTGAGGTGCCTACGGTGCTAAGACAAAAAGGCACATTATGTTGTTTGGCAGCTTTAGCCAAAATCTCACACGACTTTGGCCACATTAATCCTTGAAGTCCAACGGGAGCGATGCCAAATGGGGCATCGTAGGTTTTGCCAAATAAGGTGGTTTTTTGTGAGGCGCCATTGAAGTCCCTTAGGTAGTGGGGGCGAAGTTGGATGTCTCGGATTTCTTTTGTGTTACGCGCTAAATTGATGTCAGAAAAACAGCCGCCGGTGAGGTAGTCATAAGCAAAGCCTGGCATGCGTTGTTTTGCACGAGCTTGGAGCATTTCGATTGAAGGGTAACGTGAATCCATTTTCATTTCTCGCAGGCTTTGTGCTTAATATCCATACCAAGACACCATTATGCCCTTGGTTGCCATTTGGCTCTAGTAACTATAAGCGTTATATTTTGGCGACACGCCTTACCTTGTATTTACCGCTAGTTTAGCTTGCTGGTAGTATAGTCTCAAAAGCTCCAAAAACTTGTTCTTAAGCGCTAATGAGGGTAAAATTAGCGCCTCATTTTTAGCGTCTTAATTTATCCTAAATATCAGTAATGCTTCTATCTCACATGGCGGCTGTTACAAGGATGATTGCAGAAGCACTATACACCAAGTGGCCTTTGGTAGGGGCCGCCACTGAGCAAGGAAACTCAATGCCTGTAATTACTCTTCCAGATGGCAGTCAGCGTGCTTTTGACGCGCCTGTATCAATCTTTGATGTTGCTTTTGACATTGGCCCAGGCCTTGCTAAAGCTGCAGTCGCTGGCAAAGTGTCCGGCGAATTAGTTGATACCAGTTATGTCATTACTGAAGATACAGCCCTTGCTATTGTCACTTCAAAAGATGATGAAGGCCTAGAGGTCATTCGCCATTCTTGTGCTCATATGATGGCTCAAGCAGTCCAAGACGAATTCCCTGGTGCTCAGGTAACCATTGGACCTGTCATCGAAGATGGCTTTTTCTACGATTTTGCTTATGAACGCCCATTTACGCCAGAAGATTTGATTAAGATCGAAGCTCGTATGAAGGCCCTGACCAAGGAAAACCTTAAGGTTGAGCGCCGCATCATGAGCCGTCCAGCAGCGGTCGCTTTTTTTAAAGAGCTTGGTGAAGATTACAAGGTAGAAATCATCGATAGTATTCCTGGAGAAGAAGATCTCTCTTTTTACAGCCAAGGTGGCTTTACCGACTTATGCAAAGGCCCACATGTGCCCTCTACGGGCCACATTAAGTCGTTTAAGCTAATGAAGGTTGCAGGTGCATATTGGCGTGGTGATTCTAACAATGCCATGTTAACGCGTGTTTATGGCACAGCTTGGGCTGACAAAAAAGATCTTAAAGCCTATTTGCACCGCCTAGAAGAAGCAGAAAAGCGTGATCATCGTAAGCTTGGTAAAAAACTAGATTTGTTCCACACTCAAGAAGAAGCCCCAGGCATGGTGTTTTGGCATCCAAATGGCTGGACTATCTACCAGGTGGTGGAACGTTACATGCGTGAGCGGCAAAACGAAGGTGGCTATCAAGAGGTGAAAACCCCTCAGGTAGTTGATCGTAGTCTGTGGGAACGTTCTGGTCACTGGGACAAGTTTTCGCAAATGATGTTTACTACATCTTCTGAAAGTCGTGATTATGCAGTAAAACCAATGAACTGCCCATGCCACATTCAGATTTTTAACCAAGGGTTAAAGAGCTACAAAGAGTTGCCCATTCGCATGGCCGAGTTTGGCTCGTGTCATCGTAATGAGCCTTCTGGTACCTTGCACGGTATCATGCGTGTGCGAGCGTTTACCCAAGACGATGGGCATATCTTTTGCTCTGAAGATCAAATGCAAGATGAAGTGGCTCGTTTTATCGACTTTTTGTACGATGTTTATAAAGACTTTGGCTTTGACGATATTATTTTGAAGCTATCTACTCGTCCAGAGCAGCGCGTAGGCGCTGACGATGTTTGGGATCGTGCTGAAGCGGCTTTAGAAGAAGCCCTAAATGCGAAACAATTACCGTTTGATATTTTGCCTGGTGAAGGTGCTTTTTATGGCCCTAAAATAGAGTTTTCTTTGAAAGATTGTCTTGGCCGAGTATGGCAGTGTGGCACTATTCAAGTAGACTTTTCTATGCCTGGTCGTTTGGATGCACAGTTTGTAAATGAAGCAGGTGATCGTGAAGTTCCGGTGATGTTACATCGGGCAACTTTGGGTTCATTTGAGCGTTTCTTAGGTATTTTGATCGAAAACTTTGCCGGCGCTATGCCACCTTGGTTAGCACCAAAACAAGTGGCGATTTTGAATATTACGGACAAACAGGCACCTTTTTGCAAAGAAGTTGCAGAAAACTTAACAAAAATGGGTTTTAGGGCCTCTGCGGACTTGAGAAACGAAAAGGTAGGCTTTAAAATCCGCGAGCATACAATTCTTAAAGTTCCTTATCTGCTAGTTATTGGCGATAAGGAAGTAGAAACTCAATCTGTCACTGTACGAACTCGTACGGGTGAAGATTTGGGTAATATGAGCCTACAGTCATTTGCTGATTTGCTTAATGCAGACATTGCAAAACTAGGCCGCACTGAAGCGTAAATATACGCGTCAAATTTTTAATTAACGGAGATACCGAAATTAAACGGGAATATACTAAGGGCAAAGCAAAACGCCCAACAATTAACGAACATATTGAAGCGACAGAATGTCGCCTCATCGGTGCTGACGGCGAACAAGTCGGCATTGTTACTGTAGCTGAAGCACTGGTAATGGCAGAAGCTGCCAAGCTGGATCTAGTTCAGATTGCAGCTGATGCTGAGCCTGTGGTCTGTAAGATTATGGACTACGGCAAGCAAGTGTTTGAAGTGAAAAAACAAAAAGCGGCTGCTAAAAAGAAGCAAAAGCAGACGCAAGTGAAAGAAATCAAGTTCCGTCCAGGGACTGATGTAGGAGATTATCAGGTAAAACTACGCAACCTGATCCGTTTCCTAGAGAACGGTGACAAGACGAAAGTAACCTTGCGTTACCGTGGTCGTGAGATGGCACACCAAGAATTGGGTATGGACTTACTCAAGCGTGTAGAGGTCGATTTGGCTGAATACGCTGGAGTAGAGCAATACCCAAAGATGGAAGGCCGTCAATTGACTATGGTTTTGGCACCAAAGAAAAGAAAGTAGCTGTTAAAAGCTGCAATCGGGAGACCACTTAAGGGTTTAGGTTCTTAAATGCGTCTTCATTAACAATCAACGAATGCGTGGAGTAAATGTAATGCCTAAGATGAAATCTTGCAGCGGCGCTGCAAAACGATTCAAGAAAACTGCTAACGGCTTTAAACACCGTCAGTCCTTCACCAGTCATATTTTGACCAAAAAGAGTACCAAGCGTAAGCGTCATTTACGTGGCACTTTGCAGATTAGCTCTGCAGATAAGCCATTAGTAAAGCGCATGTTGCCGTATATCTAATTAGTCACTGGTAAGGAGAAGTATAATGTCTCGCGTAAAACGTGGTGTCCAAGCACACCGTCGTCATAAGAAGATCCTCAAGCTGGCTAAAGGCTATTACGGTGCTCGTAGCCGTGTATTCCGAGTTGCTAAGCAAGCCGTAATCAAAGCTGGCCAATATGCCTACCGCGACCGTCGTCAACGTAAGCGTCAGTTCCGTGCTCTATGGATTGCTCGTATTAACGCCGGTGCGCGTATGAACGGGTTGTCCTACAGCCGTTTGATTTCTGGTTTGAAGAAGTCTTCAATCGAGATCGACCGTAAAGTGTTGGCAGACCTAGCCATTCATGACAAAGCGGTATTCACAGCGATCGTAGAGAAGGCTAAAGCGGCACTCGCTTAAGCTGGTTGATCTAACACTAACCTAGGTTAGTTTAGATTAAACTACCTTCGTATCCTCTAACGAGGATTAGAAACAGGGGAAGAGTGTAAGCTCTTCCCCTGTCTTGTTTTAGATGGAGAATAATATGGAACACCTCAAGCAACTGGTCACCGATGGCTTAAATGCTGTGGCTCAAGCGGCAGACGAAACCGCCCTTGACCAAGTTCGGGTTCAGTACTTAGGTAAAAAAGGTGAGTTGACGCAACAGCTCAAAAGTTTAGGTAAGCTGTCGGCACAAGAACGCCCTGCAGCAGGTGCTAAAATCAATGAAGCCAAACAGCAAGTGCAAGACGCAATCACTGTGAAACGCACTATGATGGCCGCTAATGCGCTAAGTAAGCAGCTTGCAGTAGAAAGCATTGACGTCACATTACCTGGCCGAGGCCAAGATATTGGCGGCTTACACCCTGTCACCATGACCATCGACCGTATTGAAAACTTTTTTGCTCAAATTGGCTTTTCCGTGGCTCAAGGCCCAGAAATAGAAGATGATTATCACAATTTTGAAGCACTCAATATTCCTGCTCATCACCCAGCACGTGCCATGCATGACACGTTTTATTTTGGTGATGGCACCTTGTTACGCACCCATACATCAGGTGTACAAGTAAGAACTATGGAAACTCAGCAACCGCCTATCCGCATTATTTGCCCAGGCCGTGTGTATCGCTGTGACTCTGATCAAACCCATTCACCAATGTTCCATCAGGTAGAAGGGCTATTGGTAGATGACAATATTAGTTTTGCAGACCTCAAAGGCATACTGCATAACTTTCTTAACGTGTTTTTTGAACGTGACCTCCAAGTGCGCTTTCGCCCTTCATACTTTCCTTTTACCGAGCCTTCTATCGAAGTGGACATTGGGTACCAAGGTGAAGACGGTACGCAAAAGTGGTTGGAAGTTTTGGGCTGTGGCATGGTTCACCCTAAAGTATTTGAACATTCAGGGATCGACACTGAAAAATACACTGGCTTTGCGTTTGGTATGGGTGTGGAACGTCTGGCTATGCTGCGTTACGGCGTGAAAGACTTGCGCATGTTTTTTGAAAATGATTTGCGTTTTTTGGCCCAATTTAGTTAATCTTTGATCGAGAGATAGACATGAAATTTAGTGAACAGTGGCTGCGCGAATGGGTTAACCCAGCAATCAGCAGTGATGAATTGGTAGCTCAGATTACTTTAGCTGGGTTAGAAGTTGATGATGTAGAATCTGCTGCAGGCGATTTTAGTGGCGTCATCGTAGGCGAAATTGTGAGTGCTAACCAGCATCCTAATGCAGACAAACTGCGAGTGTGCCAGGTGAGTGATGGCGCTAGCGAAATTCAGGTAGTATGTGGCGCTCCCAATGCCCGTATTGGCATTAAAGTGGCTTTTGCGACTGTGGGTGCTGTGTTGCCTGGAAACTTCAAGATCAAAAAAGCTAAGCTACGCCAAGAAGAGTCGTTTGGTATGCTTTGCTCTGCTGCAGAGCTTGAAATTAGTGAAGAAAATGATGGCATTATGGAGCTAGCCATCGACGCCCCGGTAGGCGCTGATATTCGTGACTACCTTAACCTCAATGACAAAATCATTGATGTGGACCTTACACCCAACCGTGGTGACTGCTTAAGTATTGCAGGCCTTGCCCGCGAAGTAGGTGTTCTCAATTCGGCCGACCTGATAGCCCCTGAACACACCGAGCTTGCACCTCAAGTGGAAGATGTTTTCCCTGTTAGGATTAATGCCCCAGAACATTGTCCCCGCTTTTTAGGTCGTGTATTAAACAACATCGACATTACTGCAGCATCTCCATTGTGGTTGCAAGAAAAGCTACGCCGTTGTGATGTGCGCAGTATCGATCCTGTAGTAGACGTGACCAACTACATTTTGCTAGAAATGGGTCAGCCCATGCATGCATACGATTTGGATAAGGTTAACGGCTCTATCATCGTGCGAATGGCAAGCCAGGGTGAAAGCCTAACTCTGCTTGACGGCCAAAAAGTTGAATTGACCAATGAAACTTTGGTTATCGCAGATAACGAAGGTGTATTAGGCATGGCGGGCATCATGGGTGGTGCTGACACTGGTGTAGGTGAAGGCACTCATAATGTGTTTTTAGAAGCTGCTTTTTTCAACCCTGTCAGTATTGCTGGTAAAGCACGCAGCTATGGCCTGCATACTGATGCATCGCATCGGTTTGAGCGGGGTGTAGATTACGATCTACAGCGCAAAGCCATGGACCGTGCAACACTTTTGTTACAAAGCATTGTTGGCGGTGAAGCAGGCCCTATAGTAGAGCAGGCCTCTACAGATCATTTACCAAAGCCTACCCAAGTCACTTTGCGCAAAGCCAGGCTTGCGTCTTTGTTAGCTTATCAAATAGCTGATGAAAAGGTGCTGGATATTCTTACACGTTTGGGCCTTGCTTTAACTTCATCTGATGAGCATAGCTGGACTTTTACACCCCCATCATGGCGCTTTGACATTGCCATCGAAGCTGATTTAGTGGAAGAAGTGGCTCGGATATATGGCTACAATAATTTACCAAGTACTAACCCTGTGGCTAGTATGGAAATACCAGCCAAGCCAGAAGTAGAGCGACCCTTGAGCACCTTGCGTCGACATATGGTGAGCTGCGGTTATCAAGAAGCGATTACCTACAGCTTTGTAGAGCCAGGTTTATTAGCTAAATTTGATGATCAACACAAACCAGTAGAGCTACTAAATCCTATTTCAGCGGATATGGCGGTGATGCGCACCAGCCTGTGGCCAGGCTTGGTTAAAGCGTTACAGCATAACCAAAATCGCCAGCAAGGTCGGGTGCGCTTGTTTGAAACAGGTCAGAGGTTTATCCCTAGCCCACAAGGTTTGCAGCAGCAAGATGTGTTTGCTGGTTTAATTTATGGCTCTAGGCAACCAGAAAGCTGGCATGGTAAAGCTGAGTCTGTAGATTATTTTGACGCCAAAGGCGACTTAGAGTCGTTACTGCAAATAAGTGGTCAAAGCTTCTCCTTTGAAGCCGCCCAGCACGTAGCCTTGCACCCAGGTCAAAGTGCGGCCATTAAATTTGCTGACCAAACTATAGGCTTAATAGGGGCAATGCACCCAGGCTTACTTAAAGACTTAGGGCTTCAGGGGCCAGTGTTTATGTTTGAAGTGGATCTAGCTTCTATTAGTGAAGGATTGCTACCTGCTTATGAAACCTTGTCTAAGTTTCCAGAAATGCGTCGTGACCTAGCTATTGTGTTGGATCAAAAAATTAGTGTCGCTAAAATAACGCAATACATTGAATCCAGTGCAGGTGAATGGCTAACTGGCGTGCGTTTATTTGACGTGTATCAAGGCCAAGGCATTGAAAATGGACAAAAAAGTCTAGCTTTAGGCTTGACGTGGCAGCACCCAGAGCGCACTCTTACTGACGATGAAGTAAATCAATGGGTTGAGCAGGTAGTCGAACACCTTTCTCAGCACGCTGATGCGAGCTTAAGAGGCTAAAAATACCCCGTTAGTTTGAAAGCTAGCGGGGTTATAACGCTTGGTGAGCTATAGAATAATAAATAACATCCGGGGGCCCAAATATGGGATCACTCACCAAAGCCGATATGGCAGAACGCCTTAGTAGTGAACAAAAGCTTAGTAAACGCGATGCAAAAGACATGGTGGAGGCTTTTTTTGAAGAAGTGTCTTCTAGCCTTATAAGCAATGAACAGGTGAAATTATCAGGATTTGGTAATTTCGACTTAAGGGATAAGCGCTCAAGGCCTGGACGCAATCCAAAGACAGGTGAAGAAGTGGCTATTTCAGCCAGACGGGTGGTCACTTTTAGGCCAGGTCAAAAGCTTAAAGATCGTGTTGAGACAGAAAATCAACCACTGTCACTAACCACATCAAAGACTTGATTTAATTCTATATTGTTACTCAATTGAATGCTGCTTTACTTCCAAAATGGTAACGATTCTAGTAGTATACTGCCTGCATTGAAGTTGTGTTAGAACAACTCCTGCGCAGTGTCGGGGCGTGGCGCAGTTTGGTAGCGCACCTGCCTGGGGGGCAGGGGGTCGTAGGTTCAAATCCTGCCGTCCCGACCAATTATTCCTCATGGGTTATGAACCCAAACTAGTCAAAGGCTTGATGCTTGTGGCCCAACTTTATTTCCATTACTCCTCAATGAATGCCGGTAAATCTACCGCCTTATTACAGTCTGCTTATAACTACCAAGAGCGTGGCATGCATCCGTTTATCTTATCGGCTGCTTTAGACGACCGATATGGTATTGGCAAGGTAACGTCTCGCATCGGGTTATCAGCGAAAGCTCAGCTATTCACCCATCAAGACGATTTGTTCTGTGTTTTAAAAGCAGCACACGAAAATAAGCACATAGATTGCATTCTTATTGATGAGAGCCAGTTTTTGAGCCGTGAACAAGTGAAACAGCTTACCAAAGTGGTGGATCAGCTTAATATACCCGTGTTGTGTTATGGCATACGCACAGATTTCAGGGGTGAACTTTTTCCTGGTAGCCAATATTTATTAGCTTGGGCTGATAAGCTAATAGAGCTTAAGACTGTGTGTCACTGTGGCCGAAAAGCCACTATGGTAGTGCGCACTGACGAGCATGGCAAGGTGATTAAAGACGGTGAGCAAGTGGTAATAGGCGGTAATAATCAGTATCAATCATTGTGTCGCCGACATTTTAGTGAACAAATGTGGTGAGCATAAAATGCTTAACCAGGTTTGTAGCCTAAAGCAAATTCATGCTGAATGTCTTTGGGTATCATTTTGATAAACAACAAAGTCATCGCTACCCAGGCCCATAGTGGAGCCATAACTGATGCAGCTGCGGGTGACATGCCTAGGCTTTGGGTTAAAACATAGGTCAGTGCTATAGTCACCATACAAGCGCTGGCCATTAGGCTAATATCATAGGTGATGTGTTTTTTTACAGCATGTCGGTTGAAGCACATCTTCAGAATAATAGCAGTCATCATTAAGGTGACCACGCTACTCCAGCTCCAAGGCAATAAAAACAGCCAGCTTAGGTTGATCCCTAGACCACTGATTAAAATAATGCCCGCTTTTGGTGAGTTGAGAAAAAATTTCATCATGGTGTAAGGTTACCTATGCACTAAGGCAGTATTGGTTAGCAACTCCAGCTAAACAGCTAAAAGCACTTTATGTGGTGAATAGTTTAACATTATCTGCGCAGCAAAATTTGGCTAAAAACTACTATACCTGCAGAATAATCCAATGGTATGTTGTCACTTCTACATAGGCTTGTTAGAAAAAAGCTTTGGGAGTGTTAACGGATGATGAATAATCTTGATTATACCCACACCATAGAGGAGTGGCCGCATTTTTTTATTCCACTTGCAGATGGCACGCAGCTGGCTGTAAGGGCTTGGCTTCCCATCAATGCAGTCATGGCCCCTGTACCAGCTATTTTAGAATATATACCCTATAGAAAACGCGATGGCACTGCTATTCGTGATGAACAAATGCACCCTTATTGGGCTGGTTTTGGCTATGCGTGTATTAGAGTGGATATGCGTGGTTGTGGCGAGTCTAATGGGCTGATGCTTGATGAATACTTACAACAAGAACTAGACGATGCTGTAGAAGTGATCGCCTGGCTGGCAGCGCAGCCTTGGTGCAGTGGAAGTGTGGGTATGATGGGCAAATCATGGGGTGGGTTTAACAGTCTCCAGGTCGCTGCCATGGCGCCGCCTGCTTTAAAAGCCATAGTCACTGTTTGCTCTACTGATGACCGTTATGCCGATGACATTCATTACCGAGGTGGGGCTTTGTTGTTAGAAAACTTTAGTTGGGCATCTACCATGGCCTGCTACATGGCAAAGGCGCCAGACCCATTACTACTTCCAGATACGTGGCGCCAGATCTGGCTGCATCGTTTGGAAAATATGCCGTTTCTAGCGAAAGATTGGTTGGCACATAATTACAAAGATGACTACTGGAAACATGGCTCAATTAGTGAGGACTACACAGCCATCAAAGCGGCTGTTTATTGTATGGGTGGCTGGGGTGATTCTTATTCAGAAGCCATACCGCGCATGATGCAAGGGTTATGCTGCCCTAAAAAAGCATTAATAGGCCCTTGGGCTCATAAGTACCCAAACTTTGCTTCCCCAAAACCTGAGGTGGATTTTTTGGGTGAGGCTAAGCGCTGGTGGGATCATTGGCTTAAAGGTGATAATAACGGCATTATGGCAGAGCCAACTATTGCAGCGTATATCCAAGATGGTGTCGCACCACAAGCCTCTTACGATGCGCGCCCAGGCATCTGGGTAGAAGGTGACCAGTGGCCTCTGCAAGCTACCTGCATGGAATTCAAATTAACTTTATTGGGTGATTTAATAAAAGCCCAAGACCTAGAAAACCACCAAGCTAAAGGTCCTCATGCTGCTATCAATAGTCCGCTGACCACTGGCAGTGCCAGTGGGGAATATTGCATCATTTGGTGTGGGCCAGATTTTCCTACCGATCAGCGCCAAGATGATGCTAATAGCTTGTGTTTTGAAACTCAAAAAATGGCTGAAGCGGTTTCAATATTGGGTGGAGCTGTGTTTAAGACTAGCGTAACGAGTGACCAAAACTGCGGGCAAATAATTCTGCGTTTGTGTGATGTAGCTCCAGATGGCAGCAGCACTCGCATTACTTATGGGGTGCTTAACTTGGCTATGCGAGAAGGGTTAGATTTGCCTCAGCCTGTGGTTGCAGGTGAGCCGATGGATATCACTTTAAAGCTGGATGACACTGGCTATGAAATACCGCAAGGCCACTCCTTACGATTGTCGATATCTACCGCCTACTTCCCTTTGTTATGGCCTGCGCCACTCAAAGCTAATTTGGAGTTAAACCTAAGCTTATCTTCAATCAGCATTTCATGCCATGACCGCAAAGGACAACTAAGGCGAGATTTAGGTCATGGGTATGTTTGTCCAGGTAATGAAACTGTGCAAATTAGGCCTGAAACCCATACCCGCAAAACCCAAGTTAATGCAGCTAATGGCCAACAAACCACACTTATAGATGATGATTTTGGTGAGTTTACTTTTACAGCGCATAACCTTACGGTAGAGGAGACCTGTCACGAAGAACACTCAGTGTTGCCTCAAGACCCTACCTCTGCCACTAGCCTTTGCCGGTGGTATTCACGCCAAGCCAGGCCTGGCTGGGAAATAGACGTACACACTTGCCTTAAAGTCACTTGCGACCAGCACTACTTTTACCTTGATGCCAGTTTGCAAGCGTTAGAAAATGGTCAGCAAGTTCATTTAAAAACCTGGCAAGAAAAAGTGCCAAGGGGTTTTGTATGAGTATATTAGATAGCCAAATGCAGGCCTTTGTAACGCAAAGCTTGGGCCATGACCCTGTAGATGCCACCAATGCCACAGCCAAAGAGCAAAGGCAATGGTACGACGCTAAGTGCAAACAAATAGCATCTCCACTTGCAGATGGTATTGAGGTGCACGACGACCTTGTGTTGGCGCCTTGTGGCCAGCTTGTGCCGGTAAGGCATTATCGACATATTGACCGAGTCAACATTGACCAAAGCATACACATTGTGTTTTTTCATGGTGGTGGCTTTGTGGTGGGCAACTTAGATAGCCATCATGATATTTGTGGCCAGCTTGCTAAAGATGCGGGCTTTGATTTAGTGTCAGTCGATTATCGTTTGGCGCCTGAATATCAATATCCTGATGACATTAACGATTGCTTAGCTGTAGTAGATCACTTGTTAAAACAAGGACAAAAATTAATTTTGGTAGGTGATAGTGCCGGTGGCACTTTAGCAGCCTGTGTGGCGAATGCCCGCAAGAGCTATGTGAGGGCTGAGATTGTTGATAAGCCAGATGCTCAGCTTTTGGGTCAGGTGCTTATATATCCAGCCCTAACCTGTGGTGTAGATACACCATCAATGACAGAGCATGCCTTTGCACCCTTGTTAAGTAAAGAAGACATGGATTACTACCTACCCATTCGTGTAGGTGGCGATGCAAACCGCATTCCACGTAAAGATGAGCGTTACATGCCTATGCAAACACTGGATTATACGCAGTTGCCGGCTACACATTTGTTCCCAGCTCAAATAGACCCTTTAAGAGATGATTGTGAACTTTATGCCCAAGCATTACAGGCTGCTAACGTAGAAGTTACCCATCATTTTTTGGTGGGCGCAGGTTTGGTGCATGGACATTTGCGAGCCCGTAATATGAGCGACAAAGCCGCTGCAAATTTTGCCGCTATTTGTGATGCCATAAAGAGCTTGGGCCAATGTGCCAAGCGAATCTAAGACTACAAAATAAACTATGGTGGTGACTGGTTTTAGTACTAAAGAGACGCTACTTCATTAGCACGCTTTTGCTGTAATTGTGTTAGCCAGTCTGCGTCCATTTCAGGCACTGAAGACAATAGTAATTTGGTGTATTCTGGGTAAGGTGCGGTGAATATCTCTTTTTTACTACCTTGTTCTACCACTTTACCTTGAAACATCACCACTACTTGATCTGCTATAGCTCGAACTGTGGCGATATCGTGGGTAATAAAAATGTAGGTGATGCCCAGCTCTTGTTGCAAGCGTAGTAGCAGTTTCAAAATACCTTCTTGTACTATTTGGTCTAAGGCCGATGTGACCTCATCACAAATGATGAGCTCTGGCTCAGCTGCTAAGGCACGAGCAATACAAATACGTTGCTTTTGGCCACCAGATAATTCACTAGGGAAGCGGTCTAAAAAACTCTCATCCAGTTCAATCAGGTGTAATAATTGCATGATTCTTTGGTCTTGAGCCTGGCCGGTTAAGCCTAGGTAAAAGCTTAGGGGCCTACCAATAATATCCCTTACTGTGTGGCGAGGATTCATGGCTGTGTCTGCCATTTGGTAGATCATTTGGATTGCTTGTAATTGTTTTTTGGAGCGATTTTTCAGAGCAGATGGTAATGCATGTCCATTGAAGGACATCTGGCCTGCTAATGGGGGCAGTAAACCCGTGATGACTCTAGCAGTGGTAGACTTACCAGACCCTGACTCCCCTACAACGGCTAAGGTTTGTCCGCGGGGCACTTTGATGCTGATGTCATTAAGCACTTTTACACTTTTGCCATAGCTGGCATGCACTTGGTTTATTTCTAGAATAGTATCGATGGCTGGTTGTGGTGGTTTTTCTATGGAGCGAACGGCCCAGAGGGATTGGGTGTAGGCTTCTTGAGGGTCTGACATCATTTGCCGTGTAGGTGCGTCTTCAACGGTTTCACCATAGCGTAGCACTTTGATGGCGTCGGCCATTTGCGCAACCACAGCTAAATCATGGGTGATGTAAATGGCTGCTGTATTGTACTTTTCTACAATAGTGCGCATGGCGGTTAGCACTTCCACTTGAGTGGTTACATCAAGAGCTGTGGTGGGCTCGTCAAAGATAATTAGATCTGGCTTAGATGACATGGCCATGGCAGTCATTACGCGCTGCAACTGGCCACCAGAGACCTGGTGGGGGTAACGTTGGCCAATGTTTTCTGGGTCTGGAAGTTGCAGGTCTCTGTAGAGCTCAATGGCATTCTTTTTAGCAGTCTCAGCGTCTGCAATACCATGGGATACTGTTGACTCGATGGTTTGGTCAATTAAACGATGGGCGGGGTTAAACGAAGCAGCTGCTGATTGGGCCACATATGCGATACGTGAGCCGTGCAAGCTTCTAAGCTCGCTGTGACTTAGGTTTAACAGATCAATTCCGTCAAACTTTATAGAGCCACTTACAATTTTACACCCAGGGCGGGCAAACCCCATAGCAGCAAGGCCCAAGGTAGATTTTCCAGCGCCAGACTCACCAATGAGGCCTAATATTTCACCACGCTTTAAAGTGACATCTACGCCTTTAATAATGTGATGCCAGCGGTCATCGCTGTAGCCATCAATATGCACATCTAACATGGTTAGTAAAACGTCATTAGTGCTCATCGCGTAATCCACTTGTTTGATGTAAAAACCAATCCACTACAAAATTAACAGCAACTGTTAATAGGGCGATAGCTGCAGCAGGAATCATAGGTGTTAGGGCGGCCGTTAAGTCATATTCGGCAAATTGAATAAGCCCTGCATTCTCTCGCACCATAGACCCCCAGTCTGCTGTAGGGGGTTGAATGCCCACACCAAGGAATGACAGCGCCGCAATGGTTAAGAATACAAAACAAAAGCGCAATCCAAACTCTGCAACTAAAGGGGGCATGATGTTGGGCAATATTTCCCTGCGCATAATCCACATTAAGCCTTCACCACGCAGTTTTGCGGCTTCTACATAGTCCATAACCACTACATTTAATGCAACGGCACGGGTAAGGCGAAATACACGGGTGGCATCTAACACTGCGATAATAAATATTAAGTTAATTGCGCTGGAGCCAAAAATAGATAACAACATAAGTGCAAAAATAAGGCTTGGAATAGCCATAAGCACATCCACAAAGCGGCTCAACACTTGGTCTAACCAGTTGCGGCTAATCGCCGCCATAAGGCCTAAGCTACCACCAATTAAAAAGGCTAATAAGGTTGTAGCCACTGCAATGCCTATGGTGTTGCGTGCACCATAAATAAGCCTGCTAAATACGTCTCGGCCCAAAGCATCTGTGCCTAAACGAAACTCATCGCTCCAAGGTGCATAAGCCATAGGAAATACTTGCGCTTGGCCATGAGGTGCTAGTATAGGTGCAAACAAAGCTACAATGAGATACAAAAAAATAACAAGCATGCCAAACCACGCTGTGGGTGGCGCAGTTTTTAGCGTACGCCAAACATTTTGTAGCACACTTCGTCGTGCTTTCACCAAGGTAACTTCATTAGCAGCGGAATAACCCTTATTGGGCTTGGTTGGTGTATTCATCGTGGATGTAACAGCCTTGGGTTAGTGATGATAGAAATAACATCAGCAAATAAATTAAGTAGGATATAGGTGCCGGCAAAAATTAAGGCGCAGGCCTGCACTACAGGAATATCTCGGCTTGATACGGCATCTACCATTAGTTGACCTAATCCAGGGTAAACAAACACCACCTCCACCACTACCACACCTACCACTAGGTAGGCCAAGTTAAAGGCGATCACGTTGACGATAGGTGCCCATGCGTTGGGCAAAGCGTGGTGCAAAACCACCTTAACTTTTGAAGTGCCTTTTAGTTGTGCCATTTCAATATAGGGGCTAGCCAACAAGTTTATGATGGCTGCTCTGGTCATACGCATCATATGGGCCACTATTACTAGGGTTAGGGCTAGAGCAGGCAAGGCTGATCTATACATTTTTTCCAATATGGGGGTGCTGTCAGAAATGTTAGCTAATGATGGGAACACTTTAAGGTAAGTGGCAAAGATCAAGATCAAAATGTAAGCCACAAAAAATTCAGGAAAAGAAATCGTGGTGAGGGTGGTGGCGTTTACTACGCGGTCGTACATAGAATTGCGGTAGAGTGCGGCTGTAATACCTAAGGCCAAAGCCAGTGGCACTGCGATCAATGCGGTCATGGACGCTAAAAATAAAGTGTTGGCTAAGCGTGGCTGTATCAAAGCCCAAACTTCACGAGAGCGATCTACACCAGAGGAATTACGACCCGAAAACGAATTTCCTAAATCACCACTTAAGACGTTACCAACCCAGCTTAGGTAACGCTCTATGGGAGGTTTATCGAGTCCCAATTCACGACGAAACGCCTCTACTGTTTCAGGAAGGGCTGCTTGCCCAAGCACTGCTTGACCGAAATCTCCAGGTAAAAACTCTATGGCACTAAAAATAATAAGAGACACTACAAACAGTGTGAGAAACCCCAAGCCCAAGCGCTGAATGACGGTGGTTAAAATAGGATGCACGTGAATAGGTTCTCCATGAGCTAAGGTTAAAATCGTGCGATACCCAACATACTAACACCCAGCCTATGGCCATTGGCAAGGAGTATTGCGTATTTATAATGATGCAGTCACTTAATTGGTGTTTTGTTAACAGGGGTGTTTTTTTGTGTTATCTTGATTGCTCTAACTGTTTTTATGTCGAGATTGATTGGCCTCCAGCTGCTTAAAATAGTAGCTATAGAAAGTATCGATTAACTTTGAATTTTGCGTAAATTACCTTGGTTAGCGAGTAAGTTTTTTTAACTGGAGAATAAAAATAATGTCTAAAATTTACACCGATCAATTTAACCCACTCACTGCAGACATGGGCCGTAGGCAGTTTGTTACCACAAGTCTTGCTGCGGGTATTATATTACCTACAGCAATGGCGATGGCTGGAAGTGCAGTGGCTAGCATGCCTAAAAAAGGTGGCAAATTTAGAGTGGGTATGGGCCATGGCTCTACTACAGATTCCTTAGACCCAGGCACGATAGAAAATGGTATGTCACGTGATGTATTGTATGCCTATGCTAACCACCTGACTGAAGTGAGCAAAGAGGGCCAGTTGATCCCAGAATTGGCTGCTGAATATGGCGCTTCGTCAGACGCTAAAACCTGGACCTTTAAAATACGCCAAGGTGTTACTTTTCATGATGGCAAAGCCCTAACGCCCGCTGATGTAGTGGCTTCCTTTCGCTTTCATATGGGTGAAGATACCAAATCTGCTGGTAAATCTCTGCTGGCAGATGTAACAGACATTGCCATTAACGGTAATGATGTTGTGTTTACCTTAGCTAATGCAAGTGCAGATTTTGCCTTTATTGTGAGTGATTATCACTTCCCCATCTTACCAGTGCGTGATGGTCAGTTAGATTGGGCTTCTGGCATAGGTACTGGCGGTTATGTCTTGGAAAGCTATGAGCCAGGTGTCCGTGCCAAATTGTATCGCAACCCAAATTATTGGAAGCAAGACGCTGCACATTTTGATGAAGTAGAGCTTCTGGTATTGCTGGATACAGTAGCTCGCCAAAATGCCATGATGAATGGTGATGTGGATGCCATTGGTCGAGTAGACCCTAAAACAGTGCATTTGTTAGCGCGTAACCCGAATTTGGATATTTTAGAAACTACTGGAACTTTGCATTACACCTTCCCTATGCGGGTAGATGCTTCACCGTTTGATAATTATGATTTCCGAATGGCATGTAAGCTGTCTGTAGATCGTGAAGAATTAGTGACTAAGATTTTATCAGGCCATGGTGCAATTGGTAATGATCATCCTATTTCTACTGCCAACCCTTATCATAATAGTGACCTAGCGCAGCGGACCTATGACCCAGACAAAGCGGCGTATCATCTTAAAAAGGCAGGGTATGATGGCTCTAATGTTCAGTTGTCTGCTTCTGATGCCGCCTTTGCTGGTGCTGTAGATGCCGCATTGTTGATGAAAGAATCAGCGGCTAAGTCGGGTCTAAATATAGAAGTAGTGCGTGAACCAAAAGATGGTTATTGGTCTAATGTATGGAACAAGAAGCCTTGGTCTGCATGCTATTGGGGTGGACGTCCTACAGAAGACTGGATGTTTACCGCAGCTTATATGGCTGATGGTAAATGGAACGACACCGCATGGCGCACAGGTGCTTCGGTAGAGCGTTTTAATAAGCTGGTTTTATTGGGGCGCGCAGAAGTGAATTTGGCCAAGCGTCGTGAGATTTACTATGAGTGCCAATCATTGATTAGTGATGATGGTGGTGCGTTGATTCCGATGTTTGCTAACAATGTGCATGCGCTAAGTAAAAAGCTTGCCCACGGCACCGTGGCGGCAAACTGGGAGCTTGACGGTGGTAAAGCTGCAGAGCGCTGGTGGTTTAGCTAAGCTAAAACCCCTCAACTAACAGGCTTGTGTGGTTGAACAACCCAAGCCTGTTTTTTTATTTTAAGCGCCCATAAAAAGTCATACGGGCCGATTCAGACAGAGCAATATCAGCTTCTGCATTGTAAGCCAGCACCGCCAACATGCGTGTGGTGTCTCCTTGTGTAGGAGTCACTCTATGGAGTGCATCTCTTCCTCTAAATAGCACTAGGTCGCCAGCATCAATGGCTAAAGCTAACCCTTCTAATTCTCCATTTAATACCAGCCCTACCCCTGGGTAATTCATATCGCCTTTACTTGCATCTCTAAGCTTTGCCACATATTCAAACTGTCCGCCTGCTTTTGGACTTTGAACCAACAACGTGATGGCAAACGACGAATTGTCAAAATGCCAGCCTAGCTCTTGTCCCTCACTAGCGTAATGTAAGTTGATAGATGATAGTGGATCGGCATAGGGATAGAGTTTCTTTTCTCCCATTACAAAGGCTAAAAACGAGCGCAGCTCCTTCGAGTCGTAAAGGGTGCGAAGGGGTGAGTCTAGCCCTATTTGCTCATCAGTAATGCAGCCTTTGGAAGACTGAACCCACTGATTTCTAGGATGATCATCAGCAAAGCTTGGGTCTTTTTGAGTGAGGTATACATTATGACCAGAGCGGGTATAAAAAGCGCAAGATTGTTTGTTGCTGCCTTCATTGACAATAGCAGCACGCGCAGGTGGTGTGAGAAACCCCTTGAGCACCAAAACGCCAGCTTTATCAAACGCACGTTTGCAGCTTTGCTCATACTCACTGTTTTGAATAGGGTGAGTGGACATATTAATCACTTGGCTAAGCTGCATGGTTAACTCCTTAGTAGGTTTGATGGATGCATTATAATGTATTAATGAATCAGTTGAATTGTTTGTTTCTTATTATATATACTCACCTAAAAGAAGAATGGGGTAGGGTGGTTATGTTGTTTAAGCCAACGGACACAAGCAAGCAAAAGTATCATGAACAAGGGTATCTTGTAGTGGATGAAATACTTGAGCTTGAGACATTGCCCTCTTTACATCAAGCCTTTGAAGACGTTTACAGTGGAGTCTTTGAAACTGGGGTGACGCCAGATGAAGTGAATTGGCAGCATGGCACAGGTGATCCAAGCCTCACACGTCAAGTGTGCAATGGCTGGAAAGCTAACCGCAGCATTGCCCAGGTGGTGTTAAGTGAAGACTTAGGCAAGAGCATAGCCCAATTAGCAGGCTGGCCTGGGGTGCGAATAATGATTGACAATTTACTGTCTAAGCCAGCAGGTGCAAGGTCACTGGGTTACCATCAAGACAGCTCATACTTGTCATGGTTTACACCAAGCGATCTTATTTCTTGTTGGATTGCCCTTGATGACACCACCAAACAAGGCGGTACGTTAGAATTTGTAACTTATTCCAATCAATGGCAAAAGAGCGCTCCATCTGGGGAGTTTCATGGCCCAGATGATTATCAAAAACCCATGCACCTTGCTGCTCAGCGAGAAGGTGTAAAGCCTCACATTAAATATGTTGAAGTAAAAGCGGGTGGTGGATCAGTGCATCATGGTTGGACATGGCATGGCTCTGGGGCCAACCAATCTGACAAGCCCAGGCGAGCATTAGTGCTTCATTTAATGCGCTGTGATGCCACTTATGACCCTGCTAAATTTGCACAAGGCATAGGCCCCACCTATAGCCGTTACAAACACTTAGCCGACAATCAGCTAGATGAAAACTACTTTCCAATTCTGTGGCATGAAGATGGCAGCAGAACCAAAGCTCTTGATGACTACCTCAAACCCTAACAAAGATTTCTAATAGGACAAAGTAATTTACACCACACCTAGTGGGCCACAGACAATTAATATAAGGTATTTTTAAATATGACTTCAAACAAATCCATGATTACTTTGTTAGATGGCGGCATGGGCCAAGAGTTGATCAAACGCAGTAGCAAAGAAATTACCCCACTTTGGTCTACCCAAGTAATGATTGATGAGCCTGAAATTGTGCGTGATTTACACATTGACTATATTTTAGCGGGTGCTCGTGTAATTACTTTAAATGCTTACACGATGACACCTGAAAGGCTAAAACGAGATGGTCAGGTGGAAGATTTTGAAAAGCTGCAGATGGCTGCCATAAATGCAGCTACTACTGCACGCAGCAAAGCTGCTATTGAAGGCGTGAAAATAGCCGGCTGTTTACCACCATTAGTGGCAAGCTATCATGCTGAAGTGGCCCCTGAATACGAGGCAATGATAGCTAGTTACAGTGAAATAGTGGCCATTCAAACTGCTCACGTGGATGTGTTTCTGTGTGAAACCATGTCATCTATTGCCGAAGCTAAAGCGGCCTTGTTAGCTGCTAAAACCAGTGGTTTACCGGTATGGGTGTCGTTAACGATACAAGACAATGATCAAGCCCAGCTGCGCAGTGGGGAGCCTTTATCCCAAGCGGTGGAAATGTTACATGAGCATGGTGCTGATGCAATATTGCTAAACTGTAGCAAACCAGAAGCCATTTTGGCCTCCTGGCCACAGATGAAGTCAGATCATGGCTTAACTGGGGCTTATGCAAATGGTTTTACTTCTGTTGATAGCCTAAAGCCTGGTGGCACTGTGAAATCTATGGAATCCAGAGCAGACCTTAACCCAGAAGCTTATGCGGAGTTTGCATTGCAATGGGCCAACAATGGCGCAGGTTTGATTGGAGGTTGTTGTGAAGTTGGGCCAGCTCATATTGCAGAGCTTGCCAGACGCTTTACCCTTGAAGGCTATGCAGTATAAAACCCAGGGCGCCAGTTTATGAAGACTAAACACACATTAATCAGTTTTACCTTTTCACTATTAATGGTGAGCACAGCGTTAGCTAATGTTGATAAAGGGCTCAAGGCCTATGATGCAGGCGATTTTGCAACAGCCTTGTCTCAGTGGGAAGTGTTTGCCAAGCAGGGCAATGCGTCGGCCCAATCTAACTTAGGGTTTATGTATGATAGTGGCACTGGGGTAGTGCAAAACCATGAGACAGCCGCAAAGTGGTATACCTTAGCGGCCAACCAAGGAGACGCTGCGGCCCAATCTAACTTGGGTGGCATGTACGATGTAGGTAAAGGCGTAGAAGAGAACGATACTACTGCAATAAAGTGGCTCACTTTAGCTGCCAAGCAGGGCTATGACCATGCCCAAACATACCTTGGTGTGATGTATGTGAATGGAGAAGGTGTTGATGCCGATTATTTAAGGGCGTATATGTGGTGGCATATCAGTGCTGAAAATGGCGATGCTTCAGCGGGCACCTATAAAGACAGTATTGCTAATAAAATGACGCCGGCTCACTTGGATCAAGCTCAAACAATGGTGCACCGCTGCTTAAACAGCGACTATACCCATTGTTAAAAAAGTGTTTGGTTTTTTATTGGTAGGTAGTTAATCAATAAACCATTATTTTTTGGAACCTAACCTTTCTCGCCACACAATAAGTAGCCCGCCAGCGGCTATCAACAAAGCTCCAGGGAGTAAAGTCTCCCATGGAGCTTCGTCAAAAAACAGCCAGCCTAAAATGAATGCCAGTGGAATCCCAAAATAACTAAATGGTGCCAAATTGCTTGGTTCGGTCATACGATAGCTAATCACCATGCATAACACGGCTGTGCCACCAAAGGTGCCCATCAATATGATCCAGCTTATATCGCTCAACGAAGCTATGGGTGTGAAACCACCCCAGAAGGAGGCAATCAAAGACGCCCCAATCAAGGATGTGGCCGAGGTATAAAGGTTGATCAATGGGCTAGGCACATCCTCATCAAACAAGCGCGCAGTGACGCCCACTAAAGCGTAAAATACGGCAGCAGCCAAAGGTAAAAGCATATACAAGGAAAACCCCATATTTCCTGGCCGAATGATCATTAATACGCCCACAAACCCCACCAATACCGCACTCCAACGCACCCAGCCTACGCGTTCACCTAACAGTGGAATAGCTAGTGCAGTGGTAAATAATGCGCTTGCATAGGTAATGGTAGACGCAGTAGCAAACGCCATTAATCCTAATGACATATAAAAACAAAGCTGGGCTAACGTCACAATGACACCGCGCAGCAGTGCAAGTTTCCATTGGCGCAGTTTGAAGTGCTTGCCAGACTTGCGCCATAGCGTCGAGGACCACAAAGCAATCATAGAAGGAACAAGCCCAAACAAGTTTCTCCACGCTGATAATTCGGCGGCACTATAGCTGGTAGAAAGGTGTTTGATCACTAAGCCCATTGCATCAAAAAGCGTGAGAGCCACAAGGCTTAAAATAATGGCAAGGCCTGTTTTGTCTTTAACATGCATGAGCATTCTGTTTGTGGGGTGTTTCAAGAGCTTTTAAATATTTCCTGAGGTTACCATATATCAGGAGATGCGTTTGAGTGCGTTAAAGGTAATACGCCTTTTATTGTTTTTTATATAAATTGAAATTAAAGGTATTTAGACCAATTCCTCTTAGGCGTGCTAAGGGCTATGTAAAGTTTTATGTATTGGAGTGTTGTTAGTGATTTGGCTCACGTCTGAATCAAAGCTGAAAAAGGATGTAAAAAATAGGAGGTGTGATCAAACAATGATACGTTACACTATAACCGGTCCAGTGTTTAACAATACTCATAGGCCTTTAATGGCTAAAATACAATCTACCCTAAGGGTGCCAGGAGCATACAATTGAACACAGTTGAGATTGAATTGGATGAAAAAATGGACCACAAGAGCTTTATTAATAGCCTCCCTAGTCATACGCGTAGGAAGCTTAACCAACGATCTAATAAACCGGGTTTGATTCGTCTGTTCTTCCACTGGGGATTAATTATAGCCTTTGGGGTTGCCATTCATTTAAGTGTGCCTGGCTGGCCATTATTACTGATCCCGCAAGGAATTTTAATAGTTTTTGTGTTTACTGTGCTGCACGAAGCTATACATCAGAGCGCTTTCAAAAGTGGGTGGTTGAACCACGCTGCTGCCAGGGTATGTGGTTTTTTGATCTTCTTACCTTGCACATGGTTTAAGTATTTCCACTTCGCACATCACCGCTTCACACAAATTCCAGGAGAAGATCCTGAATTAGATTACGAAAAACCAAACAACACATTAAGTTACGTTAGCTATTTTTCTGGAATCCCAACTTGGTTGGGACATTTTAAAACACTATTAGAAAACTCAGTTGGTCTAGCTAGTCCAAAGCTTGTGCCAAAAAATGCAGAAATATTTATTGTCACAGAAGCCCGTTTACTAATTTTGATCTATACGTTGATTTTAGGTGGTGCGATCTTTAATGGCTCTATGAGCCTTTTCTGGTGCTGGATTCTTCCATTATTGCTGGGGCAGCCATTCTTAAGAGGTTATCTATTGGCAGAACACGGGCTCTGTCCTCAGGTGGTAAATATGTTAGATAACACACGCACAACCAGTACTAACACGTTTGTGCGGTTTGTTTCGTGGAACATGTCCTACCACACAGAACACCACACCTTGCCATCTGTGCCCTTTCATAAGCTGCCTGACTTACATGAGCTCATGCAGCAAGAGCTCATTCATACCGAGCCTAGCTATACAGCTTTCATAGGAAAATACCACACCCGATCCACTGAAAATAGTGCAGTCTAATCTAAATATGAAACATAACCTTTTGCTGATTTCTAGTGTCGGTTTGATAATTGTGCTAATGCTATTAACGATTTTTGGCTCACGCTGGTACAACAAAAAGCATACTGGGCCAGCAACTCTAGGCTTAGCTTGGGGGCAACTGACTGAGTGCAATAAAAGCCCAAATTGCGTAAGTAGTCAAACTTCACAAGCGAGCAAGTCGGTCGATTCTTTTGTTACAAAGGGTCATGCTAATGAAACTTGGTTAAAGCTAAAGGCAGTCATTGAAGTTATGCCACAGGCGTCTTTGGTTAAAGAATTTGAGAATTATAGACACTATGAATTCACCACCCCCCTTATGGGATTCATTGACGATTTTGAAATTTTATTTGATGCTAAAGATCAGCTGATCCATGTCAAAAGTGCTTCTCGTGTTGGTCACTCTGATATGGGGACTAACCTTAAGCGTGTCGAGTTATTGCGCAAAAAGCTTGAGCAATAAACGTTGTTACGAAAGAATACATAAGAGCTAAGATGGTCATCCATTTGGTTCAAACCCAAAAGCTAACATTAATGAAATGATTTAAAACAGAGGGTTGAGGGGAGTTTCAAGGAAAAAATGGCGTCCCAGAGAGACGGCCTATCTAGGCCTGTAATGCTTATAATTAGTGGTTATATGTTTTAACTATGCGAGTTATGTACCAACCTGTGTACCAATAACGCAATCTGTCTAGTTAAATTAAAGTTTTATCTTAGTGGAAAATAGAGTGGCTTTTCCTGCTTAATAATCAGCCACAACCTCAAACGCCGTAATTTCATGGCCAATTAAGTTATCAACTTGAGCCGTTGTTGGCCTACCGTACCCCCGATCAAGTATCGCGGTAGCAGCCGCAATCCTAGCCGAATCACTCTGACCTGACTTCATGACATCTACTAGTGTATCCAAGGCGTCATTGGTGTACTGCCGAGCCAACTCAGATAGGTTGAACTTAAGCTCCGACGTTGCCTTATTACCAGCTCCTACTGGCCTACCTGCACCTTCTCTGATACCGCCATGTGATGCCATGTTGATTTCCTTTTGATAAATCTGTCAGGTGTATTTTATCACATTAGGTTATTCGCATGCATGGCCAGACTAGCATCTACCTCAAGCTTTAGCTGCCATATCGCTTACCC
>Ga0308025_1000202_pt1 | contig 32880 bp, 29 predicted proteins | sample Neamet422_FD_201298 | JGI IMG/M metagenome (GOLD analysis project Ga0308025, IMG submission 201298) | Marine microbial communities from water near the shore, Antarctic Ocean - #422 | ecosystem: Environmental > Aquatic > Marine > Unclassified | place: Southern Ocean | collected 2014-10-03
GTCCTATTGCCGAAAAGTTTCGCAACCCGTATCTGTATGGGGCTAAGTTGCCGTGCCATGCCACTACATCAAGAGGTGAATGGGGAATTTCGGCCTCGAAAAATTGCCCATCTATTTTACTGATGATTCGAGTTGAGTGTTCTGTCTTATCGTAAGAAGCTACGGGAAATTCAAAGTCTCTTGCTGAGGCATTCGTGTTAATACCCATGAGACCGGTTTCCGGTAGACGAAAAGCTTCTCCGTAGTTTTCACATACGTACCCTCGAGCAGTTGAGGCCAATAAGTCTACAGAAAATTTTACTCCGCGTGGTATGACCGCTAAGTCCCCGGGGGAAATCCTAAGATCCCCCATTTCGGTTCGTAGCAGTAGCGCTCCGTCATAAGGTACAAACATCAGTTCGCCATCAGTGCTAACGAAAACGGTGTTTCCCATGGAGAGCGCTGCAACGTAATGATGGATTGCACCTCCTAGTTGGAGTGCGGCATTCCCATTAGTGGCAATGGTAGATAGACCCGAGAGCCAATCAGAGCCATCTGAAGTTTTAGGGAATGGGTCCCAACGCAATGGTGACGCTATTGAAATATTGGAATTATCTGGACCAGTTTTTATTAAGTCTAAATTTGTTTCAACAAGATTTTTTAGATGTTGAACAGATGGCCTTATCCGGTAGAGCCATGAGCGACGCTGTTCTTCTCTAGGAGCTGTGAACGCAGACCCACTTAGCTGCTCTGTGTACAGGCCGTGGTTTCCTTTTTGAGGAGAATTTTGGCCTTTGGGTAGTGATCCTTCCAGAGCTTCTGTCTGGAAATGATTTCCGAATCCGGATTGATATAGCAGCTCGGTCACATTTTTATGTTAGTCGTTGGGCTGGCCTCGACCGATTATTCCGTGAGATTCTAGTTCGGCCAACTGCTCATCGGTCAAATCTAGCAACTCATTCAAGACTGAGTTAGTATGTTCTCCTTTTTCGGGAGCGGGTCCGCGAACCCCAACATCAGGGGCATTATGCATTCTGAACGGAGCGGCTACGGTTTCAAATGATCCTACTCGTGGGTGGTTGATAACTTCGAACGCTCCAGTGGCTCGGACCTGAGGGTCTTTTGTAGCTGAAACGGAGTCATTTATAGGTGCCCAGATACACCTGTATTCGTCGAGCCTCGGCATCCAGTGGGAGGAAGGCATTGCGCCAATCGTTTCATCAACTGTGCTGAGGAGGCTAGTCATGTTTCTATATCGCAAACGTCCAGTCGAGAAATCTTGGTTAGAAAGTAGATCTTCTCGGTCTAAGGCCTTACAAAATCTAACCCAAGCATCGCCTGTGTCGGGCATCGCGAATTGGAGCCACCTGCCATCTGCTGCCTCAAAGGCTTCAAGCATTGCAGATAAGGCGTTGTCTCGTGGTCGGTCGTATGCAGGTTTTTCGTCAATAAGAGATGTGACAAGGTCAAGGCTGATCGTCCATGTGGCTGTTCTCAAAAGTGATGCCTCAACGATTTGACCTTCGCCAGTCATGTCTCGAGAGCGAAGGCCAGCCATAACAGCACCGAATAGGGCCATAGAGGTTGTGTGATCACCTGACCCAGGCCTCGCGTGAGGAGGTGGGCCACCTGGAGCAGTTCCGCCACCAAAGACACCCGAACGAGAAAAAAAAGCGGTTACGTCGTATCCAGGACGATTAATTTCTTCACCTACTTCTCCGTAACCAGAAAGTAGGCCAATTACCAAGTCAGGCTTGATATCTAATAGATCTTTGGTACCTAATCCGAAACGTTCTCTACGTTCTGGTAACAGATTCATCACCACTACATCTGATTTTGCGATTAGGTCCCTAGCGATCTCTGTGCCTCTATCTGTTGCCAGGTTAAGCTCGATACCTTTCTTCCCTCGGTTAATGAACTGAAAGGGGTAGTCCGGGTTGTGTTCGCCCTCAGCGACCTTTGCCTGTTTCATCAGTCCACGTATTGGGTCCCCTCCGATTGCTTCAACCTTGATTACCTCTGCTCCAAGGTCTGCCATAATCGCAGTTGCTGATGGTGCTGCGGCGAAGTTAGCAAACTCGATTACTCGAATTCCGTCCAGTGGTGCGACCATTGTTTATCTCCTAGTAGTGACGATAAAAAGATAGTTGTTTTATTCGTTGGGTGCTGTGCGATTTGAAGAGTCAACCAATTGATAGAAAATAACTGGTCTCGAATCAGTGAAGGGTTCTTCGGTAAAACTAACTTTTAGTTGACTAGTAGCTGGAGTTAATGAATCAAGTATAGATGCCTTGTAACTAGGCCCTTGTTCAATGATTTCTGTTGTTTCGTGTAGGTGTTCCTCACGCGATTTAGCTGGCACTATTCATCTTCGACGCTATTGATAAGTAGTCCAATTCCATTCGCCTCCACCTCTATTATGTCTCCTGGTTTTAACCATATAGGTGGATCAAAACGCGCGCCTGCACCAGTAGGGGTGCCTGTGTAAATAACATCTCCGGGTTCCAGGGTTATAAAAGTTGATAGGTACGAGATTAGAAAATCAATGGGATAGGCCATGTTTGCGTGGGTGTCCGATTGCCGGATCTTTCCATTGACTCGTGTCGTAAGTATCAACTCGTCGAAATCTGGAATTTCATCAAGGGTGACAAGGTAAGGCCCCATGGATCCAGAATTCTCCCAGTTCTTGCCTTGGGTCACATTGAATTTAGCATGGCGAACCCAATCTCGAATAGTGCCCTCATTCCCTAAAGTCAGACCCGCAATGTGCTGTCGGGCGCTCTCTCGTGAGATCCGTCGACCTCCCTTTCCCATCACGACTACGATCTCTCCTTCGTAGTCAAGCTGGTCGCTCTCTGGAGGGCGGATAAGAGGTTGTAAGTGTCCTGTCAGCGAGGCGGGAAATCTTACAAAGACGCTCGGATTTTGTGATTCGTTTTTATCGGCGTACTCGTCGTTACGGCCTCCATAATTAACACCGATGCAAATTATTTTTCCTGGTTTTGGGATAGTTCGGAGAAAACGTACTTCTGATAAATCGAGGTGATCAACTTTAGATGACGCGAATTTTTCAACTTCGTTCAATCGCTCTTGATGAAGTAAATCACTTATATCTTTGACATCTGAGAAGCTTTGACTCAGGTCGATTATTCCGTTGCCGTCTTCAGACAAGACACCAAACGAGTCACGACCTTCGTGTGAGAAGCTGAGAAGGCGCATATATAGATTTTCTCCATGTTCTTATCTTGATAACACGTTCTACACTCTGATTAAACCAGGAGCTGGCATGCCGCACATAATTGTTGAATATTCGTCGAACTTAGAGGATTGCCTAGTCGTTGATCAGCTGCTTAGATCTATTCATGAGGCAGCTCTAACACATCCGACTATTCCACTAGCGGGATTGAGAACGCGAGCAGAGCGCAGAGAGAATTATTTGATAGCAGATGGAAACCCTCGGCACATGTTTATTGCGATTCTAATTCGTCTGAACGGGGATCGAGGAGATGGACCGATGATCGAGGTCCGTGACTTAGTGATGGATGCCTGTCGAGGCATTCTAAGTGATCTACAAACTGAGGCGCCCATCGCTTTGAGCGTTGAGGTGCAAGGCATTAACTCGAAGCTCAGAATAAATGAGAATGGGGTTCGTTCTTATATGGAGAAGCTATGACTACTACACAGACATATGAAGAAATCAAGGCCACGGCTAATCGAGGATTGCGACGGTTCCGTGAAGAACCTCTGTCTCACTTCATCGGGGGTAAGTGGGTGAAAAGCATATCGCAGAGCATTTTAGAAAATGTTTCTCCTATCGATGGTTCATCGATAGGAGTTGTTGCTTCTGGTGACGAACGAGATATTGAAGAGGCAGTCAAATCCGCGTCAGCGGCTTTTCCTGAATGGGCGAAGATGCCGGGACAAGAACGCAAAAAAATTCTTCATAAAGTCGCTGACCTTATTGTTCAACGAGCAAGTGAAATAGCTGCTGTAGAAACAGCAGATACCGGTCAACCAATCCGGTTTATGAGTTCTGCAGCTATGAGAGGCGCAGAAAACTTTAGATTTTTTGCCGATGCAGCACCGGGATCTGCTGATGGGAAATCCATGCCTACGAAAGATCATCTTAACTATTCGATCCGTCAGCCAATCGGGCCAGTTGGAGTGATCACACCTTGGAATACTCCGTTTATGCTGTCTACCTGGAAAATTGCACCGGCTTTGGCAGCAGGGTGCACGGTCGTTCATAAACCAGCGGAGTGGAGTCCGTGCTCGGCAGCCATTTTAGCTGAAATAGCTTTCGAAGCAGGTGTTCCGTCGGGCGTATTTAATCTAGTAAATGGAGTTGGGGAGCAGACTGGTAAAGCATTGACGGAGAGCGAAGGTATCAAGGCGGTCGCTTTTGTAGGAGAATCAAGAACTGGTTCGCTCATCCAGGCACAAGGAGCACCAAGCCTCAAGCGGGTTCACTTTGAACTTGGTGGGAAAAATCCTGTGCTCGTGTTTGAAGATGCAAATCTTGAGAGAGCGTTGGATGCTGTAATATTTATGATCTTTAGCCTAAACGGAGAACGATGTACCTCAAGCAGCCGCCTTCTCGTGCAAAGCAGTATCCATGATGAATTTGTCGAGCGTTTAGAAGAGCGAGTTCGTGCTCTTCGGGTCGGGGACCCGTTAGATCCCGATACCGAAATCGGTCCGCTGATCCACCCACTTCATTGTGAGAAAGTGCGGTCATATTTGACAACAGCGGTCAGTGAAGGTGCGACCGTGATCCAAGCTGCCTCTGAGTTCAGTGCGTCATCTAACTACGTGAACCCGGCTCTTTTTGTTGGAGCAGACGAAACGATGCGTATTTCGAAAGAGGAAATTTTTGGTCCTATTCTGACAGTGATACCTTTCGAAACCGAAAGACAAGCCATCGAGATTGCTAACAATGTCGATTATGGTTTAGCGGGTTACATCTGGACGGGTGACACTGGCAGAGCTCACCGTTTAGCGCGTGATTTAGAAGTTGGAATGGTGTGGGTGAATTCCCAGAACGTTCGACATCTCCCAACGCCGTTTGGAGGCTCAAAGAAGTCCGGTGTTGGTCGAGATGGAGGCGACTATAGTTTTGACTTTTATATGGAAACAAAAAATATTGCGGTTGCCTATGACACTCATACTATTGCGACACTAGGGGGTCCAAGATGAATCGCACCTTGAGTGATTCTGAGGTTGAGCTGCAAGCACAACGACATGAAATAGCGCGTAAGTCCGCTCAACAAATTGAGCCCGTTACTGTGGAACATCCAAAAATGACTATTGCAGACGCGTACGCGATTCAAAAAGCATGGCTGAACCTTGAGCTATCGCAAGGAGCTGAGCTAGTAGGCCACAAAATTGGCCTGACATCAAGAGCTATGCAAATGTCAATGAATATCGATGAACCGGATTTCGGGTATTTACTTGATTACATGTTTCACGAGTCGGGGTGTCAATTAGCTGCGAGCAGCTACTGCGATCCGAAGATAGAAGTCGAATTAGCTTTTGTTATTGGTGATCGTCTGAGTGGAGAAAATGTAACAACTGATGATGTGTTGGCCGCAACGGAGTGGTTGGTGCCAGCTATCGAGCTTATAGATGCGCGTTCGTATAGACGGCATCCTGTTACAGGAGCTACTAGAACCGTCAAAGACACAATTTCTGATAACGCTGCAGACGCAGGTGTGATTCTTGGTGACGTGAGAGTATCGCCTGACGATATTAACCTTCGATGGGTCGCAGCGCTTTGCAGCCGTAATGGAGTGATTGAAGAGTCGGGGGTGGCTGCTGCTGTTCTGGGCCATCCTGCGAACGGGGTTGCATGGTTAGCTCGTCAATATTTCAAATACGGCATAGCCCTAGAACCTGGTGAGATTATTCTCAGTGGTTCTTTCACAAGGCCTGTAGATTGTCGGCCGAATGACGAGTTCTCAGTTGATTACGATGAACTAGGAACAATCGATTTTTCATTTACTTAATAGGGTTTTCTTGCACTGAAGTTACTAAATACTCTGTGTGAAGTTTAGTGGGGAGGCCCCCAGCTGATCGACAGGAAATACTTGGCACCACTCGTCTTTTTTTAATTTTTACTTCCCAAGTTTTATCTGAGACACCGACTTCTGCAATCCAACCACCTGGTATTTCTTTAACGATGATATTTCGAGGCAAATCGTTAAGAGTCCAGCCAACTTTAGTGAGGACTGCTCGCTCTGCAATTTGTTCTGGCCCAGGAGATGCGCCCCACCACCCCCTGCAATGAGATTTGAAATTCATTGCGTTGCCCGATGATTCCATGATTGATTCCAGAAGGCTGATATTCAAACCGGCCCACATCCGTCCGTCAGGCAAGGTCATGGCAGTCGGAGCGAACCGGTGACCTCCTGTATGGCTTACCCGATAGACATCTACTCCGTTAACGTTTTGTTCGATCTCTTCTGCAAAACGAGTTCCGTAGCTACCACAGCAAATGTCGTGACTGCCTTGGGTGCATACGAGAACGGAGCGGAGAGAGTTGTCTTCAACTTTCTGGACGCCTGGCATCTCGGCAGGATGATGACTCATCAGGTATTGCCGAAAGTCGTTTAGTTCATCGCTAGAAGTAAAACTGTGCTTGAAGGTATTGGCCCCAGTAAGAGTGCGTTCGAAAATAGTGACTTGAATGTGTTCCGAATTGGCTTTAGGTACGGTTGCTAAAACTCTGGATTTGCCAATCCAAAAGTCTGATTCGGAACTCCAGTTAGTGAGAAGACTGTGTTTGAAAATAGGTTTAGGCCATGGAAGAGGAATTTCTATAAGGATTACTGCTGCTGCTGCAAATGCAGTTCCTCCTGGGTCTTCGTAAATTAACTTGCTGAATTCAGAGCACTTTGGGGATTCTTCTGCCTCGGGTAACAATACAAAAGTTTCGGAAGGGGACCCGGTCGACATACGCCAAGCTTAGGTTTATCTAGTTCGTCATAGTCAAAATTGTTGAGTGGATACCAAAAATTAGGTTGTCTGAATAAACGAGATGCAGTCCGTATACAGGAGCTTGGTAACTGACCTGTCGCCTGGATCGCCGTACTAAATTTGAGCGCACATAGCGCAGGAGAGTTGCTAACTCAGTTTTTTTTCTATTTGGTTTGCAGCGAGGACAACTCTTGCTGAAACAGATTTGGGATTTGCTAGACCTGCTGCTATGTGAACAATAGCTAACGCATAGGTGTTGAAATCACCAGCTGGCTTTATAGGAGCAGCAACAGAAACCATACCTGGTAAAACTTCGCTGGTAGAAGTAGCCCACCCGCGCTGCCTTGCTGCAGAGACTTCGGTTCGTTCACCAGTTAATGGCGGTTTAGCAGAAAGGAGGGCTATTCCCGGTGCTCCTCGGGATATAGGGTGCCTAAAACCTGGTCGATACACGACGTGCGCATCCACGGTGCTTGGTTCTACGCTTTGAATAGTTATTGCTTCATTGTTATCTTCCACTACCAAAAAACTAGTCATGCCAAGTTCGTTACTTAGTTTGGTCATCACTTCGTGTGTCGCTAGTTGTAACTCATCTCGTATCTGTCGGGCAAGAGTTGCTAAGTGAGAGCCTGGTTTGAGGCAGCCATTTTGATCTCTGAAGATCATATTGTGGTCTTCGAGAGTTCGGATAATTCGATAGGTGACGGTTCGTCCGAGATCTAGACTTTCTGCAAGCTGGTCGATTGTCGGAGCTACTTTGCACTGGGCGATCAAAGACAACGCTCTTAGGCCTCTGTCTAGTGTCTGGGATCGATTAGAATCAGCCATATCCGATTAACGCTCCCAAAATCCGATTATAGGTTAATGGTATGTGGGATTTTCGTAGAATGGAAGTTGTAGATGGCAGCACGAACCGGAAAGCAAGTACTGCAGCGGTTTCGTGAAGACCCGCCCAATCTCTGGATCAATGGAGAGCGAGTTACCGACCCGACAACTCACCCGAGCACTCGAAATGCTGTGAATAGTCTCGCTGCTTTGTACGACATGCAGCATTCTCCTGAATTAGTGGAAAAAATGACAGTGACTAGTCCAACCTCAGGAGATTTGGTAGGACGTAGTTTTGTAGTACCAAAAAGCAAAGAAGATCTGCGTAGGCGATCTGAGATGCACAAGGTTTGGGCAGATGCATCGTTGGGTCACATGGGCAGAGCTCCGGATTATATGAATGTTAACGTGATGGCAGCTGGAACTGCCGGTGAGTATTTCGCTCAAATACAACCGAGATTTGGGGAGAATATAGCGAACTACTTTGAGTATGTGAGGGAAAATGATTTAACTCTCACTCACGCGTTAACGAGTCCTCAGATTGATAAATCTAAGCAAATAAATGAGTTTGACGACCCCTACATCGCACTGGGCGTAGTGAAAGAAACCTCGTCAGGAATAATAGTGCGCGGCGCCCGGATGCTAGCCACTCTCCCACTTTCAGATGAAATACTGATTTTCCCTTCTACGGTATTGAAGGGAGGCTCTGACCTAAAGCCTTACGCTTTGGGGTTCTCATTGCCAAATAGTGCCGAAGGTTTGCGATTCCAGTGTCGTGAGCCTTTGGATTTAGGTCGGAGTCATGTCGACCACCCACTTGGTTCTCGATTTGATGAGATGGATGCATTAGTTATTTTTGATGATGTACTCGTGCCGTGGGAGAGAGTGTTCTTAATCGACGATGTTGATTTGGCGAATCAGGCGTATGGTCAAACCGGCGCTGTTTTACACATGGCTCATCAAGTCGTGAATCTTAAGATTGCGAAAACCGAAGCGATTCTGGGGACTTTGCAATCTGTCGTAAATATGATCGGTACGAGTGATTACCAGCATGTGCAAGAAATGGTTGCTGAAGTAATTGTGACTCTCGAAATTATGAAAGCACTAAAAATAGCCTCGGAAGAAACTGCTTCATTAAATCGCTATGGGGTTATGACGCCTGGACGAGGCCCGTTGGATGCCGCTCGTAACTACTACCCGGCGGTGCATCGACGACTTATTGAAATTCTTCAGCTTTGTTCATCTAGTGGATTGATTATGATTCCGACTGAGGCAGATCGCCTTGGCGAGGGCGGCGCTGATATAAAAAAGTTTTTGCAAGGCAAAAATGGAGATTCAGACGAACGACTGAAATTGTTTCGTTTGGCATGGGATATGAGCCTTTCCAGTTTCGGGGGAAGGCAAGGTCTTTATGAGCAATTTTTCTTTGGTGACCCTGTTCGAATGAAACAAGCACTTTACGGAATCTATGACCGGCAGCCATATGTAGACAGAGTGAATGCGTTTATAGCTAATGATCGTTGGCCGAACGCTTGATGGAGCCTCCACTAAATGCTCGAGAAAGAATCAAATTAGCTAATAAAGTAATTGGTACCCGCATCATTCGCACACCGATTCTAAAAATCGCTAAAGATGACATTGGAATCGGTTACCCGGTGATTCTTAAACTTGAATATCTTCAACATAGTGGCTCTTTTAAAGCGCGTGGCGCGCTGCATTCGCTGATGAAACTAGATGTGGGCGTCGATGGAGTTCTTGCAGCTTCAGGAGGCAACCACGGAATTGCAGTGGCATGGGCAGCTAAGGAGCTGGGACATGCAGCAAATATTTTTGTTCCGACTATCACCTCTGATTCGAAAATTAAAAAATTAGAAAAACATGGAGCGACAATTCATCAAACCGGTGAAAACTATGCTGAAGCCTTCGAAGCTTCAGCTACTTTTGCAGCCAGTCGAAAGATGACTACTGTTCACGCCTATGACCAAGTTGAGGTGCTAGAAGGTGCCGGAACGATTGCTTTAGAGTTAGATGATCAATGCCCGGAAGTTACAACTATTGTAGTTGCTTGTGGCGGTGGAGGACTATCTGGTGGCCTCGCTTCATGGTGGGGGACTAAAAAAAGGCTGATTGTCGTCGAAACTGAAGGTACTGGCACCTACGCTGCCGCAAAAAAACTAGCAAGACCTGTAGATATAGATGTTTCTGGGATAGCGGCAGATGCCTTGGGAGCTCGACGTATAGGTACCCAGGGGTGGGAAGCGCTTACTTCCGTGGCTGCTGAGAGCCTCCTAATTCGCGACGATGACGTGATTGACGCTCAAGCAGTTCTGAGAAATGTTCATGGTATGGAAGTAGAACCCGCAGCAGCATTGGGCGTTGCAGCATTGCGCTCTGGTAATGTCCGAATAAGTGAGCGAGAAAACGTTGCGTTAGTTATTTGCGGAGCAAACTCAACTTGAAGCGCCATTCTAGAAAGAGGAGCGTCAGATCATGGTGGGATTAGTCCTAGCGTTAGTAGGCGTCCCCATTGTGACGCTTGGTTTGTATGACCTAATTCAGCGCCGCCACTCAATTCTCAGAAATTTCCCTGTGATCGGACATTTTCGATTTCTAATCGAAAAAATTGGTCCAGAGCTACGTCAATATATTGTTGCGGACAATGATGAAGAACGGCCGTTTAGCCGAGACCAGCGACGTTGGGTCTATGCGACAGCTAAAAAAGAAAACTCTTACTTTGGCTTTGGAACTGATGATGATTTAGATAAACCTGGCCGCATAATTTTTCGTAACGCACCCTTCCCGCTCAATAGAAAATCGTCGGATGAGGCATCGGTGCCCTGCGGGAAGATTCTTGGTGGCTGGCGAAACCGTCGTCAATCTTTTCGCCCTGCATCGGTTATAAATATTTCAGCGATGAGTTTTGGCTCATTGTCAGGTGCGGCAATCAGTGCATTAAACAGAGGATCTAAGCTTAGCAATTGCCTTCACAATACTGGAGAAGGTGGAATTTCGGAACACCACATGCATGGTGGAGATCTTGTATACCAATTAGGTACAGGGTATTTCGGGAGCCGGGATTTAGATGGAAATTTTTCGATTGATGCACTAATGAAAACAATAGCGAATGCACCGGTTAGAGCCATCGAAATTAAATTAAGTCAGGGAGCTAAACCTGGTATCGGTGGACTTCTTCCTGCGGCCAAAGTGACTAAAGAAATCGCTAAGGCAAGGGGCGTTCCCGTTAACAGGGATGTGGCTAGCCCGAGCGCCCACACAGTTTTTTCTGATGTCGAGGGGCTTGTAGAGTTTGTAGAGCTAATCGCTGAGAAGACAGGACTTCCCGTTGGCATCAAATCGGCAGTAGGAAGTGAAAAATTTTGGAATGATCTCGCTTCTTATATGGCAGAGACTGAAAGAGGTCCAGATTTTGTAACGGTAGATGGCAGCGAAGGTGGAACCGGGGCAGCTCCATTAGTTTTTTCGGATCACGTTTCGCTTCCGTTTTGGCATGCATTTCCACTTGTCATCAATGCGTTCGCAAAAGTTGGTTTGAGCGACCACATAGTTTTTATTGGCTCCGGAAAATTGGGACTACCTGCAGAAGCCGCTGAGGCTCTAGCCCTTGGAGTAGACATTGTAAATGTGGGTCGCGAAGCAATGTTGGCGATTGGTTGTGTCCAAGCACAAAAATGTCATACAGGTCACTGCCCAACTGGTGTTGCAACCCAGTCACGATGGCTGGAGAGGGGTTTAGATCCGAAGGATAAGGGCGTCAGGCTAGCGAATTATGTGACTGGACTGCGTTACGAGATGCTTCGACTCTCTCATGCGTGTGGAGTGGAACACCCGGCCTTGCTAAGTGAAGAAAAATTAGCGGTTACGGGTGATGGCCGAGCTCTGATGAGTGCACACTCTTGGTACGGAGTAGCTCCCGAAATTACTCAATCAAAACAACGAGTGGCTGGGATTGCCTCCGCGCTGAAGGAACTGTGAAGAGCTAAGTTCTCTGCATGACACAAATGACCGGTGGCGAAGTTGTTGCAGCAACCCTCGCAAAAATTGGCGTACGACACGTATTTGGCATAGTGAGTGTCCATAACTTGCCTATCTATGATGCTTTATCGTTACGAGACGATATCGAGATAGTCAACGTGCGACATGAACAGGCTGCAGCCCACGCGGCCGACGCGTATTCACGAGCAAGTGGGGAATTGTGTGTCGTTTTAACTTCAACCGGTCCCGGTGCTGTGAACGCGGTAGCGGGCCTTTACGAAGCTGCATTTGTTTCATCTAAAGTTTTAATGATTACAGGCCAGATCGAATCTCGGTTTAAAGGTAAGGGAAAAGGCTTTTTGCATGAACACGAGACGCAAGCCGAGATGTTGAGAACAATCTGTCGGCAAGTTTCTTCTATCCGTCATGGAGAGGAAATAAGTAAAGAAATAGCGCGAGTTGCTGACGACATCCGCTTCGGCCGTCCGCAGCCTGGAGCAGTCGAAATTCCAATTGACTTACAATATAAGATAGTTGATTCTGAAATCGTGGGAACTCGAGAGGTTCCATCGTTAATTCCCGACGAATCCCTACTTGAGGAAGCTGCTCGACAACTTTCGAAAGCAGAGCGCCCAATAATTTGGGCTGGTGGTGGAGTGAATATAGCGGACGGGTCAAAGGCTCTGACAGCCCTAGCCGAGACACTTGGTGCTCCAGTCATGACGACTATAGAGGGGAGGGGTTCAATAGCTGAAGATCATGATTTGTCCCTGGGGTTCTGCTCCGACCGACCTATTATGGCAGAGGCCTTTGAAGAAGCAGATCTGGTCTTAGCTGTCGGAACTCGTTTCCAAAACTATGCGACAAAAGTGTGGACGCTTCCGCTACCAGATCATTTAATCCATATAGATGCCGATGTTGGAGTTATCAACCGTAATTATTCATCTTCGCTGCCCATTGTGGGGGATGCACGTTTAAGCCTTGAAGGCATTTTGGAACGACTGACTAGCTCAAGCGTAGATAACCAGTTCGTGGAGCGTCTTAAAAAGTGGAAAAGAGCTGATCAGGCAGAGCTTCTTAATGAGATTGGCCCCGACCATGCAGCCATTGTTTCTATAATTCGAACAATTCTTCCTCGTGATGGAAGAATTGTTCGTGATTCAACGGTGCCTAACTACACGTGGGGTAACCGTCTTCTGCCAATTCTTGAAAGTCGCACGTCTATGCGTTCCGCAAGCTCAGCTATCGGTCCGGGTCTACCCTTAGGAATCGGTGCCGCTCTTGGTTCAGGTGCTCCAACGGTCGTAATCCAAGGCGATGGTGGATTAATGCTTTCGATCGGCGAGTTAGCCTCTTGTGCCGAGCATCAGATACCAGTAACCATTTGCGTCTTTAATGACTCTGGTTACGGGGTGCTGAGAATTATTCAGGACTCTGTCTATGGGCATCGGCATGGGACTGATTTACCAAAAAATGATTTCGTGAAAATAGCTGAAGGTATGGGAGTGGAGGCCGAGCACGTTCGGGGAATAGGCGAATTTGAGAAAGCTTTTTCTCGGGCTATCTCGAATCCTGGCCCAACTCTTTTGGATATTGATATGAGTTATCTAGCACCGATCACATTTCCGCTGCCAGCACACCAAAGAAGAAAATCAGATGACCATTTATAAGTATAAAAACAAGTCTGTCTAAGAAGAAATAGGCTCGCAATTAAATGGCACGTCCAAGTCAATGCCAACCTTATTCAACGAAGACACAACTGATCCAGGATATGAGACAATGCCCCCCACACGATGTCTCTCCATTGTTTGTTGTTCTATTTCACCTGGTAGGAAAACTTGTTGACCAGGAAGACTGTCTTCTTCACCAGCTGCTCGAATCTGGGCCACCATATTTTCAATATCATCAAAGTAGCTATCTTTCTCACGGAACATAGCTGGGTCCATGAGGAGAAAAAATTGACCGCGATGGCCAACGGCTACATCTCCAGTGTGGTTTGAACCCGCCAAGATACCCGCCAAAATATTCGAGGCAGTTATCATTCCTATGCCTTTGTACCCGCCGATGGCCGGAACTATACCCTTCATTGCTACGTCTGGATTAACCGTAGGGTTTCCATCTCTGTCTAAAAATCCCCAGGCTTCGGGAATTTCAGTTCCTTCGGCGCGAGCTCTGAGAACCTTACCTAGCGCAACTGGGGTCATCGCCATATCAAGAACGATTGGAGCGTCATCTCTTCTAGGGAAAGTCCAAACAATTGGGTTATTGCCGAAAAGTTTTCTGCGACTTCCGAATGGGGCTAGATTCGGGACACTTGTAGTGGTCCCATAACAAACAAAGCCTGCCTCAGCGGCACTGTATGGATAGTTAGCTCCGCAACCCCAGTCATTGGAGTTGCGAATTACACCGGCTACAAGCCCACTTGTTTTTGCTACTTCAATCAGGTGTTCCATGAACCGGCTGATGACTAGTTGACCTAAACCATGATGCCCATCCGCTACAACTACTGCAGGAGTTTCCTGGATTATTTCCATCTGGGCTTTAGGATCTGTTGACCCATCGCGGAACCAATCCACGTACCAGCTAAGTCTCTGGAATCCATGAGTGTCGACACCGCGAGTATCAGACCAAAGCTGGTTATCGACGACGGTTTCTGCATCTCTTAAACTCATACCTGCCGCTATATAAGCAGCGATACCCCATGGTCTTAATTCTTTGAGCTTGAATGACATAGGCTTCTCTGATTGCCCAGCAGATGGGCGATCATCGGGTATACCTCGAGGTGAATGGCTCTCGTTACTCATAGTTCTCCTATCACGGCATCCGCAAACTCTTCGGTGGTGCTAGTCCCACCTTGATCTTGGGTAAGTTCTCTGCCAATTGTGTAAACCTGTCTGATTGCATTGTCTAATCGATCGGCTGCTGAAAAAAGCCCTAAATGCCGGAACATTAATGTAGCGGACAATAAAGTTGCTGTTGGGTTTATTACCCCGAGCCCAGAAATATCTGGAGCTGTCCCATGAGCGGGCTCAAAATATGCGAAATTATTGCCGTAGCAACCAGATGGCGCGAGACCTAAACCACCGATGGTCCCGGCTCCTTGATCCGACAGGATATCGCCGTACAAATTCGGCAGAAGAACTACGTCAAATTCATGGGGTCGCATAACTAGACGATGCGCTAAATCATCGATAATAAATTCTTCGTAATGCAAATGCGGATATTCCTGGACTATCTCTTTGGCTATCTCACAGAACCATTTATCAGTTGCTGGCAACATATTTGTTTTAGCGGATACTGTAATTTTGTTTTGCCTTTGCGTAGCTAACTCACAGGCGAAACGAGTTATTCGCTCTGTGCCAGAACGTGTAATAATTTTGGCGGCAAAGCGACCGTCGGCTGCATCTTCAGGAACGTGTGACCTAGGGTCTGTAAGATTGGCATCTAATAATTTTGAGGCGTGCCCCATGATGCCAACATACATGTCCTCTAAATTTTCTCGGACGATAATGTAGTCAATCCCCGCTGGTGAGCGAAGTGGGCTATTGAAGCCCGGAAGCCATTTGATCGGACGAACATTTGCGTATGTTGATTTGCCCCAACGCATGTAGCGAGCTCCGGGAGTCACTCCGTTCGTAGCGCCAAACAAGACCGTTGATGCTGCATCTATTCTTTCTGTAACAAACTTCTCGCGATCGTTTGAATCAAGTTCTAATAATTCTCTACCTTCGGGCAGGCAATCCCAGCTAATAGCGACATCGAGAGACTTGAGAACTCGAAGAGTTGCGGCCATCGCCTCAGGCGCAGCATCGTCTCCCGGGATGACGCAAACAATCAATGAATCTTTTGAGGTCATTTTGTTCCAACTAGTTAGTGGTTGCAAGCTATAACCAAACTCACTTTCAAGTAACGTATTTTCGCCGTTTATCGGCAGAACCAAACGCTATTTTGCGGACCTGTGGCATCGCACGGGCGTTGAGCACAATCGCACCAAAAACTAAGACCCCCATCTGGTGCTTCGTTCTAGAATGTTGATGATGTCTAAATTCCGTGACAAAAGCACTGTGTTTGGCGTTCCTGGGTTTCTGCCGCTTTGGATAACTGGTGTCTGTTGGCATTGGGGTCGTTGGGCCATAGCTTTTCTGGCTGCCTATCATGTTAATGACCTGACCGACTCTCCAAGAATGGTTCAGCTAACTGGCACAGCAATGTGGGCGCCACTACTTTTCGGCGGAGCAGTAGGTGGGGTAATTGCGGATAGATTTGACCGGCTTACGACCATCCGTATTCAGCTGCTTTTTCTAGTCCCTGCGGTTATTCTAGTCGGCGGACTCGAAATTTTAGGTGAATTACACCTCTGGCTGATGTATCCATTTTTGATAATTGCTGGGGTTGGTTGGGTTGGAGATATGACCAGTCGCCGCTCTTTAGTGCTGGATATTGTCGGCCCGAATAAAATAGATAGTGCTATGGCCTTTGAAAGTATTGCCTTGGCTTCTGGTGCTGCAGTTGGAAATTTAATTGGAGGTGTGGTCGCTCAGAACTTCGGTGTCGGTGTCGCTTTTTTGGTGGTTGCGTTCTTCCTCTTGCTTGGCCTTATATCTCTCAGTTGTATGCCTGATTTAGAGTTACGACCAATAGTTTCGAAAAGCGATAGACCATCTCCATTAGCTGAATTACGTGAGGCCGTGGGGCTTGCTAAAAGCAACAGAGGGTTGAGAAGCATCATTGGCGTTACTGTCTTAACGAATTTTTTTTTCTTTGCTTATTTTCCGGCTGTGCAAAGAATCGGAGCAGAACTAAATGCTTCGCCAACTGAAATTGGCTTAATAGCTTCTATGTCTGGATTCGGGATGATGGTCGGCTCGGCGATTCTTGGGTGGTGGTCGCCTGAGCGTAGAGGGCTTTCTTATGTCTGTGGGTCAATGTTCGGCATGGTCCTGCTCATACCGTTTGCCTTAGGAAATTCTTTGCTTGCGGTTGCTGGTGCTCTCTTTTTGGCAACCTGTGGAAGCGGCTTTTTCGGTGCAACACAATCAACGCTTGTACTAATGGCCGTCGACGAGAACATGAGAGGTCGAGCAATGGGTCTCCTGAGCACGGGTATAGGAGCATTGCCTATTGGGGCATACGTCTTGGGTGAGATCTCGGAGCAAGTAGGTATTCGCTCAGGCGTAGCCGTAATGTCGACGACAGGTCTTTGCCTTATGATCCTTTGGTTAATCAGTCATCCGGAAGTCTTAAAAATGAGACGCAGCGTCTAGGTAAGTTGCATATGCTCTAAAAATTTACAACGTCAAAAGATGAAGATGAGAGATTTAGCTCTACTCAATTCTTGTCTGAGAGATAGATATGTGCATTGAAACCAAACTGAAGTAGCCGCGTTGTTTTGAAAGCTGAACGATGAGTCAGCCGAAATAGGTGTCGCGCTCTTCCGAAGAAAGATGGCAGACAGGCTGCGAGGACAAGCTCGAATGACTACGCTTTGGTTTTTAGAAGAAGACTTTTGAGAGGGCATACGAACAATGAAGGCTGCAGTTCTTAACCAAATACCGGGCGATCTAGTAATCGAAGATATTTCAATTGATAAGCCCGAAGCCAATGAAGTTCTTGTCCAGGTAGTGAACGCGGGCTTGTGTCATAGTGACCTTCATTTTATGGATGCATCTTGGCCAGGAGCGGTGCCCTCGGTTATGGGACATGAAAGCGCTGGAATAGTCCAAGCTGTTGGTAAAGATGTTTCCTACGTAAAACCTGGTGACCATGTCATTACTTGTCTCTCCGTGTTCTGCGGAAATTGCAATCTCTGTCTCACCGGCCGGCCGAACCTTTGCCGAAATAATAGTGCTGTGTCTCGCCCTAAGGGAGCTGCGCCAAGGTTGAGTAAGCCGGATGGCACACCCGTGGATCAATTTGCCCGTTTAGGTGGATTCGCTGAAGAAATGCTAGTTCATCAAAATGCTGTAGTTAAAATTCGTTCAGATATGCCGTTAGATCGTGCAGCGTTAATCGGTTGTGGCGTGACCACTGGTGTTGGCGCCGTATTCAAGACAGCACGAATCGAGCCTGGATCAACGGTGGCTGTTTTTGGTGCCGGCGGCATTGGGCTATCTGCTGTTCAAGGTGCGAGAATTGCGGGTGCCGGAAGAATAATTTCAGTGGATGTTACTGATGACAAGCTTGAGACAGCTCGAGCAGTCGGAGCTACAGACACCGTAAACGGCTCCGAGACTGACGCAGTAATGGCGATCCACGAAATGACTGGGGGCGGAGTGGATTATGCATTCGAGTGCATAGGTCTCAAAGCTACATGTGAACAAGCATGGTCAGCATCTAAGGTTGGCGGGACAACAGTTATTGTTGGAATGATGCCGCTTGGCGAAAAAATTGAAATTCCAGGACACGAAGTCTTCATGATGGAAAAGCGACTACAGGGCTCCATGATGGGATCAAACTCTTTCCGAGTGGATATGCCAAGATACGTCGACATGTATTTAGATGGTCGTTTGATGCTGGACGAAATGATTTCCAGCCACATTAAACTTGAGCAAATTAATGAAGGATATGAGCAGATGCGACAGCGAGTGGGAGCCCGAACAGTCGTAGACTTCAGCTAGGAAAATTTCTGGGGAGAATAATCAATGGACGTTGCAGGCAAGGTCGCTGTTGTGACAGGAGCGGCAAGTGGAATGGGACTGGCTATGGCAAATACTTTTGCTCTAGCAGGCATGAAGATTGTTCTTGCTGATATTGAAGCTGAACCACTTGATGAGGTGGTTAGGGACCTAACTAACGGCGGTCATGAGGCTATAGGGGTATTAACCGACGTTTCGAAGTTAGAAGAAGTTGAAAAACTCGCTGATACAACACTTAGCCATTTTGGTGCAGCCCACGTTCTATGCAATAACGCAGGAGTGGGACTTGGAGCACCAGTCGGTGGAACTTCCATGGCGGACTGGAAATGGACTTTAGATATTGATCTATGGGGGCCGATATATGGAGTCGAAACCTTTTTGCCAATTATGGAAAAACAAGGCGAAGGCCACATAAATTCGACTGCCTCGATGGCCGGACTTTATGCGGGAGCGTCTCTCGGGGCTTACAACGTAGCTAAACATGGAGTCGTCGCGTTAATGACTTCGCTCGAACGGGATTTACGCTGGCAGAACTCAAACGTTCATGCCTCAGTGTTATGCCCGGGCCCGATCAATACCAATATTGTTGATAGCGAGCGAAACAGAGAACAAGATGATGCTGCAAACCATGTTGCTTCTGAACAGGGCGACAAGTTTTGGAACTTCCTTACTAAGACTTTAGCTGGGGGTATGGACCCGGCTGAAGTAGGGCCTTTGGTTTTAGACGCCGTGGTGAACTCTAAATTTTGGATACTGACTCATCCAGAAATGGCTGCTGTAACTATGCGTCAGCATCAAAGCATGGTTGATACTCAAAAATTGACCCGATAAATTTTTTCAGAAGAATATCAGTAATTAAAATTCTCGTATTGTTTGAAAATCTAAAATAGACTAGAAAAAACAGTAGGCTACATAACTAGTGACTGTCACTAGTGGTATTCGTGATCCAACGGTATGGCAGGTTTATCCGGCTAATAGTGCTCCGAGTATTGTTCCACAGTCACTAACTTATCGACGGAAACTTCTCTGGGTGATAGCTTTCGCTGTCTTGGGTTTCGGCTCGCTGATGACGCTGGTTACCGCTGCTTTGCCGACAATCGCTGAGGACCTCGATACTACGGTCACAAATGCTGGGTGGATCCTGACTGGGCTCATGTTGGCAATGGCAATAGCTACTCCGGCAGGCGGAAAACTCGGAGATATCTATGGCCACCGCCGCATATTCCTTATTGGCGTGATTGGAATGACAATCACAATGATAGCTACCTATTGGGTTTGGAGTATCGGGACGTTTATTTTCATACGCGTTCTTTTTGGGCTAAGCGGAGCGCTCATGATGCCAACCGGGATAGCTCTATTGATGCACGCTTTCGGTTCTGCTGAACGTGCCAAAGCAGTTGGCTGGTTTCAATTCGCAATGACTGGAGCTCCAACGATCGGAGTTGTGGCGGGTGGGCCGCTTCTAAATGTTTTTGGGTGGAGAGCAGTTTTTCTGGTTTTCGGGGCAATCAGCACCGCCTCTGCGCTTGCAGCCTTGTTAGTGGTGAAACCCATCCCCAAGGGCTTAAAAGCGAAGATCGATTGGCTTGGAACTTTCCTCCTGGCTATTGCAACGCTATTGGTTTTGCTAGCAATCACTCGTGTGCCTGTGCTTCTCGGGAACGACCGTCAAGTTGCCAGCGACCCTACTTTGCTAGCGATGCTAGTTGGAAGTTTTTTCCTGTTCTGGGTGTTCGTACGGTGGGAAAAGCGAATAGCAAGCCCGCTGCTCGACATGCGCTTGTTTAAGAAACGAAGCTTTTCCCTTCCGCTTTTTTCGGCTGCGTGTAACCAGTTTGCTTATATGGGTGCGTTCATAGTCATTCCTGGCGTGCTGCAGGGTCCTTATGGTTATTCTGTCGGGGCCGCCGCAATGCTGATGGTTCCGCGCCCAGGTGTCTTCGCACTGGCTTCTCCAATGGGCGGTTACCTGGTGACGCGTGTTGGAGCACAGAAGCCAATGTATTTTGGAACTACAGCCATGATCGGATCAATGGTGGCTTTCGCGCTAGGTAGCAAGCCAGGAGGTGTTGGCTTGGCAATATTGATGATTGGACTTATGCTCTCCGGTGTTTCTGCTGGGATCGGGTCACCTGCGTATCAAACACTCGTGGCGAATTCTGTGGAGGATCGGGATTTGGGAATTGCCAATGGAATGAACCAGACGGTTATGTTTATTGGAATGATTTTGGGGATTCAATCAATGCTCGCCATAGCTGGTAGCGACCCATCTACTGAACGTCTTCGTGCAACGTTTATCTTTGGTGCCTCAATAGCAGCATTAGGCTACATAGCTCCTATATTTACCGGACGTCGTTCAAGTTAAAGCGATTATTACTGCGATGAGAAAATTTTTCGGGCAGAATATGTTCCATGTCCTTTCGATCGACAGATTATGAAACCTTAGAAATCGAACCCACTGGAAAAGTCCTTCGAATCTGGCTCAACCGTCCAGAGTCAAGGAACGCACATAATCAGCAAATGATTAAAGAGGTAGGCGATATCTTCCTGGCCCTTAATGCTCAAACAGAGTTTCGGGTGGCTGTCCTTGGAGGACGCGGAAAGTCATTTTGTGCGGGCGCAGACAGAAAAGAAATTTTAACAGCACCATCTAACGATGTTGAAGCTCGTTATAGAGGTCAACTTGGACGGCGAGCTGTAAGAGCTATCGAAGACTGCGAAGTGGTCACGATCGCACGAGTTCATGGGCACGCAGTTGGCGGAGGTTGTTGCTTTTCTACTTCTTGTGATTTCAGATTGGCAACGGCTAACACCGCTTTTTATGTTCCTGAGGTGGAGTTGGGAGTTCCGTTACCGTGGGGAGCTACTCCTCGGCTGATCAGCGAAGTTGGTGCATCTAGGGCGCGACAGATGGTCATGTTGGCCGAACGTATAAATGGAGAAGTGGCCAAGCAATGGGGATTAATTCATGAAGTTGCTGCGGACGAAGATCTACTTGACGAACTAGTGAGCGAATGGGTGAATCGATGCCTAGCGTTGCCTTCGCTTTCCGTTCATATGGCCAAGTATCAGATGCGCGGTTACGCGCAAGTTAGTCGGCTCGGAGATATATCAGAGTTCGATGGAGATGCTTCTGCTCTAGCAATGAGAAGTGATGAGGCGAAAGCTCGATTTGGTAGTTTCGGCACTGGCTAGCAGAGCCTAGTCAACTCCGAGCATCAATTTTGGAGTACGCCTTTTTCATTGCTAGGACCCCTTCGACCGCCTTCGGGATACCACCGTAGATAGTCATTTGAACCATTATCTCCTCAACTTCTTCTCGTGAGAGCCCGTGATTCAAAGCAGCTGGGATATGAAATGCAAGTTCGTCAATTCGGCTCAGAACTGTCAGAATCGAAACAACCACGAGGCTACGATCTCGTCTAGAAAGTTCATCGCGCGACCAGACATCTCCGAAAGCCCAGTTGTATGCAATAGCCCCGACTTCTCCTAAATGATCTAGGAAATTTTTATAGTCATCATCTAAATTTTCTGAGCAACGCCCGTCCGTAAGTGTTTTACGCACGTCATGGGCTCGCAAACGTCGTTCCTGATCATCTAACAGCGCGCTCGGCTGCCGTTCGGGTAGACGCTCGACACCGTCTATAATTCGGAAACGTTCTTCGATCACTCGGGTTGCCTGCATAGCCATTGGAAAGCCTGCGTACGCTGCAACATGAAGTAAAACTTCTTCAATTTCGCTTCGTTGTGCGCCATGGTTCAAGCCAACCATTGTGTGAACTGAGAGCTCTTCAGTACTTCCTATCGTGGCTAAAACACTAATCACGATAAGGCTGCGATCTCGCCGGCTTAGTTGAGGGCGTGCCCAAACATCACCCATAACTACATCGAAAGCGAAACTACCCAAAGCTCCGTGTTGGCGACGCATTGCTCGAGCCCCTCTTTCAGGATCACCGACAGAGCCAGCCATAAAACCATCGAAAACCTCTAGAGCATCGTTGTGTCTTTCTTCGTAGCTGCGTGATTTCATTGCTATTCCTCCTGGATGAGTCAGAACTCTTGATCAGAACCTAGTGCAGCGCGATACAGGTGTGCTCTTTCTTCTTCGTTAGCTAATTTAAGCAACGTAAATACTAGTCCTTGGAAATATGTGGAAAATTTAGTGCTATCACTATGGAGCATGTGGATGGATTTAGATAACTGCGAAGTACTCTCAATAGCAGATCAGCCGAGGGTAAAAATTTAACTGATCTAGAGCTAAACGACTGAGCTAAGAGACTGAGCTAAGGGACAAATGAGGGGTTTAGAAGGAATTCAAGTAGTTGAGATTGGTCAAATGGTTGGTGTCCCGTGGGCAGCCAGAATTATTGCTGATCTAGGAGCAGATGTAATAAAGCTTGAACCGCCTGAGGGAGATCAATCTCGCTATAGGGGCCCTTATAGCGGTAAATTCGATATCAATAAGAGCGGTCTATTTGTCGTTTTGAATTTCAATAAACGCAGTGTTTCGGTCGACTTAGGCACTAAATCAGGGATGGAACGATTACATAGCCTGCTAGCTGACGCTGATCTTTTGATTCATGATTTGGCGCCAGATTTGGTAGATTCTCTTGGTTTAGGAGAACTCTCACTTCGCTCTCGATACCCATCTATGGTCACTTGTTCTGTTACACCCTTCGGGCGCTCTGGGCCATACTCTGGCTATCAAGCAGAAGACCTTCAGGTAATGCATGGCGGGGGCTGGGGATGGCTTACACCTGGAGGTTCTGATCGCCCAGACTTGCCGCCATTAAAACCTCATGGGCAACAAGCTGGTTTTCAGATTGGGTTTGCAGCGGCGACGGTCGCACTTGCAGCGGTTGACAAAGCGCAACGAACTGGAACTGGTGAATATATAGATTTTGCTGGGATGTCCTATATAGCGAGCATGTTAGAAGCGGGCTTTATTACGTATACCTACACTGGCCAGATACCCGGACGCATTGGGACAAGAGTTTTAAATCCATGGAAAATACTGCCGACTAAAGATGGTCGTATCTTTGTTGTGTGTGTTGAAGATGATCAATGGCGTCGACTTAAAGAGATAATGGGACATCCAGAGTGGGCTGAGATGGAAATATTTGATACTCAGCAGGGAAGATCAGATGCAGCCGACCTTTTGCATCTTTGGTTAGGGGAATGGATAGCTCCTCAAAAAACTGCAGATCTTTTTCATCTTGGCCAAGCTAATAGAGTCGCTTTTGCGCCTGTAAACACTATTGCTCAGATGGCTTCCGATCCGCACCTTGATGATCGTGAATTTATTGTTAACTTAGACCAACCCGGTATGGGAGTTCTCAGAATTCCGGGACCTCCAAGTAAGTATAAGAATCCTTGGTGGTCGGTTCGCCGCCCTGCTCCGGCTTTAGGGATTGACCAGACAGCTGGCTTCAAAACAAGCCGACCGACTAGTCAGATTGATTCTAAAGCTGTTAAAGCGCGACCTCTTGAAGGAATACGGGTAGCAGACTTTTCATGGGTCTGGGCCGGCCCATTCTGTGGGCTTCACCTAGCTCATTTAGGAGCCGAAGTTATAAAAATTGAATCTGCTGAGGCACCAGATTTAGGGCGGCGGTTACCGTTACACGCAACTGATTGCATAGAGGGACCGGATACAAATGGGTACTTTAACCAATGGGGACAGGGAAAAAAGAGTGTAAGAATCGATCTTTCCACTGAGAAAGGCAGATCGATAGCGAAAGAGATTGCGCTTAAATGTGATGTTGTTTTATCAAACTTTGGGACTGGAGTAATGGACCGGTTTGGCATGGGTTACGAGGACTTGGTAGCTGACCGAAGCGACGTTATCGTGGCGACGATTAGTGGTTATGGACAGGAAGGCCCCTATAGCAAATACATAGGATACGGACCTACTACGGCACCGTTATCGGGCTTGTCATCGCTTACTGGATACGAAGGAGGAGACCCGGAAGAAGTGGGAGTAGCCCTTGGAGACCCGGCTTCTGGTATTGCAACAGCTTTCGCTATAGTCGCTGCGCTCGCAGCGCGACGTCGAACTGGAGAGGGGCAAAGCATTGACACCTCTCTATGGGAAGCAACGACAGTTTGTGTAAACGAAGGATGGATGGAATGGCTCCTTACAGGAAACGAACCAAAAAGAATTGGCAACCGAGATCCAGTAATGTCACCCCATAACATATACCGATGCCTAGGTGAAGACAACTGGGTAGCGATAGCGTGCCGTACTGATAAAGACTGGAAAAAGCTCTCTGAAATTATTGATTTTGGTAAAGATCAAAATAAATTTGCGACTGCTTCTAAGCGTAAAGAGAATGAAGCCACTATTGATGATCTGATAAATCAATGGACACGAACTCAAGACCAATGGCATGTTACTGAGCTTCTGCAATCAGTTGGTATCCCTGCTATGCCGTCGCTCGATGCCAAGTCTTTAGAACAAAACCCTCATCTTAATGAACGTGGGGTTATCGAACGGCTTCCTCACTCTGCGGTCGGCAAAAAAAGTCACGTTGGTGTGCCATGGCTATTCGATACTGCCACGAACGGAGTACTGCGTTCGGCGCCGCTATTAGGCGAACACACTACTGAAGTGCTCATGACAGTGCTGGAAATGTCTGAAACAGATATTGCAGCGTTAGCTGAAGAAGGGATCTTGAAATAGTGTGTGCTTAATAGGGGTAAGATAGAGCTACACAAATTTATTACCAAAACGTGTGGGATCGTTTGACAAACTGGGGGAAGCGAAGTGAGCGAATTATTAATTCGTGGGGGCACACTTATCGATGGCAGTGGGCGTGCAAGACGTCGCGCTGATGTGATGGTGGATGGCGGCGTAATCACTGAGATAGGTTTGTTAGGGGGCCGTAAAGCTAAACGTATAGTTGAAGCTGAAGGTCAGATAGTTAGTCCAGGATTTGTGGATGTGCATACTCATATGGATGCACAAATTGCCTGGGATCCGATGGGTGAGAGTTCATGCTTCCACGGAGTAACGACTGCTGTGATGGGAAATTGCGGATTTACTCTCGCACCAGTTCGCTCAAACGAACGACATCTTGTAGTTCGGAATCTTGAAAGGGCTGAAGATATATCTGCAGAGGCCATGGCAGCTGGTATCGACTGGTCATGGGAAACTTTTCCAGAATATTTAAATTTTGTTGACAGAACGCCCAAAGGAATTAATTACGCAGGCTATATCGGCCATTCAGCATTGCGAACATGGGCTATGGGCGAAAGAGCTTTTGAAGACTCTGCCAACGAAGATGATCTTGCCCTGATGGTAGGGCAGCTTCGTTCGGCAATGAAGTCTGGTGCCATGGGTTTTACAACCTCGGTTTCTGTAAATCATGCGACTTCTGATGACCGCCCGGTCGCAAGCCGAATGGCGAATTGGTCGGAAGTAGAGCTATTAGTTTCCGAGATGGGAAAATTGGGTGCTGGAATTTTTGAACTAGCTCACCACCATGATCTTCGTTCTCGAGATCCGGAGAAACGCGAACTGTATATCAGCCGTTTGGTAGATCTTGCTGTTCGAACTGGAGTGCCAGTCACTTATGGAATGCTTGCTACCGGTAAAGGTGACTTAGGTTGGAAACCTGTCGTTGAACTTTTAGACAGAATAAATTCTGCAGGAGGAAGGTCTTGGGCTCAGGTGCATACTCGCCAATTCGGGGTACTGCTATCCTTTTCCACGCAGCTTCCTTTTGACTCGCTTCCTATATGGAAAGAACTTAGGGAAGCCACGCTAAAAGATCAGTTATTGGCGCTGAGAGATCCTGGGATGCGCTCTAGCTTGATGTATGAAGCTGAACATGGAGACTATGGACGATCGATTGGCGCAGAGGCCCGCAAACCGGAATGGGAATTCATATATCCGATGGAGTCGGCGCTGCCTCCATACCGGTCGATAGCGGAAATTGCTGTAGCCGAAAATAAGAAACCCATTGATGTTTTTTTTGATGTTGCATTGTCTCATAACCTAGACATTTTCTTTATCCAGGCTGCTGCTAATCAGGATCAATCGGTAGTCCTTGATCTAATGAAACACCCCTTTGCTATCCCAACGTTTAGTGATAGTGGCGCACATGTTACGCAAATTATGGACTCTTCGATTCAGACTCATTTACTTGGGCATTGGGTCCGGAATGAAAAAGCTTTTTCGTTAGAGGAAGCGATTCACCGCATGACGTTGGTGCCGGCTCGAGCTTGGGGCTTTGATGATCGTGGGATATTGGCCGAAGGAAAAGCTGCAGATATTAATATTTTTGACTCAGAAAGCATTAGTCCCAACTTGCCTGAGTTGCTCCATGACTTGCCGTCAGGCGCAGCACGGTTACGGCAGACTTCGGTTGGGATAAAAGCAACTATTGTCAATGGTGAGATTCTTGTTGAAGATGGCGAAACTACAGGCGCGACTCCAGGATTCTTGCTACGCGGCCCGCTGGCGAGTTAGAGCTTAGTTAGAGGTGTCCGGGTCGCTGGGTTCTCTTGCCTTCCAACGTATGCGGAACTATATCCCGGTTCGCTTACCCAGCTAACTTTTCGAAGATCTGAAGCGTATTTTTTAAAAATTTCGATCTGGATATCTTCACTTTCGTATTCAAATGGGTCGTTTAATTGTTGCTCAACCGGGCCTCCTTTTTCGGGAGGGTTTTCGAGGAGGTAACGAGTAGCTTCTCGCCATGCCTGAACTGGCGACTTCACATCTGAATAACCTAAGTCTCTAACGGCTGGAGCAATATCGAGGACTCTATGCGTGTTCGACCAACTGGTGAGCATTGGGCGCGTGGAAGGCGCAAGATAGTGAGGAATAGAAATTAGTTCCCATTCATGCCCAACCTCGTCTGCAACGATTTCAGCGATTTGAGTTATAGATAATGATTGTTGATCTGAAACATTATAAATTTTTCCGATCGCAGAGATAGGACGATCGCATGCGAGTAAAGTTGCGTGAGCTGCATTCTCTATCCACATTTGGCTTTTAAGAGTTAACCCGCCATCGGGAACTATGAGAGTAGGCCTTCTGTCGATTGCTCGGCGAACAATTGGCCATTCTCTAGGCAGTATCTGTCGTGGACCGTATATTTGTGGATATCGAAGATGAATTGCCTCTGGATGGAGAGCAAAGACAGCCTCTTCTGTCTCACGAATTTTTCGTAATTTGCGAAAATGCTCATCATCTCCTACTAGCTCAGCTGAGGATGGATTAGGGACCGGTAATCCTTCCGGGAACAGGTCATCTGGATTAGCAAACCCGTGGTAGACCCCAACCCCACCAATCGTTACTAAGTGGCCAATTTTGCCAGCAAGTAGCTCGACCAAGTCTCTTAGACGGCCATACATTACGACACCAAGATCAAATGTTCTTGTGTTGATTGCTTCAGCTGAGGCATTTCGATCAAAAGGGTTTGTATGAATATGTTCTACCTCATTGCTGATTAGATCAGTTTCGTGTCGCCCTGTGTGCATAATCGTAACTTTGTAGCCACGGCGAGTAAGGCCGTTTACGATAAGAGGACCAGTTGGACCTGTTCCGCCAATTACTAGAGCTGTTTCCATACAGCTATTGTTACCCATCTAGCACTTCTCGTGTGTAAGAAGATTTTTTTTAGTTTAGTCCTGTAGCGTATTGGCAGAACTAAATACCCAGGGGGTAATCGCAGTGGCGACAAAAGCGGGAGATCGTCTTGATTTTGACGGCGGCATTCAGGTAATTGTTACCAAAGGCGGCGAAGGTGATATTACCCATGCTGAAGGTGGCGAAGGACTGAAAGTCGGTAAGCGCTATCAGGATGAAGAAACAGGTATTGAAGTATTAGTTACTAAGCCTGGAGCTGTAACTCTTCAATGCAACGGAAAAGATATGGCTCTGCAGGAGCCAAAGAAAACAAAGTCTGCGGATTGATACCGTTTGAGTAAGAACAGACCTTGACTTCTGACGACTTAAAAGTAACGCGTTCGGAAGATGGAGCCATAGTTCGGTTAGACCTCCCAGGCGGTGAGCTAACCAGTTCTACGGCGTCTCAATTTTCTGATCGTTGTTCCGAAATAGCTCAAGACAGAGATGTCAAAATTGTTGTTGTGAGTTCGCTGGGGACCGACTTCTGTGTTGGTGCTGCAAAAGATTTAGATCGATCGGAAGTAGTCCCGGACCCGGCTTCAGCCTTAGCCGCTGTTTCAGTTCCTGTTGTTGGGCTATTTAGCGGCAAGTGTCACTCAGTCGGTTTAGAAATTGCCCTGTGTTGTGACATCCGTGTTGGTGTTCGAGATTCTACGTTTGAGTTATCTGATCCAATGATGGGCATCCTGCCGATGTGGGGTGGTACTCAACGACTCCCCCGGGCTATTGGAACTGGTCGCGCAACTACGATGCTTCTACTTGGCAAAAGCATTTCTAGTGATGTGGCTATTTCTTGGGGAATCTTGCATGAACTGACAGACACACCGGAAAAAACTTTAGAGGAACAGTTAGTACTTCTTCTAGGTAGTGGCCCAATAGCGTTAGCTATGGCTAAAGAGTCTGTATATCGAGGAACTGAACTCCCTCTGCGCGATGCACTGCGCCTGGAGGGTGACCTTAATCACCAGTTAGCTGCTACTCAAGATCGAGATGAAGGTCTGCGTTCTTTTTTTGCTAAACGACCCCCTGACTTTTCCGGGAGATGACTCAACGTTGGCTCCCTGAAGGTCTTCATAGCTTAGGTGCAGAGCTTGGACGGGCTCTAGACTCGCGCCTTAGAATTCCAGTGGTCGGAGACACTGAATTTTGGCTCGATCTTCCAGAACTTCTGGTACGAAATCCTTCTCGCCCAGAACAGCCAGTTAAATGGAGTAACGGTTACTTATGTGTAGACCTGGGACCAGATGATTTAGAAACGTGGACATCTTTCCTCAGCGTCGCTGGATCAGACCCGGAGCCTGAATCTTTGGCGAAACGAGCACAAATTTGGCGGCTACCGGTCGTTCCGTTTCGTGAGAATGCTCGTAAAGTGCAGCCTTTAGATCTTGGAAATATTTCTGGCAAAGTTGATTTGAGAGGAAAACAAGTACTCGATTTAACCTCTATGTGGGCTGGACCTCTATGTTCTGAGCTCCTTGCTAGAGCTGGTGCTCGCGTAATAAAAATTGAGGCTGATGTGCGCCCTGATGGGCTTAGGTTTGGCGATGGCGATGATGGAACCGGTCAGGCTCCGATGTTTCTAGAACTCAACAAGTCTAAAGAAATTTGGAATTTAGATCTCAGGAAATGCGTTACATCATCGGCCTTTGAACAGCTGGTAAAGTCATCTGACCTTGTAGTTTCGTCGATGTCTCGACGGGCGCTTTTCAATCTAGGTTTGACGGCGGATCACCTAATGCACATAAACAAAAATGTTCGTTCGCTTTCTATTAACGCTTTTGCTGCAGGTGCGCCGGAAGAGAGTTGGGTCGCTTATGGAACAGGAGTCCATGCAGCTTCGGGCTTAGGCTGGACATCAACGATTCCTACCTCTCCTGCGTATTCATACCCTGATCCCATAGCAGGGTTATCGGCATGTTTGATTGCGGTTGCACAACTAGCAGATGAGACTGATCAGCATAGAGAAGTATCGCTAGAAGAATCTATTGCTCCGTTGGTTAACAAATGAAGGAGCGGGTGGAGTTATCTATCGATGAGAATGGCATAGCAGTAGCAACTATTAGTCACGCACCATTAAATATTTATGATTTAGAAATGCGTGATTCCTTAATAGAAATTTTTGAAGCGGTTCGAGATATCCCAGACATTCGATGTTTTGTGCTTCGCAGCGAAGGTAAACATTTTGGGGTAGGAGCTGATTTAGGCGAGTTCGGGAGTGCCGACTCGATATCTGAAGCTAGGCGAATTCGGTGGGAGCGAGATCCATGGAATTTGTTGCTAAGTCTAGAAGTTCCAAGTATTGCTCTACTTCATGGATTTGCTATGGGCTCTAGTCTAGAGATGGCATTATTATGCGATATCCGTATTGCGGCGTCTGACACCGTCCTGGGTCTACCCGAAACCAAGCTAGGAATGTTGCCTGCTGCTGGAGGCACCCAAAGTCTTACGCGAGTTATCGGAGCAAACAAGGCCCTACCTCTGATTCTGACAGCAAAAAATATAGATGCTAATGAAGCATTATCTTTGGGAGTGGTTTCTGAAGTCGTACAGCCGGACAATCTCGAAAAACACGGAATTTATTGCGCCCAAAGAATAGCGCTTATGGATTTGTCAATGACCAGCCGTTTGAAACGATGTATAGACGGTGCAGGAGATTTGCCCTTAGCCCAAGGCCTTGAATTGGAAAGACGTCTGGCCCTCCAGATCGGATAACAAAAAGCCAACTTGTGCGTGAACGATCCCCAAAGAGGTCATCTTTTTGCTGGAATCACACTTATAGAGGTCACGAACTTCACAATATTTGGTAGAAAAATATTGTGAAGTTAAATGGCTATGTTGTAGAGGCTCGCAGCATTGTTTTGGAAGATAGCCCGTATGTCGTCATTGCTTAGCCCCTCAAGAGCTGCATACAGAGAGTCATCATCCCTGGGATACAGACATGTTGGATGAGGGAAGTCTGTTTCAAACATTACGCTCTGATTTCCTAGGAAATCTATTGTCGGTTTGATGGTTGATTTTTCAAACCAAAAGCAACCGTAAAACTGTCGTTTGAAATACTCAGACGGGAGAAGTGAAAGCTCTGATAACTCGTTTGGAGCCGTTTCATACATTTGATGATCTAAAACTTCAAGGAAAAATGGTAACCATCCGATACCGCTTTCAACTGAAACAAATTTAAGTTCAGGAAAGCGTTCGGGAACACCCGAATATATTAAATTACCTACCGTTCGTGCGTTTCCCATAAATAAATTTGCAGATCCAACTGCTAGTTTTCTTTCTGCTCCAAACGAAGGCCATGGAGCCTTCCCAAAGAAATCAAGATTTCCCTTAGACGAACCGATATGGAAATTTACCGGCATTTTTAATTCTGAACATATTTCCCAAACTGGGTTCCAGTCAGAGGTAGCCATATCAGGCATACCCGTTTCTTCTGGATTGGCGCAGGTGACTATTCCTCGTAGACCGTTACTATGAGCTCGCTTAACTTCTGCTACTGCAGCTTCTAGGTCCCACCAGGGGAGTAAAGCCATGCCGAAGACGCGTTGACCCGTATCTTCTTGGAATTCAGCTAGGGCATCGTTGTATATTGAGACGCTTAAGAGCCGTAGCTCATTGTCGGCTGATTTAAGGAAATTCTGATTCCCGAAGCCTGCAACATTTGGATACATTATTTGCGCGTGTATACCTAGAACATCAAGCATCGCGGTTCTAGCTTCTGCTTCGAAGCTTGCTCTATGAACCATCTCATTGTCCATATCAAAGAAAGCGGTACCGGTAATTTTTCGCCCTTCAGTATCAATAACAGAAGAGGCAATCGGCAGTCCAATAGGAATATCTTTGTCGAACCACCATCTTCTTTTTCCTCCTCGTTCGGCCATCTGAGGAACTCGATCTTTCCACTTAGCGGGAGCCCGGCTAGTCCACAGGTCGTAAGGCTCGGACCAGTGGCTATCGGTGTCAATTACTTTCAGTTCGTTAAAAATGTCAAGTCTCAATTTGGTCGCTCTCCGAACTCGGGACTCTGATTACGAGTCTTCTTCAACTCCCAAAAACCGTCGATGTCACCAAGCATAAGCATCCCATCCCAAAGCTTTAAAGCATCAGGTCCTTTCGGAACTCTAGTTATTACTGGCCCAAAGATACCTATTCGTTTATTATCGGATCGGTTCCACGCGATTATGGGCGTGCCGACGTCATCTCCTACGAGCTCGAGGCCTGCATCCATCCGCTCTCTAATAATAGAATCCCACCGCTCTTCATCTGCTGCTTTGGCGTGGGCTCGATCTAATTTAGTTGCACTGAGTGCATCTGCAATGTCGAAATCTAAGTCTTTATCATGATGGATTCGAGAACCAAATTCCCAGTAGAGGCTAGATAAAGCCTGATTTCCATCGATGGAACGCACTGATTCCATGACCCGAAGCATCTTGTGAGTCGTTGTTGCTTTTTGATAGTAAGGACTGTCCTCAGGCGGGTTGTTTTTGAATAATAAACTTATTGGTTGCCATGTGATATCCAGGTCTCTTTTGTCAGCTACTTCTTCGACAACCCAACGGGCTGTCACCCAACACCAAGGTCAGAGAGGGTCTATCCAAAATTCAATATTCTTCGACATAATGGCAGACTAGCTTTCTATTCGCTAAGAGAGTCGGATAATTTGTTTAAGGCACCTAGTGTGCTAACGGGATCATCTCGGATTCTGTACAGGGGAGTTAACGTGAATTTAGGAATGCTCTTATTTATGCCGGCGTCTATAGCTGGAGATCAAGTAATTCTTATCGACACTTCAACGGAATCAGACAGCGGTGTTGCCCGAGAAGTTACATACTCAGA
>Ga0308025_1000206_pt1 | contig 32714 bp, 24 predicted proteins | sample Neamet422_FD_201298 | JGI IMG/M metagenome (GOLD analysis project Ga0308025, IMG submission 201298) | Marine microbial communities from water near the shore, Antarctic Ocean - #422 | ecosystem: Environmental > Aquatic > Marine > Unclassified | place: Southern Ocean | collected 2014-10-03
AAATTGGAGACACACTCGTGTTTTTAGGTTCTGGTTATCAAGGCGCAACCGCAGTAGGCTTATATGTAATTTCTGGATTATTAGATTTTCACATTCCAGAATTAAATAGATCAACTACCTATATGAATCTCTCTTCATTACAAGAATTACTAGGCGCAGAAGATTTAGTAACTTCCTTAATGATTGAACTTGAGAAACCTTCAAAACTGAATGAAACAGCAACCAATATTAAATCGGTTGTCGGTTCAGATTATGAAGTTATGACTTGGGAAGAACTTACACCAGACCTTAAACAATTAATTCAGGCTTCTAGCGCAAAAGGTTACATCATGAATTTTATTCTTTACATGATTATTAGCTTTGTTATGTTTGGAACAGTATTAATGGCAACACAGGAACGTAAATATGAAATGGGCGTTCTTCAAGCAATTGGAATGAAAAAAAGAAGTTCAATGCTACTTGTCTGTATTGAAAACATCATCATTAGTATAATGGGCGTAATACTTGGCGTTGTGGCAGCCAGTCCAATTGCATATTATTTTTATAATCACCCTTTAGAATTACAAGGAGATTCGGCTAAAGCAATGCTAGAAATGGGAGTTGACCCTATAATTCCATTCAGTATTAATCCTATGATTGCTGTTAATCATGGATTAATTGTATTGGTTATTTCGTTAGTCCTTGTCATTTACCCTCTACTAGTTATTAAAAACTTAAATCCTGTTTCAGCAATGAAGCTTTAAAACATTACGAATGAAAACAATTATTAAAATAGCTTGGCGAAATGTTTGGCGAAATAAACTAAGAAGTGGAGTTGTCTTTACATCTGTAGTTTTGGGTATTTGGGCTGGTTTATTTGTTTTAGCCATCAGCTTTGGTATGTTGGAACAGCAAAAAAGAGGAATGCTTGAGTCTCAATTATCTCACATTCAAATTCACCCCAACAACTACTTAGAAGATGTTAAATTAAATCATCAATTTTCAGACTCACAAATTAAACAAATAGAAACAGTCTTATCTACAAATAAAGACGTAGTTAACTACAGTAAACGTTCAATAAGTGAAGGAACTGGAACTACAGCACATGGGTTTTCTAACCTTAAAATTATTGGTGTAACGCCTGAAATTGAAAAACAAGTGACAAGCATACATAACCGAATAATTAAAGGCTCTTATTTCACCAAATATAAAAACAGACCCGTACTTATTGGAAGACAATTAGCTGACCAATTACACCTTGAAGTAGGAAAAACAATAAACATCAGTTTTCAAGACAAAGATCGCAACTTCATTGAAGCAGGATTTAAGGTAGAAGGTATCTTTGGCACACCTTCTCAATCATTCGATAAATCAAATGTATTTATTAAGACAGAAGATTTTACAAATTTAATTGCAAGTCAAAACCCATACATACATGAATATGCGATTAATATCAATGCGTCAGAAAAGTCAACTGAAGTCTCAAACTTAATAACAAGTGAAATCAAAGATGCTACAGCTCAAAACTGGGCAGTCATTGCTCCTGAATTAAGCTTTATGAATGAAACATCAGAAGCGAGTTTAATGGTAATTCTAATCATCATAGTTTTTGCATTAACCTTTGGAATTGTAAACACTATGTTAATGGCAATTCTAGAACGAAAAAGAGAATTAGGTATGATGTTATGCGTTGGTATGAATAAAAAGAAAGTATTTTTAATGATTGTAATCGAAACTCTATTTTTAGCCTTGGCTGCTACGCCAATTGGTCTATTAATATCTTGGGGCTCTATTACTTACTTTGGAAAAATAGGTATCAATTTAGATTCCGTAGGAGATGCACTTTATAAAGCAGGCTATGATAGTATGGTTTTTCCAGAAGTAGAATCAAGCGCCTATATAAATATTACTGTAATGATTATTATTGCTTCATTAATAGCATCAATCATCCCAGCAAGAAAAGCATTAAAATATAATCCAGCAGAAGCAGTTAGAGCAGTTTAATAATTAAGTTATGAGCGTAATAAGAACAGAAAATTTGGTAAAAACATATACTCAAGGCGAGTATAAAATAAACGCTGTGAATGATGTTTCATTTGAAATTGAAAGAGGAGAGTTTACAGTGATTTGCGGTCCTTCTGGGTCTGGAAAAACAACACTTTTAAACATCATGGGAGGTTTAGACAGTCCAACTAGTGGTAAAGTGATTATTAATGACAATGAAATAACAGGCTTATCAGAAAATAAATTAATTGATTTTAGATTGAAAAATATTGGTTTTGTATTTCAAGCCTACAATCTAATTCCTGTTTTAACAGCGAAAGAAAATGTAGGTTTTGTTATGTTAATGCAAGGAAAATCTAAAACTGAGAGAACTAAACGAACTGAGGAATTATTAAAAGCTGTAGGTTTAGAAAAAGAAATGAATAAAAAGCCAGGTCAAATGTCAGGTGGTCAACAACAACGTGTTGCAGTTGCCAGAGCATTAGCATCTAAACCTCAATTCATTTTAGCAGATGAACCTACTGCAAATTTAGATTCAGCTTCAACCAAAAACTTATTAGACATCATGTCTAAAATGAATGAAGAAGAAGGTATTACATTTGTATTTTCTACACATGACCAAAGGGTAATTGACAGAGCCAAAAGAGTAGTTACATTTGAAGATGGAAAACTAATATCAGATGAAATAATTAAAAAATGAAATCAAGGTTAATTCTATTCTTTGCACTGTCCTTTATAAGTAAATATTCATTTTCTCAAGACATTAACTATGGAGAAGAGGATATTGCTGTGAAAAAAAGTTATTGGAAAAAACATTTTAAGTTTGGTGGTTATGTAAAATACATGAACACAAATAGCTTTACAACATTGGATTCTATTTACACTGATAATCTATTTCATAATCGGTTAAATTTAAAATATAATCCTAACTCTAATTGGAGTGTAATTGTAGAGGTGAGAAATAGATTGTTTTATGGTGAATCAGTAAAATATCAACCTGCTTTTTCGGATAATATTAATACTGACAACGGTATTATTGATTTATCTTTTAATATTATTGACGCTGGGTCTATGATTTTAAACTCAACAATTGACAGAGCTTATGTTGAGTACAATAAAAACAAATGGAATGTTAGAATTGGAAGACAACGTGTAAATTGGGGTATTAACTTGGCATGGAATCCAAACGATTTATTTAATGCTTATAATTTCACAGATTTTGATTATTCTGAACGTCCAGGAACGGATGGAATTAGAATACAGTATTATAACAAACCCATGGCAAAATTTGAATTGGCATACAAACCGGGTAAAAATTTAGACCAAACCATACTATCAGCACTTTACAAATTCAATAAAAAGAGTTACGATATTCAATTTTTAGCTTCTAATTACAATACTGATTTAGCTGCAGGTTTGGGTTGGGCAGGGAATTTATGGACAACAGGATTTAAAGGTGAGGCTACTTATTTCCATCCTAAGCAATCAATTAACGATACGATTGGTGTATTAGCGACATCCATCTCTCTTGATTATACATTTAAAAATGGAACTTACTTGAATATTGCAGGTCTATATAATGGGTCAGCAAAAAGTAACACTATGCTTAATTTATTTAATTCACCAACCGAAGTATTATCAGCAAAGAACTTATTACCTAGTGAATTTACTGCATTTGTACAAGTTTCAAAATCTATTTCACCTATTTTCGGAGGTGGGATTAGTGTGATGTACTTACCAACTATTAGTGGATTATTTATTAATCCATCATTAAACTATTCAATTGCTGAAAATTGGGGTTTAGATGCTATTGGACAATTGTTGTTTGCTAAAAAAACTACACAATTTTCAAACCTTAGCAATGCTGTATTTTTGAGACTTAGATGGAGCTTTTAACTATAATCAAAACTAGTTTGTTAAAATCACACTAAAAATTAGAATCACAAACATAAAAAACATACTCACAATTCATTACTTCATTGTTTGATCCAATCTCTTCTATAGTTACTCCCCAATTTGTAAGAAGGTTCTCATCTTTAACCAACGTATCTGTACTATTATAAATAAGTATATTAGCATACATAGTAGGATCCTCTATATTTTCACCTTCTATAAGTCCCTCCTTATAATACACTAACCTTTCCTCTCCAACTTTAACGGTATCCAATTTTATTTCTGACTGAAATTCATGTGTAAACTCAACAAATATATCACTTGTTGAATCATTTTTAATTTTCCAAGATTGCTGATCATGTAATTGTGTACAGCCTAATAAAATAAGTGAACTTAAAATAAATAATCCTATAACCGTGTTTTTCATTTTTAAAAGTTTTTAATGTACAATATACACAAATCTATACCCATACACGTTGGAAAAATAAAAACGTTGGGCATTAGGTTAGATTAATTTAGTAAACTACCATTTAAGAAACAATTTAGGCTTAACTAATTAAGAATTATCAGCAAAAAATCACCTCTCTAATTAATAAGACTAGATATAAAAAATAAAAAAAGCCCTTCATTTCTGAAAGGCTTCTTGTTGTCTCACTAGGGCTCGAACCTAGACTCTTCTGTACCAAAAACAGACGTGTTGCCAGTTACACCATGAGACAATTTAGCTTTTAACAATTTTGTTATTTAAAACAGCATATGTTAATTGCGAGTGCAAATTTATGTATAAATTTTTATTCTAAAAAGTTTTTTTCTACTTTTTTTTCTTTTTTCTTCCATTATCAATAGTTTCTATCTGATCCATAACGGATTGCCAGTCATCTTTTTCTTCTTCAACTTTAAAATTAATGGTTTCTTTGTAGTTTGCTTTAGTAATTTGGATCAAATGAATTGTTTTTCCTATTAGTTTTTCAATCTCATCTAATAACGGCTTTTCCTCTTGACTACAGAACGAAATAGCAAAACCTTTCATTTTCCCCCTACCTGTTCTACCAATTCTGTGAACATAGTTTTCTGGCTGTTCTGGAATATCATAATTCACTACAAATTCAACATGTGGGATATCAATCCCTCTTGACGATACATCTGTCGCAATTAAAATTTTTGTCTTCCCAGATTTAAACCTTTCCATTACAGAAAATCTATCCATTTGCTCTACACCGCCATGAATAGTCTCAGCCTCTATAAAAACACGTTTCATTGCTGCTGCTACTCTTTCTGCTCTTACTTTTGTTCTCACAAAAATCAGCATCTTACTTGCTGGGTTCTCTTTAATAATACGTTCTAAGAAAAAACGCTTATCGTCCATTTGTATGTTAGACACTGAATGCTCAATATTTTTAGATACTGGGTCATTAGGTGAAATTTGAATATGAATCGCATTTCCTTTAATTAATGAATAGGCTGTTTTTTTAATTGTTTTATCAATTGTTGCCGAAAAGAAAAGTGTTTGTCTGTCTTTTGGTAAAAACTTAAGCACATCTTCAATATCTTTTTTAAATCCTAAATCCAACATATGATCGGCTTCATCTAAAACTAAAGTCTCAACTCTATTTAACCTTAAATGCCCTTGATGTAAAAAATCAAACATTCTACCAGGCGTAGTCACTAATATATCAATTCCTTTTTCTAGCCTAACTATTTGGCTATCTTGTTCTACTCCTCCAAAAATAGAAGCTGTTTTAACTTTTAGATGACCACCTATATTATTAAACACATCAGTAATTTGAATAGCTAACTCTCTAGTAGGCACCATTACTAAACATTTAATTCCTTCAGAACGTCTAGAAATTTTAGAACTATGTATGCTATTTAAAATTGGAATAGCAAATGCTGCTGTTTTTCCAGTTCCTGTTTGAGCAATTGCTAACAAATCTTCTCCACGCATAATAGGTGGAATGGACTTAAACTGAATATCAGTTGGTCTAATAAATCCTAATTTTTCAAGGTTATTTTTAATTTCTGGTGAGATAGAATAGTCGGAAAACTTCATAATTGATAATTGTGTTTGCAAACTTACAAAATGTTGAGCCGAAATTTGTTACCTTTGCACAAAATTATTAAGTAATGTGTGCATACCAAAAAAAAGATACTAGTGGAAGAGGAAGAGCAACTGGAAAAAAAGTAGCTCAAAAGACAAGAGGAGGGGATAGTAAATCAAAACCTAAATTTGTACATAAATCTGACGCTTTCAAAAATAAAAAACGTAAAGGTGACGCAGTTCCTACGTTTAGTGAGAATATTCGTTTAAATAAATACTTAGCTAATGCTGGTATTTGTTCAAGACGTGAAGCTGATGTATTTATTGCAACAGGATTAGTTGAAATAAACGGAGAGTTAGTTTTAGAAATGGGTTACAAAGTAAAACCTGATGATGAAGTTAAATATGACGGTGCATTAATTTCACAATCAACGAAACGTTATGTGATATTAAACAAACCAAAAGATTTTATTGCAGGAAGTACTGATGCTTGGGGACGTAAGTCTGTTAATCAATTAGTATTTAACGCTTGTAAAGAGCGTATTGTTGCAGTTGACAGATTAGACAAGTACGGAATGGGAATATTGTTATTTACTAACGATAGTGATTTATTGAAAAAATTAAATCACCCACGTCATACTAAAAAACAAATTTACCATGTAGAGGTTCAAAAAAACATTAACACTGACCATATGAAAGCTATGGTAGAAGGTTTTGAATTACCAGAAGGTGGATTTGCTAAAGCTGAAAAAGTTGATTTCGTTAGAGATGGTAAACCAAAAGAGGCTGGTATTGAGATTCAATCTGGAAAATTCAGAATAGTTGAACGTATGTTCGAACATTTTGGTTATCAAGTTAGAAAATTAGACCGTGTTTATTATGGTGGCTTAACTAAAAAAGATTTACCACGTGGAAACTACAGACATTTAACTGAAGCTGAAGTTGGCTTTATGAAAATGTAATTCAAATAACTATTAAAAAAAGAGGCGCATTAATGCGCCTCTTTTTTGGTTAATACTATCAAAATACACAAAAACTGCAACCTGTTTTTATTTAAAAACAACCGTTTTAACCCTTTGTGTTTTAACACCATCTATTTCTTCATGTAAAATCATAGATTTAGCTTTTGGATCTTGAAAAACGGCATCAATAGTGTTAATTTTAGCCACAGGCACGAATTTCTCATGTAATTCGTTTATCAATTCTAAAGCGTTAAAATTAATTACCTTTTTTGAAATTAGTTTTTCTAATTCAATTCTGTTTTTCACTCTTGACAAATTATCTTTAAACCTCACATCTGTTACTAATTGAGTTAAATTTAATGAGTCACACAAATTATAAAACTGTTTATTACTTCCAATTGCAAACGTAATTAACGCGCCGTCACATGTCGTAAACAATTCTCCATATGGACAAATATTTGGATGTGTACTACCAATAGGTTTTGCAACATGCCCTGCCATTAACCAATTTGTAGCCTGATTTGCTAAACTAGCCAATGCACTTTCATATAATGACACTGATACTTTTCTACCATTATTCGTTTTTAATCTTTCAATTAATGCGACTAACAACCCTTCTTTTAGTTGGTGACCTGCTAACACATCTACTAATGCTACAGGCATTTTAATTGGACCTGAATTTGGTGTGCCATTCATGGACATAAAACCTGTTTCTGCTTGTAAAATCAAGTCATAAGCAACGCGTTCACTATCTTCTCCAAAACCATTTATAGTCCCATAAATTAATCTTGGATTATCTTTTGAAAGTGATTCGTAATCTAATCCAAACTTAAGGTCATCCCCTTTTTTAAAATTAAGAATTACAACGTCAGCTTTATTAATTTGTGCTTTAACACTTAATAAGTCCTCAGAATCAGTTAAATCAAGGTGTTGGTATGATTTTTTATAATTAACTGCGCAAAAATAGGCTGAAACAGTTGCATCCTTATCTTCAGAAGGTAACTTCCATGATCTTGTGACATCACCTTTCGATTTCTTATTTTCAATTTTCACAACGTCACTACCCATCTCCGAAAAAAACATACCTACAGATGGCCCAGCGAGTACACTAGCAATTTCAATTACTTTTAAATCTTTAAAAAAATTACTCATTAGGGATTGGAATTTTAATGATTACTTTTGTTCCTACAACGCCACCTTCTCTTTCATTTATTTGAAACGGTCCAATAATCATCAATTTCTCTCCATTTAATTGTCTTAAAAGCTCAATTCTATTTTCTGTAATCATCATCCCTTTTGATTCATGATCTCCATCAAAAGATTCTTTTAAATTCAAACTATTATCAATCCCTACTCCATTATCTACAACTTCAAAAACTAAAGCGTTTAATTCCAACTTTACATTAATCTCAATTTTTCCTTTTTTAATACCTTCAAGTGGTAAAACACCATGAATGATACTATTCTCAACAAAAGGCTGTAATAACATTGACGGAATCATAGTCATTTCAACATCAACATCAGGATTAACATTTACAAAATAATCAAACTTTTCTCCAAACCTCATTTTTTCTAAAACCAAATACAATGAAATTCGTTCGATCTCCTCATTCAAGCTTACAATGAAATTATCAGCTGTTGAGCTATCTAAATTTTTCCGAATCAATTTTGCAAAACTCGATAAATATTTATTTGCAGATTTTTTATCCGAAATATTAATAAAATATTGAATTGAATTTAATGAGTTGAAAATAAAATGCCTATTCATACTTGCATTAAGCGATTGTTGCTCTAATTCTCTTAACCTATTCTTAAATACAAGCTGTTTTGTTAGTCTTTTTGTTTTGTCATTCTTAGTCTTAAATTTAAATCCTAAATAAATAAACCCACTTAAAATTAATAGAATCAATGTCAAAAACCACCATGTTTTCCAATATGGAGGTCGTATTGTTATTTTAATAGTTTTTACGTCAGTCCAAACCCCATTAATGTTTGTTGCTTTTAACTGGAATTCATATTCTCCATCTGTAATAAACGAATATGTGGCCGATTTTTCTTTTGACAATGGCGACCAATTCTCTTCAGCCCCTAATAACCTATAACTATACTTAATGCTTCTAGAGTTTTTTAAATTTATTCCTACAAAATCAAAAGTCAAGTGATTTTTATTATGTGGCAATACAATATCGTTTGGTATTAACGTCAGCGAATCATATGTTTTAGCATACAATTTATAGTCAAAATTTTCTTTAAATAATTTAATCGATTTAATAGAAAGAAGTGGTTTAGAATAACTAAATAATTCAGAATTAAGACTGGGATCAATTTTAATTAAAGCTGTTGAATTACCAACTAGTATTTGATGTTTTGAATCTTCATAAATTGAATTTAAATTACATTCTAAATCTACTAAACCTTCCTCTGTTGAATAATGAAATTGCTTCAGCGTATCAGTAAACGGATTAGCTTTATTAATTAAGTAAACACCATTAGCACTACTTAACCAAACGTTATCAGATTCATCTTTTATAGCCCCTAAAATGTTTTTTGCTTTAAAATTAGTAGCGTTTAATTTATACTCTAAAATATTGTTTTCAGGTGAAATAATAAATAGACCGTTAATCGTTCCAACCCAAATATTATCATAGCCATCAACAACAAGTGTATTACAATTGTTTTCATTTAATTTTATTTGATTAAAATCGTTCTCAATTCGATCTGTCCATTGCCAAAACAAGCCATTTTTTGTCGCTAAGATTATTTTTTCTTTTGTTATTTGGATTTTATTTATATCATATTTTTTATCTTTTAAAATATGACTATACGCTCCTTTATAGTTTCTCCATAAACCTTTTTTTCCACCAAAATAGATATCGTTATCCTGAATAGATTCAATAGATTTAACTTTACCTTTAATATATTCATTGTGTATAATCTTATTATCCTTCAAATAACTTACCCCTTTATTAAAGCCAATCCAACAGGTATTATTAATGTTTTTTAAACTCCAAATTGCATTTTGAGTCAATCCATGTTGAGTATCAAAATACATAGCCTCTTCATCACCTAACAACACTAAACCTTTATCGTAAGTACCAAAAAAATATTGCCCTTTTTTATTTTCACTGATACTCATTACAATATCGGAAGACAAACCTTCTTTGATAGAATAACTAGTGATTGATTTACCTGAAAACTTTAACAACCCCTTACCCGATACACCAATCCAGATTATATTATCTTTATCTTTAAATACACATTTTACAGTGTTTGATAACAATCCGTTTTGCTCATTAAAATAAGTAACTGTTTCATTATTTTCTCCTATTTGAGCTAATCCATTTATACTTGACGCCCAAATTTGATCTCTAAAAACATAAACATCTCTAACCCTTTCAAAGTTAATATTTTTAGCTTCCAATTTTTTACTAACATAATTATACATTAATAAACCATATCCATAAGTTGATAAATATAATTCATCATTACGAATTGAAACACCACTGAAATTTAGATTTGAAATTGTTGAATCTGAATACATAGTAAACTGACTATTCTCAAATTCATACAACCCTTTATTTGTTGCACAAAGTAAAATAGAATCGTTTAATTCAGCAAATTGTCTTACGCTAAAATAAGATGGGTAATGTTTAAAGTTACCATCTTTAAAAGAATATACACCATTTTTACAAGCGATATACAATGTATCTTTATGTAAAACGATATCATTAATACTAAATTTAGACTCAAAATAATATGGCGTAAATACGTTATCTTTATACTTTGTTATTCCATTTGTAGATGCAATCCAAAGTGTTTTTTCTTTAGACGAATATAATAGCTTATGAATAGTATTACCTGCAAGTCCATCATCTACTGAGAAATTCACAAACTCCTCACCATCAAACTTACTTAACCCCGATTGAGTAGACACCCATAGATAACCTAAATCATCTTGACAAATATCTGTAACTTGAGATTGAGACAAACCTTCTTTTACCCCATAATTGATAAAACTAAACTGTTGCGTAAAACCAACATTAGTATAACAAACGATTACTAATAAAAGAAAAATATACTTCACCTTCAAAGTGCTTTTAATGCTTTCACAAAAGTAGATACTCTATTTCTAGCTACAGGTACTAATTTCCCAGTTTTTAACACTGCAAAATGACCATCTTCATTAATATATTCTTTAAGTTCTGCTAAACTAATAATATATGATTTATGAACACGGTAAAATTCATTTGGATTTAATATGCTTTCATAAACTTTTAACGTTCTTGTATCTAAATATCTTTTTCCATCAGTAAAATAAAGCATTGTGCAATTCCCTGACGCTTCAGCATATAAAATGGTACTTGTTTCAATTAGCTTAATCCCTTTTGTATGACTAATCGCTATCTTATTTCCATATCCTTTATTTTCTATACTTGAAGATAGGTTTTTAATTGCCTCAAAATAAGTATTAAAATTTTCGGGTTCAGAATTATAATTCCCTTTTGTTTCAATCACTTTAGCTACAGCATTTTGAAGATCATCAACATCAACAGGCTTTAATACATAGTGAATAGCGTTTGCATTAAATGCTTTTAAAGCATAATCTTTAAAAGCTGTTACAAATATCACAAAGAAATTTCTTTTTTCTATCGACTCTAACAACTCAAACCCTTCAGATGCTCTTGGCATTCTAATATCAAGAAAAATAAAATCCGGATTAAGTGTTTCAATTTTTTCTTTTGCATCAATAATAGTTCCTGAATCACCAACAATTTCAACATCTGGACAGTAATCATTAACTAGCATGGCAAGGTTTTTTCTTGCTAACTCTTCATCATCTATTATTAAAGCTTTTAATTTCATACAGTATTGATTTTGATTTAGTGTAAAGATAGTGATTCTTTAAAAACATTACAAACCAGTAACTCAGAATTTGACACACTTAACTAAACAAGTTAATCTGTTACAGTTATTTAAATCAAAAATTCATTTAACATTTTTTAACTTCGATTCAAAATAAAAACTTATGAAAAAATTTACACATTTAACAATACTTAAAAAAATTTGGATTTTTAACGACAATGGTAATTAATTCAAAATCACTTTCTCTTTTTCATAGAGATTGTTTTAGTTTAAAATTAATGACGGTTTACAAATGTAAATCGTCATTTTTAATTTAAAAAATAAACAAAAAAGAGGCAATTTAAACATCATATCTTTCATTATAAATTATTATTATTCTCTAATCGATTCAACCCTACCATTTACAACATCAATAAATTCTGTAACTTGAAAGGTTGACAATTCTGTTTTACACCCTTTTACTTTATGCCTTTGTAATTTTCTTTACACATTCAACAAACTTCTTATTCATATTAGCTATATTTAAAATCTCCATTATGTTAATTGTGATTACTATTATGCATTAAAAAAAAGAAAGGTTATACTTTAGAACTTTTATTTTCAACAGTTTAACACATTAACACACCTATAAAACATAAAAAAACATAAAATTAATGCACTAAACAAGCAAAATTGTGTATATTACTGCGATTAAAATGAAGAAACACTATGACTGATAAAATACAATTTGAAATGGAAATTGAGATTAAATCCTCAACTGCTGTTTTATTCAATATGATAAGTACACCAAGTGGCCTAAGTGGTTGGTTTGCAGATGATGTAAACATAAAAAAAGATTTATATACTTTTATTTGGGACGGAAGTGATGAATCAGCTTTTCTTTTATCTAAGAAAAAAGGTGAATCTGTTAAATTCCAATGGGAAGATGATAAAGAGGATGATTTAAAAACATTTTTTGAAATTGCTATTAAAGTTGATGACATGACACGTGATGTAGCTATTATTATAACTGATTTTGCTGAAGAAGATGAAATTGATGAAGCAAAATTACTTTGGACCAACCAAGTAGATTCTTTAAAAAAGACACTTGGCTGTTAATCAATTATTTTTTAATTTCTACAACCCAAACCTTTAACTTTAAAGATTTGGGTTGTTAGTTAATACCAATTTTTATCAAAAAAATTAACACATTTATAATCAAATCCTTCATTGGACCTTTTGTTATAACTTTTGTTATAGCCATGCTGTTTTTATTAATGCAGTTTGTGTGGAAGTACATTGATGATATCATGGGGAAAGGCGTGGACTTCCAGATTGTATTAAAACTATTACTCTTTACATCTGCAAACCTCATCCCTTTGGCTCTTCCTATTGCTGTTTTATTTTCATCCATAATGACTATGGGGAACTTAGCAGAAAGTAATGAGTTAACTTCAATGAAATCTTCTGGGATGTCACTCTTCAAAGTAATGAAGCCCATGTTAATGCTTGTGGTTATTTTATCTGTTGGTGTATTTTACTTTTCTAACTACATATTACCAATTGCAAACCTAAAGCAACGAACACTAATTTATGATTTACAATCCAAAGACCCTACATTTGCAATTACTGAAGGGGTTTTTAATAAATTAAATGATACTTCAATTAAAGTAGACAAGAAGGATGAAAAAACAGGAGAATTACTTGGCTTATTAATCTATGAAAAAAAAGGAAAGATAGTTAAAGCTGAAAAAGGTGAATTATTAAAATCTGAAGATGATCAATTTTTAATATTAAAATTATCAAATGGATCAATGTATGAAAACGGCAAGCTAGATTTTAACTCAAAAGCTAAATATCCATATCGAAAATCTTTCTTTAAAGAAACCATTGTAAAGTTTGATATGAGCGGTTTTTCTCTTCAAAAATCTGATGAAGATTTATTCAAAAGAAATTATCAAATGATGAATTATAAACAACTAGCTATTGCTATTGATTCATTTGCATTATCAAACGATTCAATTAACCAATCATTTAAAAGTAATCTAGTATCCCAAACTGTAATTTATAATACTAAGGCATTAGCTGAGTTAGAAAAAATAGATACTAATGTTAACTCAACTAAAAATCTACATCTCCCAAAAAAAACAGCTTTAATATTTAATCTAGACAGCTTATCAATAGCTGATTTTAACAAAGCCTTAACAACTACTCAAAATAAAATTAGAGCCAAAAAAGATTACATAACAATGAGTCGTCAATTAAGACGTATGAGAGAGGAATCTTTAAACGAATACACAACAGAGTGGCATAGAAAGTTTTCGTTATCTTTTGCATTGATTATTTTATTTTTTATTGGTGCACCTTTAGGCGCTATAATTAAAAAAGGTGGTCTTGGTGCTCCTTTGATATTTGCAGTTCTGTTCTTTTTAATGTATTACATTTTATCAATTGCTGGCGAAAACATGGTGGAATCAAACTCACTTACACCAATTGTTGGCATGTGGATGAGTTCAATGATTCTTGCACCAATTGGGTTATTTTTAACATATAAAGCAGCAAACGATTCTGCATTATTTGACATTGAAGTCTATAAGAAAATGGTAAAAAAATTATACAAGAAAAATGAAAGTACTTCAACTTTGTAATAAGCCACCTTATCCTTCAATTGATGGAGGTTGTATAGCTATGAAAAGTATTTCATTAGGCTTACTTAATAACAATGTTGATTTAAAAATAATTTGTATCTCAACTATTAAACACCCATTTTCAATAACTGATTTCCCGAAAACCTTTGTAAAAAAAACAAAATTAGAAAGTGTTTTTTTGAATACAAAAATAAATATTATTGATGCTTTTTCTTCAATTATAACATCAGGATGTTACAATGTAAGTCGTTTTTTTTCGGCAGATTTAGACATAAAATTAAAAGAAGATTTAAAAGATAATGAATATGATTTTATAATTTTAGAAAGTCTTTTTTTAACTCCATATATTACTACTATTCAAAACAACTCTACTGCTAAAATTATACTTAGGAGTCATAATTTTGAATATTTAATATGGCAGAGGTTAGCACAAAAAGAAAAAAACATTCTAAAAAAAGGATATTTAAATCATTTGGCTTCAAGTTTAAAAAAATATGAAACTAAAATTTTATCTGATGTTAATGGTATTGCTACAATTAGTCATGAAGACACAAAAAAATACCTAGCCGTAAACCCTAACTTAAAAATCACAACAATTCCTTTTGGAATTGATTTTGAAAATTACACGCCAACTTACAACCAACCCTTGGGTAATTTAAAACTTTTTCATATTGGAGCTATGGATTGGAACCCAAATATCGAAGCAGTAAATTGGTTTTTAGATTCAGTTTGGGATAGTTTTAACACCAAAGCTATTGATGTTGAATTACACTTAGCTGGTAAAAGCATGCCTAACACATTACTTAACCTAAATACAAAACAAGTCATTAACCATGGTCAAGTTGATTCAGCTACGGCGTTTATTTCTAATCATGACGTTATGGTTGTGCCATTATTCTCCGGTGGTGGTATGAGAATTAAAATCATTGAAGCCATGGCTATGGGGAAAACTGTTATTTCTACATCTATTGGGCTAGAAGGAATAAATGCAACTCATCAAAAAAATGTTATCGTTGCAAATTCTAAAGAAGAATTTATAATAGAAATAAATCAACTCATTAAGAACCCCAACAAAACAATTGAAATTGGGAAAAATGCGCGACTTTTTGTAGAAGAAGAACATAATAATGACCTGCTAGTAAAATCATTAATATCATTCTCAAATTCATTATAAGATGATTAGTTTAAAGAAAACATTATTAATGACAACCTCAAGGTTTCCTTATCCTCTAGAGAAGGGAGATAAACTTAGAGCGTATCATCAAATAAAAGAATTATCCAAGACTTATGATATTGTATTATGTTCATTAACAAGAACAACAATAAAACAGGAATGGGAAGATGAATTAAAAAAATACTGTAAATCAATTCACATTTTTAAATTGAATTACGCATTAGTTCTTTTTAATACTTTTAAGATGTTATTTACAAACAAACCTTTTCAAATAGGTTATTTTCATCAAAAACCTATACAAAAAAAAATCAATGCTATAATTACTAACTTAAAGCCTGATTTAATTTACTGCCAATTAATAAGAACAGCTGAATATGTTAAAAATATTCATTCAATTCCTAAAACGTTAGACTATATGGATGCACTGAGTTCCGGTTTACTAAGAAGAGCCGAAAACGCAAAACTCATTTCAAAATTCATTCTAAAAACCGAAGGTAATCGTGTAAAAATATACGAGAATAAAATATTTGATTACTTTAACAATCACACCATAATATCAAAACAAGATAAGAAGTTAATTCAGCATCCTAATCAAAAAGATATTACTATTATTCCAAATGGTATAGATGATTACTTTTATAACTATTCAAATCCTAATTTAACTAAGGAATATGATTTAGTATTTGTAGGAAACCTAAGTTACCCTCCAAACATTGAGAGTTGTACCTATATAATTACAAAAATATTACCAGCTTTTAAAGCAAAAGGTATTGAACTAAACGTTTTATTATCCGGTGCAAATCCATCACAAAAAATTCAAAAATTTAATAACTTAAACAATGTCAGTGTATCTGGCTGGGTTGATGACATTAGAGAAAGTTATTTAAAAGGAAAAATATTTGTTGCACCTTTGTTTATTGGTATTGGATTACAGAATAAATTACTGGAAGCTATGGCTTTAAATATTCCATGCATTACAACTTCACTTGCTAATAATGCTTTAGGAGGTAAATCTAATTCTGAACTGATTATAGCCGACACATTAATTGAATTTGAAAACGCCATAACCTTACTATTAAATGACTCTTCAAAATCATTAGCGCTTACTGAAAAAGCACAACAATTTGTGAAAGACAACTTTAATTGGGAAGCATCAGTTAATCAAATACCTTTTTGACACTACAATCTGCTTTGGTTTTTAATTATGTTTACAATCTAAAATTCAATTACGAAAAGTACAGTATTACGTAGTTTAAGTTTTAGAAAAATAATTATTAGAATTACTCAAGCTTAACATTCTGATTTTATGAATGACGTAATATTCAACGAATTTATAAATCCATAATATTATGCATAAACAGTATTATTATTCAGATTAAATAACCTACCTTTGTCTCGAGTTTAATTTTTTCATGATTTTTAAATTCATAGTTTTATAGTTTTTTCATAATTAAAGGAAAAGGAAGATCGTTTAGACCAATTATCTTCCTTTTTTTTTAATTAATGTTTCACAACAAACTTTTGTTGCTCAACATGATTATCATTTATTAATCTAGCAATATAAATTCCATTAGGTAAAGAATTAATATTTATCTGATTACTCCACTCTAACTCTTTTACAACCTGACCATTCAAATTAATAATTTGGATAGATTTTATATCTTTTTCTAACCCTTTAATATTTAACATTTGTGATGTTGGGTTTGGATATAAAGACCATTTTATAGGTTTAGAATTTTCATCTACGCCTACTATAGTTAATGCTAGTTGAATTGCTTTATAAGCATTCACTTTTCCATACCCCCATTCATAACTACCTAAACTACTTATATCTCCAGTCTTCACATCTTCTCTTGCAGTTTCAATAATAATTTTTTTCACTTGCCAAGATGCTAAATATGGATTTGCTTCCCAAATTAACGCACACACCCCTGTAACAACTGGTGATGACATTGATGTTCCACTAATTTTTGTGAAATCATAATTATTACCATTAAAAGAAACTGTTGTTGATGTTGTATAGGATGCATCTGTAAAAGAAGACACAGAAGAACCAACACTAACACCTGGTGCAGAAATATCCGGCTTCAATGTTTCGTTCATTAAGGGACCTTCACTTGAGAAATTAGCTAAATTACCACCAAACACAGCTCCACCCGGAATAATATCTTCAGATTTATGTGCTGCTACTGAAATTGCTTTTGCTGAACAAGCAGGTGCTCCAATTCCATAATGTGCATCTCCAGCCGTATAACCTATTCCATTTGAAGTAAAACCATCTCCCCAATTTCCAACATCAGTAGTTGTTTCACCAACATTCCAATAATGAACAGTTCCAGTATTAGCAAAAGATTTTAAAACTATTTTATAGCTATTGTTTTTCTTAACTCTTAACCTCATTTGAGGTCTATTATTTGTGGGATACATATTATCCATTGATAAGTTATACCAAACTGTATCAGAAATTCCATTTACCACAATAAAACTATCAACATATGTTGCTGTAGAAACTGTAGAAAACATTGGACTTTCACCCATTAATTGATTTGACGAATTTAAAACTTGAATTCCAGCAGAAAAACTGCCATTTACGTCACCCCAAGCATGTAAACTTTGTCCCCAATAGTATTGTGAATATGCTGTAGATGAAAAATTAACTCTAGTCAGAAGTGTATCGTTTGTAAATTCTTTTTTAATATGAAAATTATTATCTCCATTATTCCCTGCAGAAGATACAAACAAGACACCTAGATCAGTAAAATTATCTAATGCTTGACTTAACAATGAAGTTCCATCTAACGCACCGGTGTGATATAATCCCCAACTCATATTAATGACTAAATTTTTATTTTCTGCAATTGACTTATTATACATCCATTGCCAAGCATCTAAAACAGAACTTTCATCCACCAAAAATGTTGAAAATAAGTATTGAGCTTCAAAAGCAACACCACGATATATTGTCCCAGCACCACTTCCGCCACAAATTCCTGCAACATGAGACCCATGATAATTATAAGAATAAATATTTGAAGTATCCGATCCTGCATTTAATAATTCTGTTGGTGTAGAAAACTCAGTTCCATAATTAAAACCTGCAGGATTAGGACCAGAAGTTTTATATTGATCCCAAGCTGCTAAAATTCTTGTGTCTTGTAATAATGTATCATAAAAGTTAGGATGGGTGTAATCAAATCCCCAATCAGTAATTCCAATTAACACATTACTACCGGTAAAAGCTTGAGGTAAGTTTATTCCAGCATGAACACTATCTGCTCTTATATCTTTTAATACTTTATTTAAAGTAGGTTTGATTTTACCTGCCACTTGAATAATATCAATCCCATTTAAATTACCAATTGAATTTAATTCGGTTAACGGAAACTTTACACTTACAATGTTTGAAATTTTCGCCCCTATAAGGATGCCATCATTTTCAAATGATGTTCTATTAAAATCTGAATTTACTTCTGCCAATAATGACAAATAATACGTTCCATTAATTTTATTAATAGGAAATTGAGATAGTAATTCATCCGAAACTTTACCATGATTCAAATTTAAATTCTTTTCAATTGTATATATATCACTTTTACAATTTTGAGAAATTTGAATTTGAGCTGAAGACGTAAAAATCACCATTAGTCCTAAAATGATTGCAAATAATTTATTCATTTTTTAATTTTTATTCAAATATACATAAAATTAAACTTACTATTAATTACCAATAGATGAAATGATAATTTAAAAAGCCATTAATTCAATTAAGAATTAATGGCTTTAAATTTATCTACGACCAGTACCTTTTTCTTCAGGTTTTGATTTTGTTACAGTAGGCTTCGGTTCAGTTACCGTGGGCTTTGGCTTTATTACCTTTGGTTTCGATTTTGTAACTTTTGGTTTTGTAACTTTTGGTTTCGATTTTGTCACAGTAGGCTTTGTTACCTTTGGTTTTGATTTTGTTACTACAGGTTTTGGTTTAGTTACCTTTGGTTTTGGCTTTGTTACTACAGGTTTTGGTTTAGTTACTTTTGGCTTTGGAATATAATTTACATCATATTTTAAAGTACTTAATCCTTTAGAGTTAGTTACTGTAACAACAATTGAATTCATTCCTTTTCTTAAATTAAGTGTCCCTGAAACATTATGAGTCCTTTTAGAATAAATAAAATAATTTTGAGCCCTTCCGTTGACTACTAATTTTACTTGACTTTTATTTTCAATTGAAGTTGTTTTTGCTTTAAAATAAAACTTGTTTGAAGTAACTGTTTTTCTAGTCGTTGTTGGTGACACTGGTTTAATTGTAGGTTTATCAACCACAACTTTGTTTTGTTCATTGTTAGCTGAATGAGTAAAAGTCTCAGTTTTTATAACTGTTTCACATCCAACTACAATTATCTCAACTGTATTTACACCAACAATTACAGGGAATTTTGCTGTAACAAATTGTTGTACATTATTAAAGGTAGAAGTAACAATAGTCCCATTTACTTTTACAGTTACACCGTTAGGATCATTCATATTAGTTACCTCTGCTATCAATATGTATTCAACATTCTTTCCTCCATTTAAACTTCTAGCACTTGTTACTTTACTAATCTTATCTATTTTAATAATAGGAGGGATACAAGGCATAAGATAATCAACATGCATTGTATTTATAACCGCTTCACATGTATTTGCTGTAATTTCAATATCTGACCCATTTTCACTTAAAGAAAGTGTTGCTGTAAGCACACCATTAGTAAAATCAAATGCTTTAATTTGACCATTTACTTTTAATGTTAATTCTGATGCAGAACTTACATTTGTAAGTATTGCTTTTAATGGATAAAAATTGTTATCATAGTTTGTAACAGTAACAAAGTTAATTACTGGTGTATGACAAGGTATAAGATAATCAACATGCATTGTATTTATAACTTCTTCACATGTATTTGCTGTAATTTCTATATCTGATCCATTTTCACTTAAAGAAAGTGTTGCCGTAAGCACGCCATTATTAAAATCAAATGCTTCAATTTGACCATTTACTTTTAATGTTAATTCTGATGCAGAGTTTACATTTGTAAGTATTACTTTTAATGGATAAAAATTGTTATCATAGTTTGTAACAGTAACAAAGTTAATTATTGGAGTATTACAAGGTATAGTATAAGTAACAATAAAACTAACCTCTTCTTTCTCACATCCATTTACTATAAAACGAATCGTATTATCTCCTTCTTGTAAATTAACATTTGCAGTAATAATACCTGTCACATTATTAAAAGTGAATTTAACACTTTGTCCATTTACCTCAACTGTAATGTCATTATTACTAGTTACTTCAGTAACAGAAGCAGTTAATACATAACTATCTGAATCAACCATAATCGCACTAGTTAAAATTACAACCGGTTTATCACAATTCTCTCTTACAATACTATATATATATTGATCTCTTCCACAATTATTAATGGCATCAATAACAACAGTATTAACGCCAACATTTAGTACAGCATCATCAATCATAAAAGTAGATGCATTTCCATTTAAACTGACAGGTACAATTACACTGTTAACAGTTGCAATTATATTAGTAACGCCCACCACATTTTGAACCTCAAAGAAGAAATTATATACAGAATCATATGTCGGCCCCGAAATCACTTGTGTTGTTGAAATAATAGGTTTATCACATGGAACTTCAGCCTGTTTTAATATTAATATAAATGCTGATTTATTAGTTCCACATTGGTTAGACACATGAATAGTAAAAGAATTAGACCCAGCTAACATAACAAGCTGTTTTGATGCTGTATTTGTAGCTATATTATAAGTCATATTACCAACAGATACACCATTGTGAAATAATTCTATAACTGTACCTACAATATAATTATTAACCTGTGCTTTAATTGTAACAGCCGGGTTAGTAACAGTCGTGTTTGGTTGTGGAATAACACCACCTACAACAGGAGTAACACAAGGTTCTTTTTCTTTTAAACTCACAATAGCTAACTTTGAATCTGATCCGAAAGTATTACTTACAGTAATTTCAAAAATAGTATTTCCATAATTTAAAATTGTGTTGTATTGAATTGTATTATTTGTAAAAGAATATTGACTATCTAATATTACTACACCATTAACTTTTAAAATAATTTGATTTTTCACATCAACGTTAGTTGTTGTAGCACTCATTACAAAAGGTGAACTTATCACATTAAAAGGTGTGATAGGTGGATTTGTAAATACAACACTTGGAGGCGTTGGTCTTACAGCTAGTTTATAAATAATTAATCTTGTTTTACTATCTACACCTGAAGTGTTTGTCCCTTTTATATATACGGAATTATTTCCATTAACTAAAGTAACGGGTAAATTCAGTACTTTGGTTACTTGATTAAACGTAAAATCTGAAGTGATAACACCATTAAATTTAACTTCAATATCTGAAGCATTATCAACATTCAATACAGTTGCATTTACAATGATATTTTGAACGTCAAAAACAATATTATCAGTTGCAGGGCTTATGATAGTTACTACTGGTTTTGACTCAAGTACAACTTCTCTTTCAAGCACAATTGTAGTTGTTGCCACATCTTGCCCATATTGATTAATACCTTTAACCTCAAATACATTTACACCATAGTTTAATCCAACAGTAAAACTAACTAGATTTGAAGATGAAGCATAATTAAAACTTGTAATTTCATTACCATTCATTTTCACAGTAATATCACTTACTGAATTAACATGTAAAACTTTAGAAACAACGGTATAATTACTAACAAAAACAGCTATAGGTGAACTTCCAGGATTTATAAAACTAACTATTGGTGGTTTAGGTGCTTCTGGAATTTTATAAATCAATGTAGTTGTTGCCATATCTTGCCCAACATTGTTCGTTCCTTTAATAGACAATATATTAACCCCTAATACTAAATCATTAAGTTGTACTTGTACTTGCTTGTTAGTTGTGTTAAAAGAAAAATTAGAGATCGTATTCCCATTGAATCTAATGTCAATATCAGACTGTACTTCTACATTTAAAACTGTTCCAATTATATTAATTGAATTTACCTCAATAGTATAAGGACTAATATTTGGAGATGTAATTGTCACAATCGGTGGATTCATCTCTTCTACCTCCGGAATACTCAAAATAATGAGTGTTATCTCTTCATCAGATCCTGCAGTATTTGTTCCTGATATTTCAAATATATTTTGACCAGGCTGTAGAATCACATCTGAATCAAATTCGTCTGTATTTGAATTGTAAATAAAATCATTAGTTATATACCCGTTATGTTTAAACGAAATATTATTTTTTCCAGTAACATAAAACACATTAGCGTCAATATGAAAATTAGGATTAAAAACCGTTATCGGAGAATGATTTGGATTGGTAAAATCAACAACTGGTTTTTGAGGCGTAGGACTTGGTGTACTTCCACCAGTATATTCTATTGGCGTTGGTAGTGGAGCAGGTACTGTTCCAGTTTGATTAGACTGACTTCCTCTACCTAAATAAAATTTAAACCCTGCAGACACATAGTGATATCTATCATTAATATTTGAAACTGTACCATCCATATTATTTGGCATCCCATCAAAATCGTTATGTCGAGTCCAACTCATTCTTCCCATAATCCCAAAAGAAACATTTGGAGACAATTGTCTTTCAATACCAGCGCCAAAATGTGGCATTATCTCAACTCTTTCTGCGCTTTTAGTTTCATATAGAGTAGCAAAGTCAGGTCTATCAAATAATTCATCTTCATTTTTAATAGAACTCCCTTGAGTTAAGTCAACATCTGTTTTATAATGCGTTACACCAAGTCCACCAAACACAAATAAATTCCACCCTGTTCTTTCTCTTAAACGGTTTGTGTTTAATTGTAATTCTAAACTAAAGTCATTTACTTTTGTATTGAAATTAGGTACGTAGTAACCATAATTTTGTTGATACTGATCTAAAACTGCGCCCAAATTAAGTTGCTGCGTGTTGGTAGTATCCAAATTATATTTAGATTTTGACAATCCTCTATAATTCGCATGGAGGTATCTAAAACGGAAATCCCAAGATAAAAGATTACCTTTTTCCATATTATACGATTTACCTAATGTAAATCCTAGTCCTGCTCTATATAAAGCATTAACATTAACTTCGGTACGACTATGATAAGTCCCTCCTAGATTTAATCCTAGAAACCATTTTGAATTATCGTAACTTACCTTACTTTGAGCCTGTGCTCCAAAAGTTGAAAATAGTGCAATAACTAGTAATGTGTAAAGTGTTTTCATAATTCTATTTTTAATACTGTAAATTTATCATTTACAAAACATGTACCAAAGGTATAAAAAGTAAAATAAATTACACCAAAAAAAAGCACTACTAAATAATTAGTAGTGCTTTTACATACTTTAATAATTTTGTTAAATCATTCCTGTAATAGCTTCAGTTACATTAATAACATGATCTCCAACTTTTTCACAATTTGAAAATAAATTACTAAAAATCATTCCACTTTCCATATTTGCATCTTTCTTATTGATGTTATCAAAATGTTCTTTTCTCATTTCATCACGTTTCTTGTTGATTGCATTTTCACAAGAATTTGCAGTTTCAACTGAAACACCATCCCAATCAGCAGACAAATTATCTACCATAACATCAAATGATTTATCTAATAGTTTAAACATCTCTATTAAGCTATTTCTTTGTTCTGGAATGAAATAAATTTTCTTCCCATCCTTACGTTCTATTGTTTTAGAAATTTGAAAGAAAATATCTCCAATTCTTTCCAAGTCATTCACAATACTATTCATTGCTCTTACTCGCTTTGATGTCTTCTCAGTCATTTCTCCTTCAGAAACTTTTGATAAATATGTAGCAACTTCAATTTCAACTCTGTCCGTAATTTCCTCATACTTTTCCATTTTAGTATGAAGTTTAGCTTTTAATTTTGTATTCTGTTCAGTTAATAAGCTCTGTGCAAACTCACTCATTCTACCAGTTAATGCTCCAAATTTAGCAACTTCTTTTTGAGCTTCTAAAATAGATAAATCTGGTGTCAACATTAAGCCAGAACCAATATAATCTAAATGGAATTCTTCATCAGTACCACCTTTTGATTTCACAGTACGTTCAGCCATTGACACTAAATTAGGAACAAACGGTAGTAAAACAAGAACATTTAATAAGTTAAATGATGTATGGAATATTGCTAAACCTAAATTAGCAGAAGCTGTGTCTACTGATGGATCTCCTGGTAAAAACATTTTAATTAAGTCAAGAATAAATGGGAATAATAAAATTGCCCAAGTCACCCCAACAATGTTAAATAAGGAGTGAATTCTTGCAGAACGTTTTGCGTGAACATTACCAATGATTGACGCTAACTCTGCCGTAATTGTAGTCCCAATATTTTCACCTAAAATCATTGCAGAAGCTACTTCAAAAGGAATTGCTCCAGCAGCTACTAAAGTCATAGTTAAAGCCATTGCGGCAGATGATGATTGAATAACAACTGTTACAATTGCACCTAAGAACACAAACATTAATGGTCCGTACCATACATCTTTAAATTCTGTAAAGAATTGAACTAAACCACTATCAGCTCCTAAAGTTGGTACTGCAGCTTTTAATTCTCCTAATCCCATAAACAATAATGAAAACCCAACAATTGCAGTTCCCCAATATTTTAGCTTCCCTTTTCCAAAGAAAATCATAGGTGCACCAAATGCTATAAATATTAAAGCATAAGATGATAAACTCACTTTAAACCCTAACAATAAAATTAACCAAGCTGTAATTGTAGTTCCAATATTAGCGCCCATCATTACACCAGCCGATTGCTTTAAAGTTAACAAACCAGCATTTACAAAACTAACAGTCATGACTGTAGTTACAGATGATGACTGGACAATAGATGTAATTCCAAATCCAGTTATAACTCCTTTAACCCTATTAGATGTAATAGAACCTAACATGTTTCTTAATTTAGAACCTGCAGCTTGTTGTAATCCTTCACTCATGATTTTCATACCATAAATAAACATCCCTAAAGCCCCTATTAAAACTAATAATTTAAAAACACCCCAACCTCTTTTTGTCTTAAATTTTGCCTTGTTAGACCAAATTGTATCTTGACCATTCGTTAAACCTAGCTTTAAAATATATTTTTCTCCACCACTTAAATCATTTAAAGCATATGAAGTTTCTGTAACAATAATATCATCTACATCATTCCATTTTACACCTTCAACTTCAGCTTTAACTTGTTTTTCTCCTATTTTAGTAATATATTTTACAATAATAGAATACTTATTTTCTTTTAAAAATTCAATCGCATCATAATCTAAAGCCCAAGATACTTTAGCAGAACCTTCTCCTTCTTTAACAGTTACATTTTTAAAAACATCTTCTGTTAATTCATAAGCTACCTTATCTTTTACCTCTACTATCTGAGGAATTGAATCTAGACTAAACCCACTTGTTAATCCAAGAATCATTAAACTAAATAATGTAATAAATTTTTTCATTTCTTTTTAAAATTATTTTTATACAAATGTAAATCATGTAGCTGAAAAAAATATGTTTTCAATGTTATCTTTATGTTAAGCAATTTATTCAACTCAATTTGTAGTTTAAAGCTAAAATTAATGTTAAAACTGTATTACACTTGACATTTGTGTGTGATTTAATTAATTTAATGTTAAGAAATTATTAAGATTGATATTTCCCCCTTATATTTATTAAATTAATGTGAAATTTGCAACAAGATTTTATTAAAACTTAAACATCTAGGAATAAAGCATAAGAATATGAAATTAGGTAAAAAAATATTAGTTATAGTATTATTAGCAAGTACAGCTCAAACAACAATTGCACAAGTTGCAAAGCCAAAATTTGGAAAAGGAATTGTAATTGAAGGCGAAAATTATAAAATGAAAGCAGCTTTTAGATTTCAAAACTTATTTACAAACGAATGGAATGTTAGAAATGATGACTTTAACTATGTTGAAGGTTTAAAATCTAATTTCATGGTTCGTAGAGCTAGATTCAAATTTAGTGGATGGGCCTATTCTCCTAAAGTTAAATATAAAATGGAATTAGGTTTATCTAATAAAGACTTAAGTGGTGGTGATTCTCCAGAATATAATAATGCATCAAGAATGATATTAGATGCTTATATTGAATATAATTTCTTTCAAGGTTTTTCTGTTCTAGCTGGTCAAACCAAATTACCAGGAAACAGAGAAAGAATTATTTCATCTGCTAATATGCAGTTTGTAGACAGAAGTAGATTAAATTCTAAGTTTACTTTAGACCGTGACATGGGGATTATGTTAAAACATAAGGCGTCTTTAGGAGAGAAAATGAAAATAAAATCAGTTTACTCTTTAGCGCAAGGTGCAGGTAGAAATGTTACTGCAGGAAATATAGGAGGTGGATTTTCTCACACTTTTAAAGTTGAAGTTTTACCATTTGGAAATTTCACATCAAAAGGAGATTATACTGGAGGAGACTTAAACAGAGAACAAACACCAAAATTAGCAATTGCTACCGCTTACAATATAAATACAAATGCAGTTAGAGAAAGAGGACAAAAAGGTAGCTTTATTATAGATGGAAATGGTAATTACTTAGGAAAAACCTTAAATACACTTTACGCAGATTTAATGTTTAAATATAAAGGCTTTTCTTTAATGGGTGAATTTGCTCAAAGAGTAACTGATGATGGGAGTCCTGATGTTTTAGACAATAATAATACTATTGTTGGAACTTATTATACAGGTTCAGCTTTAAACATACAGGCGGGTTATTTGTTAAATTCTAACTACGAATTTTCTGGAAGATATACAATAGTAACTCCAGAAGTTGCAACTGGAAATAGTTCAGAAACTGAATATGGCATAGCCTTATCAAAATATGTTGTTGGTCATAAATTAAAAGTACAAACTGATTTAGGATATAGACAAATTTCAAATACAACAGCAAAGGACGATAAATTATTTTGGAGAGTACAAATTGATATCCACTTTTGATTTCAATAAACACACTCACTTATAATAGAGTCTAAAGCAGAATAAAATAAACCCTTTCCCCTAAGAACAATAACATTATGAAAAAAATATTAGTTTTATGTACGGGAAATTCATGTAGAAGTCAAATGATGCATGGATTTTTAAACACTTTAGCAAATGACAAAGCTGAAATTTGGAGTGCAGGAGTTGAAACGCATGGTTTAAATAAAAATGCTTTAACCTATTTAAAAGAAATTGAAGGAATTGACATTTCAAATCACACATCAAATTTAGTAGATGAGTATGCTGACATTGATTTCGATTTTGTAATTACTGTTTGTGACCATGCGAATGAAAGATGTCCCATATTTCCATCTACAGCAAAAAAACTTCATCACAACTTTTCTGACCCTTCCAAGATTACTGGTTCTGACTTAGAAATAAAAAAAGCATTTGCTCAAACCATTTCTGAATTAAAAACATACACTCTAAACTTTATCGAAAACCAATTATAATGGATAAAAGAATAATTTTTGGAGAACTGATAGGTACATTTATTTTAGTGTTTTTTGGAATAGGATCAGTTGCTATGACTGTTTTATATGATGCCTTTAATTTGTTTCAAATTGCTACAGTTTGGTGCTTAGCTGTAATTGGAGGAATATATGCTTCAAAAAGATGGTCGGATGCCCATTTAAACTTAGCAGTTTCAATTGGGTTTTTAATCCAAAAAGAGATTACCACAAAGCAATTACTAAGCTACGCCATTGGTCAGTTCGTTGGTTCGGTATTAGCAGGACTAGCAGTTTTTATGATTTTTTCGAGTGATATTACTTTATTTGAAGCCGCTCACAATATCACTAGAGGATTAGAATCTTCAAAAACTACTGCTATGATGTTTGGAGAATTTTATCCAAACCCTGGAAATAAAGACCTAAAAGAATTGTCAACTTTTTCAGCTATGTTATTTGAAGCCATTGGTACATTTTTATTAATGCTAATGATTCTTTTACTCGTTAATTCGAACAAAATTAATCACAAAGTCATACCTACCTTTATTGGTATAACTGTAGGTATATTAATTGTTTTTATTGCACCATATACACAAGCAGGATTCAATCCTTTTAGAGATTTAGGCCCAAGATTAGTGAGTGCAATTATGGGGTGGAAATCAATTGTATTTGATTTAGAACAATTTGGCTTTATTACCGTTTACGTTTTAGGCCCAATTTTAGGGGCTTCAACAGCTTCACTATTTTTTAAAACTGTTTTATTAAAAAATAGAAAATAATACTATCTTTGATTAAAAGCAATTAAAATGAGTTCAAAAATATTAATAATTGATGACGAACCAGATATCAGAGTTTTAATTGAATACACTCTAAAAAAAGAAGGGTTTACGGTTGAAACAGCAGAAAATGGTGAAAGCGGTATTAAAAAAGCTGAATCATTTTTACCTGATTTGATAATATTAGATGTCATGATGCCAGGAATAGATGGTATGGAAACTTGCGAACTACTCCGCCAGAATCCTAAATTTAATGACACCTTTATTTGTTTTTTAACTGCTAGATCAGAAGATTATTCTCAAATTGCAGGCTTTAACTCTGGCGCTGATGATTATATCACAAAACCTGTAAAGCCAAAAGTGTTAGTGAGTCGAATAAATGGAATATTAAGACGAAAATCAATCACAATTGAGCCTACCAAAAATATAGACACATCAAAAGGTTTAATTATTGACAGGGATAAATACCTAATTTATATAGACGGTATTGAATTAAGCCTACCTAAAAAGGAATTTAAACTACTTGCTTTACTTGAAGATAAAAATGGTGATGTTTGCACTAGAGAAACAATCTTAAGTGAAGTTTGGGGACAAGATGTTGTTGTTGGAGACCGTACTATTGATGTTCATATTAGAAAATTAAGAGAAAAAATTGGGGATGAAAAAATCAAGACCATAAAAGGCGTTGGTTACAAACTTGTCCAATAATTAGATTCTGTTTTTTTTATCCGCTTTAACTTTTAACTGTTACATCAAATAAATTAATTATAAAGTGTTACTTTTGTTTTACTTAAAAAATTAATAAAATGAATAGTTGGCATACAGTTAAAGTAAAATACACAAAACAATTACAAGACGGAACTTTAAAAAGAGTAACGGAACCCTATTTAGTAAATTCAATTTCTTTTACAGATGCAGAAGCAAGAATTCATCAAGAAGTAGGTGAATTCACAAGGGGAGAGTTTTTAGTAACATCTATTGCTAAAACTGATTTTGCAGATATATTTCATTATGATGATGCAGATGTATGGTACAAAGCAAAGGTATCTTATGTAACTGAAGATGCTGATGGTGGTAAAGAAAAAAAAGTGAGTAACAACTTTTTAATTTCTGCTCACAACGTTAAAGAAGCTTACGAAAGAATTGAAGAAAGTTTAAAAGGATTACAAGTTGATTATGATATTCCAGCAATTTCAGTAACACCAATATTAGAGATTTTTCCATACGTAGCTATGGAAGGTGAAGAATTAACTGAATCGGATTCTTATGAAGAGGAGGAAGCAAATGCAAGCTCAATCAATGTAGCTTATGTTGCTCCAGACGAAGAAGAGTAATCTATTTTAATAAAAATTGTTTACTAACAATGTCCAAAAAAGACCAAAACATAAGCAAGCATGCTGATTTTTTAAAAGGTGAATTAACTGATTACTTAAGTAATCCTTTATTAATGTTTAAAAAATGGTATCAAGAGGCGCATGATCAAAACTGCGCTTCTCCAAATGCTATGTCTATTTGTACAGTTAGCAAAAACGGACAACCCTCTTCTAGAACTGTTTACATGCGAGAAGTTCTAGAAGAAGGTTTTATTTTTTACACCAATTACAACAGTAAAAAAGGTCAAGACTTAGCAAATAACCCTAAGATTTCAGCTTTATTCTTTTGGGATTGTAATGAACAACAAGTAAGAATAGAAGGAGAAGTAGAAAAAATACAATCTGAATTATCAGATGATTATTTTGCTGCGAGACCAAGAGTTAGTCAAATAGGCGCTTGGGCTTCTGAACAAAGTTCTGAAATTGAAAGTAGACAAACTTTAGAAGACAGGGTGAAATTTTTTGAAATAAAATTCCCCAACACAGTACCAAGACCACCTCATTGGGGCGGTTATATTATTAAACCAACTTATTTTGAATTTTGGCAAGGCAGACTAGGAAGGTTGCACGATAGGATTTGTTATACTTTGAATACTAACCTTTGGCATACATCAAGGGTAGCACCATAACTTACGGGAGTTAAAATCGCTAAAAAAACAGAATAGTTTGTCCAAATTTAAGTTGTAAAATTTGACAAACTATTACTATTAAACTCAATCATTATCTACTATTTGATTAAAAAAATATTAATTAATTTTTAGGTTTGCCTAAAAATTAATATATTTTATTACTTTTGTAGTATGAGTTTATCATTAAGTCAAAGTGAAGAAAATTATTTAAAATCTGTATTTAATTTATTAGATGAAAATAATTCTACTAAAGAGAATCGTGTGAGTACAAACTTAATTGCAAAAGACTTACAAACGAAAGCTTCATCTGTAACTGAAATGATAAAAAAATTATCAGACAAAGGGTTGGTTTCATTTGAAAAATACAAAGGTTGTAACTTAACTGAAATTGGAAGAAAATTAGCAATTGAAGTTATTAGAAAACATAGGTTGTGGGAGACTTTTTTGGTAGAAAAATTGGGTTTTAATTGGAATGAAGTTCATGATATTGCTGAACAATTAGAACATATAAAATCTCCTCTTCTAACAAACAAACTAAGTTCATTTTTAAATCATCCAAAATTTGATCCTCATGGTGATCCAATCCCAGATAAAAACGGGGTTTTTCCTAAACACGATTCAATTGGAAAATTGACAGACCTATTTGTCAATCAAAATTCAATTGTTGTAAAAATCGGTTCTGACAATGCTGATTTATTGAGCCATTTATCAAAAAATAATATTGGTATTCATTCTCATATTAAATGTTTAGAAAAAAATGAATTTGATGATTCAATGAAAATACAAATTGATGAGCTAAATTCAATCAACTTGTCAAAAAAAGTGGTTAAAAATATTTACATTAAAATAATAAAATAATTATGTGGGACAGTTTAATACAATGGTTTGAAGGAGTAAACCCTATTTTCGCAGCATTAGTAGCAACAACCTTCACTTGGCTTGTAACAGCATTCGGAGCTGCTTTTGTATATTTCTTTAAAAGTTTAAACCGTACTGTTTTAGATATAGCACTTGGATTTACAGGTGGTGTAATGGTAGCAGCTAGTTTTTGGAGTTTATTAAATCCTGCTATTGAAATGTCAGGAGGAAGTTGGGTACCAGCAGCAATAGGATTTCTACTAGGTGCAATATTCTTATTTGGATTAGATAAAATATTACCTCATTTACATATTAACTTTAAAGAGTCAGAAGCTGAAGGACCTAAAACAAAATGGAATAAGACAATATTATTAGTACTAGCCATTACTTTACATAATATACCTGAAGGATTAGCTGTTGGTGTATTATTTGGTGCAGTTGGCGCAGATTTACCTGGCGCTAGTATTGTAGGTGCAGTTACATTAGCCATAGGAATTGGAATACAAAATTTCCCTGAAGGATTTGCCGTGTCAATGCCATTAAGAAGACATGGAATGAGTAGAAATAAAAGTTTCTTTTACGGTCAATTATCAGCAATAGTAGAACCTATTTTTGGTGTTTTAGGTGCTTGGGCAGTGATGACATTTGAACCTATTTTACCTTATGCTTTAGCTTTTGCAGCAGGCGCAATGATTTTTGTAGTTGTAGAAGAAGTTATTCCTGAATCTCAAAGAGGTAAAAATACTGATTTAGCAACTTTAGGTTTTATGGTTGGTTTTGTAGTTATGATGACTTTAGATGTTGCTTTAGGTTAATTTTAAACAATTAAATTAGAAATTCTAACAATTTGAATATGCTTACGTTTCAATACTGTAAAAATATTACCTTTTTTAATTAATTTTCATTGCTATTAAAAATAAAGGCATTACTTTTGCCCCAGACTTGGATAGTTGTCAGAGTGGTCGAATGAACTTGTCTTGAAAACAAGCGTACTTCACGGTACCG
>Ga0308025_1000215_pt1 | contig 32265 bp, 49 predicted proteins | sample Neamet422_FD_201298 | JGI IMG/M metagenome (GOLD analysis project Ga0308025, IMG submission 201298) | Marine microbial communities from water near the shore, Antarctic Ocean - #422 | ecosystem: Environmental > Aquatic > Marine > Unclassified | place: Southern Ocean | collected 2014-10-03
TCACTAGGACTAGTTGTTCCAATTCCTACGTTACCTGCGTTTGTAACTACTAAGTGGTTGCTACCAGTATTACTACCTACTCTTAATGCTGAATAAGAATTACTAGTTCCGTTAACATCTATTAAAGCGCCTGAAACGTTTGTATATGTTTGCCCTGAACTTCCATTTTTAATATGCAGCTTAGCATCAGGACTAGCTGTTCCAATACCTACCTTGCCGACAAAATACCCGTCTCTTAAAAATCTTAATGCCATGCTTCTATTTTATATTTTATTATACTACACGTAATTAAGTAGTAAAGAATATGTGTTATCAGCAACAACATCATTCATAGCAACTATAACTGTACCACTTCCACTTCTTGATACATCCGGATATACAGTTCCGAAAGGAGCTATTCTGTCAGTTGTTTCTACTTTAACTCTTGATGCATCTGCAGCTGTTCCAAATAATGCTGCATTACGTATGTCTACTGTAAAGGTAGTTACAATATTTGGACTTGTCCCTGTTTCTGCTCTTGTAACATATGCTAAAGAAGCAGAATTTAAATCTACTCTTCTACCATTTGCATTACCTTGTGGATTTAATGTAACCCAACCACTAGCATCTACTGAGAAATTTGCGCTGTCGTATGCAGAGATACCTCTAATAGCACTAGCTTGTGCGCCTGCTGTTGCAATATCTTGTCCTGACTGTACTACAACCCAATTACCAAATGTTGCTCCTGGATTATCTTGATCAGCATAAATTAAATCTCCTGGCTGTACAGTTTCTGTAAAGAAGTCACCTGTAACTGTTACTGCCCAGAACCAACCCTTCTTAATAAGATTAGAAGGTGCCGTATCTAAGTCTGGGGTATTTGTAGCAGCATTATATCCTCCTTGGAATACTGATTGACCAATATTTGATTGATCTACATATCTTTTTGAAGCAGCGTCTGCATCTGCTCCTGGCACAAGAGGTATTGTTACTTGACCTGTAAATGCACCTGCTGCTAATACAGTTAAATCATTAGTAACTGTTAAATCATTTCCTATTGTAACATCATCTGGTAAACCTATAAATACAGTTCCTTCTGTTCCAGATACAATTGTTTCTGTTATTTCAATTTCACCTGCTGTACCCGATATTGTTACTGTAGAATCTGTTCCTGTACTTGCATCTAATGTTACTACTGCTGAATTAGACCCTCCTGCAGACACAGGTAGAGTGTATGTTGTATTACTATCAGGTACAGTTACTGTTTTTATATCAATAGCTGTAACATGACCTGTTGCATCGGTTGAAACACTATTTACAACTGGAAAGACATTAGCACTTACCGTAGAGGTAGTATCTGCTCTAGATGTTGCATCATGTGTTATTGTTAAAGTATCAGTTGCTGCTACTGCTGTAGTAATTTTTGTTCCACCAGTAAAAGTAGCAGTATTACCACTTACTATTGATTGAGTTGTCCCAGAGTCTCCGTCTAATTCCCAACTAACGTAATTATCAGATGTTGGAAGTGTAATTGTTTTAACATTAAGTGCTGTAAGGTGACCGGTTGCATTTGAGGATACACCATCTACTGCTGTAAATGTTGCACCTGATGCTGGAGATGCAGTACTTGTTGTATCAGTTCTGCTTGTTGCATCATGATTAACAATAGGTATTGGACCTGTTTCATCTGTTACAGTTATATATGTACCACCTTGTACTTCTGTTACATCTCCTTGTGGGATGGTAGATAAAAGAATTAAATCCCCTGCTCCATTGACATACTGAGTAGCATCACCTGCCATTGCTATATCTACAGATGGATTTACAGTTGCAACGTTTCCAATGCTAGCTGTAAATGCATTACCACCATGGGTGGTAGCTACAGATGTAACTGTACCAACTTTTGAATCATTTGATGTTACTGTAAGTGTATTACCACTTCTTGTTACAGTAGTTGTACCTGCACCAACCACTAATACATCATCTACAGATGCATCAGAACCAGTAAGCCTGACACCTGCTGTTCCATTTGTTGATCCAACCCCTGTTAAATCATAAGTTACTACTTGATCATTTCCTGTTTGGAATGCTACCCAATCTGTACCGTTATAAATTTTTAATTTATTTGTACCTGAGTTATAATAAATCCTACCATCAATCCCAGCAGGGTCAGCCGCTAAAGGTTGTATTACTACATTTTGTAATTGGTTAGTATTAATATTAATATTACCATTTACATTTAGTCCGGTTAAAAATTGTACTGCCATTTTATTTTATATTTATTTTATTTTTTAATTTAAGAACACGCACCCTGAAAATGCAGCATTAAAAGTTATTACTAATGAGTTGCTTGTTGTATAATCTACATTACCAACTACTACTGTATTTGCACTATCAACTACTGTAACTGAAGGATACTTTCCTAAGTTATGAGTAATAGTCCACTTTGCTGCAGCAACTTCAAAACACTGTGTATAAGTGCTATCAGCTATTAATATTTCTTCTAAGTCTAATACTGTACATACATTAGTTGGAGTAGAAGGGCAAGACATACTTGCTTTTAAGTTTATTTTTGCTAATGGCTCTACAAATATTCCAGGTATTTCTGTAGCTACAACAACTTTAGAACTAGCAGCATTTTGCCAATCACATAAATCTTTATTATTTGTAGCTGTTTCAAAATCAGTATAGCAGCACGCAGATATACCAAACCTAATAGCCTTGAAATTTATATATGCTTGATTAGCAAAATCACTTTCAATTTGAATTCTTTTACTTAGTTCTAATTTTGCTTTTTGTGCAGAATTATTTGATATTTGTATAGTTGAGGCTGCCATATATTTTTAACTTCTTAAATTCTGTATTTGTTGCCTTGCTAATTCTCTTGATAAATCACTTGTAGCATCAGCAGTATTTTCTAGCTCTGACTTACAGTTTTTACAAACTATTGATCCATCACTTAAACTAGCTTTTTGACATCCGCATGTAAATACTCTATTACATTTAGTACAATTTGCCATAATCTTTGTTGGTTCTTAAATGGTTATTAAAATGAATATTTAGAACTTGATCCACAGTTACCTGATGGACAAGCTATTTTATTTAATCTGGATTTTGCGTAATTATATAATTGCATTCCTTGTGCAGGAGATTCACAATACTCTACATTAGATACTGCTGCATCAATCATTGTTCTTATGTAGCTCATTTCTGTATAGATATCTTGCTTTCTAGTGTCTGGTTGACATGCTTGCACATCAAGATCACATAATACTTCATAGTAAGTGGTTAACAATCTTGTTACCCTTAAATGATTATATTCTACAAATACTTTGGTGTTTGGTGATACACTATATCTTATGATATATATACCATCTGGAATTTTTTGTTGTGTTGTACCACAATCAGTTTTTTGTAAAGCCAATGTACATGCTGTTAAACACATATCAAATTTACTATCTACCTTAAGAAGTACTGGAACTGAGTATCCAGGTAATGTGATTAATAGTTCTTCACAATCTACCGCCAAGTCTTTTGAATATTGACTTGTATCCTTAATACATAATAAATCACAGTTAGATACTGTGGGAATTTCTAGACTTAATATATGCTTGTTTGCCATTTCATGTTTGCTTTAATACACTATATTAATAATATACAAAAAAAACTAGAGATTGTAAAATAAAAAGAGCAGGAGTTTTATAACCCCTGCTCTAATTAATTTAAAAGCTTTAGCATTAACTAAGGCTTATGTAATATTAAATCTATCCTAAATCTGATTCAAGAGCAATATTATTACCAGCAGCATTTGCTAAAGTAACAACTTGATTTGCTAATGCTAATACAGCAGTAATTGCTGCACCATCAGAACATTTTACATAAATTTGATATACATATTGATCATTATCAAAAACACCACTTGGGTTATTGAATCTTGGTACAACATGTTGAATATAGAAAGCTCTATAAGTTGCAGTTCTATCTACAGCAGCAAGAAGCTCATCAGACATTTCAATTTCTCTGATTCTAGCACTGTCAGCGTTTCCTTGATTATAAGGAGATTGACGGTATCTTTCAGATAAAATTAAGTCTCTAATTACAGCCTCACCTTGAGTTGCTTGCATTTGACCTGGAGTTCTAGCAGCAGTTCCACAATCGTTACATGGATCTCCAGTTTCATCTAGGATACTTGCAATGATTTCAACAGGCTCTGCATTAAAGTGATCTCTTGTGTCAAAAGAACAATCTCCAAATTTAGTACTAACATAAGCTCCAACAAAATTTACTACAGCATCAACTGTTGCAGCAGCAGCGTTTGGAGTTGTAGAAGCTACATAGTTTCCAGAAGCAGCTTTACCTTGTGCTTGAGCAATGGTGTATACACCTTGTACTACTGCACCAGCAGCATCAGTTACGTTTACAATAACACCACCTGCACTTATAGCAGTAACAGTTAAAGTTGCATCAGTTGTAGAACCTGCTTGAACAACAGTTAATACATCACCAATACCATAACCTTTACCAACACCAGCATAACTAAATGTTAAAATAACACCTGTTCCGCTTACAGTTAAAATGTTAATTGCAGCACCAGATCCTCCAGCAGGAGAAACAGTAGTTGCAGCAGAAGCAGCACCAACAGTAGCAGAATAACCTACACCACCAGATAAAGTTGCAGTTTCAACACCATTTAAATCAGCTTCAGCTACAAATGGAGTAATTAATGGGTTACCTGCTTGGTATCCTACATCGCTTTTTGCTAATCCATTTCCAACAACTTGTGCAGCTTCAGTAGCTAACACTAATGCAGGATCTAAAAATTCTTGTCCATCAATACAGCAAATGTTTGCAGAATCACCAATTGCATAAGCATTGTGATTTAAGAAACGTAATGCTGGAGAACCTTTCACATCCATTCTCATGAATTGTGTAGTTCCACATGGAGTACATTCAGCTCCTAAAGCTAAAGAAGCAGTTGCCTGCTGAGCAGTTAAACAATCTGCAGCCCATACTCTTGAGATGTACTTAGGGTTAATACCTTTTGATTTTACTGATTCTTTGTATCCACCATGACCTGGATTGTTACCAATCGTGTCTTTTGTGTAGAAACTTCCTTGAACCAAGTAAGCGTGTGAATTAGCCGGTAAGGCAGCTCCTGGAATGGCCATTGTTGTCCAATCAGAATCTTTCACAAGCCCTAACTCCCCTGCTGTAAGCAAAGAAGTTGACACACCTGCAACTGCTTCAGTTGAGGATGCCACGAACGTTTTGTAAAACGCATTATTAAAATATGCCATATTAATTAATTTATGTGAGGACCATTACCCCCACTGGTTATATATAATGATTTTAACAGTTTACTCTGTTCGTAACTTCTGTGTTACTATATTAATATACAAAATAATAATGTTATATCATATATTAATTGTTTCTTTCAGCAGCAGCTTGTGATCTTTGTTGTTGATATACACTTTCTATATCCCCAGCAATAATAGCCGCAGCATCATCTAACATTACTTCTGCTAAATCATCTTTAAATTCACATTCTATATTTGTTAATGATACCACCCCTGTATAAGGATCAACACAATTTAATATTTCTATGTATACAGGTTGTCTATAATAAGTTAATACTGGATTAACTATTGTAAAGTCTGTATTTCTATAGATTCTTATTGTATTATTTATCATAGTACAAAATGTTTCACCCCATTCAAAATCTGGATTCTTTAAAGGATCTCTTAGAATTAAATTTACATTTGCTTCTTCTGCTAAATAAACCGTCATATCTCTAGCTGGACAACATTCTGTTTTAGCATTAGTACTAACTTTTTTAAATTCCAAATATGTTTCAACTGGAAAATTATTAGTTTCAAAATACTTATCTGTAGTTGTTCCTGTTAAAGATAATTCAATTAACAAAGGTTGTAAGTCATCTATTCTTTTCTTAGATAACTCATCACCTTCTTTATACATGTTACCCCCGTGCAAATTTCTTCTACACCATTCAACTTGAGCTTTATTAAAAGCTTCAACAAATTGCCAACATTCTATATTGTCAAAATCTTGACTATCTAGTTTATTTAACCTTTGTTTTAGTTTTATTAAAAGGGTATTATTATTCATTATTTATATTTTAAGAATTCCAATATGGTTCTACTTTTTCTAAAATAGATGTCAATGCTTCATCATTTTCAGGTTTCTTTAAAAACTCTAATACTTCAGAAGGTCTTTTACCTAATCTAATACCACTGTCAATTGGTTCAATCCAACCTCCAGCTTTTGTAGTTATAAATCTATAATATAAAGCGTCTTTTACCACTGCTCTTATTTTTAAATCTTCCATTGTAAGTTGAGATACCTCTAAAAACTGACTAGCAGCTTTTTTCTTAGAAGACTCAGCACCTAACCCATTAATATAATTATCCATATTTTCATATAGAATATCATTAGGTGTAGATTTAACATATTGTACACTATCTACATCACATATCTTTGCAACATAAATTAATTTAGCAGTATTAGAATCATACAATTTTTGTAATTCAACTAATGCTCTGTTTTTAATTTTACTTAATTCAGTACGAGTACTTAAACTTTCTTCAACTGTATCTAAATAAAATTTAGGAGGGTTATTCATTTCTTTAGCTTCTCTTAATGACTTAGCTACAATTGAAAAACCACCTGCATTTATTGCGTGTAATTTAATTAAATCATATGGATCTTTCTCTGGATCTAAAAACACAGGGTCATTTCCACATCTTAAACTTATTTTATCCCAAAACTTAGAGTTGTCAGGTTTCATGATTGTTAATTTGTTCCAAAAATCCTTATCATTTGGATCAACTACATTAGCTGCTAACTCTGCTTCTAATTGAGCTACTACATCTCTAATTTCCTTAATCTTATTTTTTTTCTTATCTTTAGGAAGCATTTTAACTTTAGGATCAAATTCATTTAACCCAGTTATATACCGTTTAACACCATTCATTTCTAAACAGGCTAGATTTTCTTCATGGTATACTCCATCATGAAGTGATAATCCATATTGTTCTAATCCCATATTTTCTTTATTAGGACTAAAAAAAGGACGTACAGCAATAGTTGCACTTTTCCCTAATTGATACTTTTCTACAATTGTGTAATCGCTCATTGTTTTTTTGGTTTTTAAAATTAGTAATTTAACAAAATCAAAGGTACATATTTTATGTACGTTTTTATATATTAATAATTTCTAAAGCAAGATGTTTAGTCTTGCTAAAGTTTTTGACTTTTATTATACTACAACCTTCAAATCTCCTGTAGAATGGTATAGATCACCTTTGACTAAACCTGCTGCAATTGCTGCTGCATTATTTGCGTAGTCTCTGACTAATATATCTTTCCCAACTGATTTTGAAGAGATAATTTTAGACACACTTGAATTTGAAAATTCATATGTTTTATTTGCTAACTTTATATCTAGTCCCATATTTATTTGTTTTAAAGATTAAAATAAAAAGGGAGGAAGATTAACTCCTCCCCTTTAATTATTTAGTTCTAGAATGATCCTCCTGTAACAGGGTTTCTCATTACAATTTTAAGAACTTTAGTTGGATCTTTAACCCAAATAGCAGGCATTGTTTGAGTCATCATAACTCGGTAACCATTGAAGTTTCCAGTAGAAGCAAAACCTTGAGTTCTTCCCATGTAGTCCATAGTACCATTTTGGTAGAACCACTTAAGTTGATTATCCCAAGAAAGTTTCAACAAGTGAATGTTGTCATTTCCTTCATCTGTTACATCAAAGATAATAAAGCTATAAGAACTTAGAGGACGACCATCAATTAATGGGTTCTCAATGTCATTAGTATTTAAATTATCAAATGCAGGATTCAATACAAACTTAACGTTAGCTAAGAAAGGAATAGTAAAGCTTGTGTAAGCAAAACCATAATCTAAATCCATACCTGAACCTTTAACAGCTCCGATATCTGATGCATTTTGAACTAGACCTGAACCATATACTTCATCAGCAATAGCTTTGTTGATCAATTGCATTCCTGCAATACCTGTTTGTACAACAAGTGATCTTTGTGGGTCTGGCCCTTTAAATTCAACTTTACCTTGGTAGAAGTTGTAAAGTTCAGACTTAAACATGTCAAGAGTAAATGAAGACTTGTTATATACTCTTTTGAAAGAGTTATCTAACTGTGCCCATAAACCTACAGATAATCTAATATCATCCGGTCCATCTTGTTTAATTCTACCACCTTTACCCCACATTAGGTAAGTTTCAATATCCGTTGCAATTTTAGATAAGTGAGCTGCTTCCATATTTGTAATGAAAGTTCTTGTAAGAGTTCCATTTTCAAATGCTTCTCTAGCTCCTGCTTTACCCATATTTGCTACAAGTCCTTCAATACTAGGTACCGATGGATTGTTAGGATCTGTGTTAAAGTTTCTCCAAATCTCAGTTACTGGTACAGTACCATCAGCATTCAAACCACCTTTGATCATAAGATCAGCACGGCTAGAAATAGAATAATGTACATGTGCTTCTGCTCCACCTACAAAGTTGTAGAATTCACGGAAACCAGATCCTGTTTCAATGTCAGAAAAACGCTCTCCATACTCACCTCTTGCAGAACCTTTTCTGAAGAACTTTGTACCTTTAGCTAAATACTTATTATCTAAGCTAGCCGCGTTGTTGTTGTTTACCAATTGAACAGTGTAGATAAAACCGTCACCTGCTGGGATAATATCATCAGCCGTAATGTAAAGTTCTAATCCATTGTACTTATCATAAGTGATAATATCACCATGACCAAAAGTTCTTTTGGAAATTTTAATTTTAAAGGTAGTACCATCTACACCTTTAGTAGTGTTTGCTACCTCAATATCAGCGATGATATAAGGTAAATCTTGTGCAATAGGAGTTTGCCATTTATACTCACCACGCGCATTATCCACCATGATAGTATTCTTTCCTCCAAATGATGCCATTTGATACAAAGGCATTTCTACCTTTTGGGTCATTGCCCAAAGATCAACTGGTCCCATATCCATAGGCTCAGCGTTACCGAGCATCTGTGTTAGGTGGTAAGAATCAACATGAGAACTAGCCTTGTAGCTTGTATCTCTTAGGAAAATCCCATTATTTAATACTGGAGTTGCCATAATTTTTACTTGTTTTTGTTGTTAATAATTATTGTTTATATTTAATTGTTTAATTAAATTCGTTTAAAAATGTTGTTGGTTCTTGGTAATTTCTTACCTACTGGTTTTCTTTTAGCACTATCTTTTTCCTGTATACCTAATGATGCAGAACTATTACTAGCTGCAGCAGTCTTTAGTTTTCTTACAGTTTGCTCAACACTTTTTTGAGCTCCCTTATCCATTATTTTTGCTTTATATCCTTCTGGATCTTGAAGTAACCATAATGCTTCAGAAATTAATGTATAATTTGGTTCAACAAATTGATACTTTTCTAATAAGTGTCCTAGCAAGTTTGTATTCTTTCCACTTACTGAAGGATAACTAGGTTGTACTAAACCATTATATAACATGGCTTGTGTTTTTCTATCTATTTTGATATCTCCTAAAGTACCTTCTTCAAGTGTTTTATATACACTTGACATATATTTTTTAGATGCTTGCTCTTGTTGTTTCCTTTTTAAATCTTGTTCTTCAAGTTTTTTAACAACAATTTTTTCTTGCATCTTATCTAACTTAGGCTTAAACTTAGCAGCTTGCTTTTCAAGTTTACCTAAGTCTTTCCAAATTTCTATCTCTTCAGCTATTTCATCTGAAGTTCCATATCCAGTTGCACCTAAATATTCTTTAATAATTGTTTCTTGATCTGTTTCAGATTTAAGACTTAATTGTTTAGTTTCTTCAACACTACCTAAAGTATTAAATAAACCTTTAATATCTGTTCCTCCATCTGCTACATATCTTGCAGCAATTTGTAATTCTTCTGGTAAACTTGCAAAAAATTGTTTAGGAGTTTCACGTCTTACTTGATTAGCTTTTTCTTCTAAGTTAGCTTCAATTAATTCTTCCCAATCCTTTGCACTGTAATCATCCAATGATTTTTCATCATCAAAAGGTACAATTTTGTCATCTTTAATAAGTTTGCTGAATACATCAGATATACCATTAATTGACTTTCTACCTCTTTTTTCTTTCTTCTCTAAATCTTCCTCAGTCTCATCATCTAATGCATCTAAAATATCATCAGCTGATTCTGCGGCATCTTTTGATGCCTCATTAGATTCTGGTAGTGCATCTTCTAAATTACTTGTTTCTTTAGTTTCTGCTTGTACAGAATCTTTTTTAGTTAAATCATCTACACCGTCTTCATCTACATCAGCAAATGAAAAATCAGCTTTTTTATTTAACCCAGATAAAATATTAGGTTGAGATTTACTTTCTTCAGGTAATGTTACATCACCAGCGCTTGGAGCACCGTTAAAGATCTCATCTAAATTAATATCTAATGTTTCTACATTGCTATTCACAGCGGTTTCTTTTGTATTCATAATATTGTTGGTTTAAATATTTAGTACTTATATATACAATATAATAAAAGTTTAGCTATACTACAATAGATAAACTTTTATTATTTTACATTTATGTAAAGTTTTTTGCAGTATATAGCTAACGTTAATTATTTCTTATCAGATTTTTTAGAATCTTTAACATCGTATTGATTTTTGTTAGTTCTTGCAATTTGTAAATCTTTGTTTGCAACATCTCTTGTTGCTGCAATTTTTTCTCTTTCAACTTGAAGTCTTGCAGATTCCATACTACCTTTCATTGCCATTTCATCACGCTTAAGATTTGTTTGTTCTTGGAACCTTGTAGTTTCTCTAATATCTTTCATTGCATCTTGATAATCAGATACTTGGTTTTGATTTATATCTACTTGTGCTCCAAAACCTGCCGATCTAATTTCAGCAATAGTTATATCATTTTGTCTGTCTTTATCATTCTCTTGCATTTCAACTTGTAGTTTTTGTTGCTCATCTTGAGCTTTAGCTTGAAGTTGTTGTTCTTGGATTTGACGTTGTTGCTGCATATCTTGAGCTCTTTGTTGTTCAACTCTACTTTCAGAATCTCTTAAAATATCAGTTACTTCAGATATTGAATCTGCTTTAACAATATTACCAAGCTCATAAATTGAAGCTCCTGTAGTATTATTAGTTAACGCCATTTGTTTAAGTTGTTCTAAGATTGCTCTGTGATTAGTTTTAGTAGTTGCAAATACGTTAAAATCTCTAAGTAATAGATCAGTACCATTCATAGTAAAATTAACCTTCTGAGCCTCTGTAGATATATAAGATAATCTAACACTTGGATTAGTACTATTATAATACTGAGCTAAGTCAGTTCTCATTTGATGTACTCTAGGCATTAGGTGATCTGAATGCTGTATAAAATATATTTCTGTTTGTGCATATGATTGTTGCATAGCATTTACAACACCCGTTGCGGTTTCTGCAGATACAGCTCCTCCTAATCGTTGTGGATTAATACCAATAGAATCAAAACATTGTTGTTTAAAGTAATTTGCTAATTGTATTCTAGACATTAATCTACTAGTCTGCTCCATGTTTAGAGTCTGATAGTGATTAAAGTTGGTAGCATTCTCAGTATTTGTAATTGATGTATCTAGCGGCAGCATTTGAAAATCTTTCATTGCTACAAATGCTTTTGCATAATTATTTTTACCCCAATCTTCACCCATAGAGTGACGTGGTAAAGCATTTTGATCAAACATAATTACTGTTCCTAATTCATCTATTAGAATGTCAGCAATCTGGTTATTAACCATATTGTAACCAACTTGATAAGCTTTCATTAAATCTACTAAAGATGTTGATCTAGTATTCCTATCAGAAAAAACTCTACCTTCTACAGGTAGTTTACAACCATATAATGAATTTTCACCTTTAAATTGAAAAGGTAATCTTCCTGGCTTTTCCCTATTAATACCTAAGTATATAGGGTTAACATTATCATCCATTGTGGTTCTCCACATAGCAGGTACATTAGGACCTACTTTTACTCCACCCCACGTTTCATTTATCCAAATCCATTCAACATGCTCTCCTTGTAGCAATGTATCTTTAGATTTGTTTTTAAATATTGATGTATCATAAACTGCTTTCTCAGTTATCTTAAATGATTCATCTATAATTTCTTGTGTTACTTCTCCATCAAATTCTATCTTAGTTAAGTGACCTACTTTTCTTTGAGTCTTCCAATAAATTGTAGATACTCTCATTAAGTTACCATCACCCCATTGTTCTAGATCTTCACTTTGAGAAAGTATTTGAGAAAGTATATCTCCACCTGCTGCAGGATCAGCTCCATAATTACTTACATATTGTCTGTATGCTAAACCTGGAGCATTTGTATTCCACTCATGAGATCTTGTAGCATCATAATATGATCCATCATTTTGATAACCATTAACTTGATATTGTGCAGAACGTGCCGGATATATTCTTTGTAAAGATGATAGTTGTCTTTCATCCATTAAATAACCATACTTATCTACTACATCAGATACAGTCATCAAATCAACCTTACCTACATAATTAGAATCAGCTATATATCTTTGATCTGGAGATTTTTGATAAAACGTTAATACAGGATTCCATAACTCTACATCATAGTCATCCTCTAACATGCGGAAATGCCAAAACTCTCTATCTGCAATAAGCATATCACGGAAACCTCTTTCCTCTAGCTCATGCATTTTAAATCTTTCCTCATCCACATTTAATTGGTGAGTTGCCCATTCTTCTATACTACTTCTATAAGACTTACTAAAGTAGTCTTCTATTTCAGGAAGTGTTTTTAAATTTTCAGGTGATAGTTGTTGTTGTGCTTCTTCAGATGCAGGATCCATTCCTGCTTCTATCATTTTTTGAACTAATTGCATTTCTGCATCAGCCAATAAAGTGTTTTCTATTTCTTGTTGTTTTTGTGCTAACATCTCATTATATGATTTGTCATCAACAGCTCTAAATTGTACTTTATTATAACGCTTACTAAACTCACCGCTTAGTACATTGATTACATTAGGAACAATAGGATAAAACTTAAGCTCTAACGCAGAATCATTTTCTTTTGTTAGGACATCCATCATATCTTTATAATCATTGTCTTCTTCAATTATATAGTCAGACTTATCAATAATACCTTTTGCTAACTTATAATTTTTTAAAAGTCTTCTAGCATTTGATCTTAAAAATTCTACACCTTGTAGTTCTAGCCAATCTAAATTCCATGCTGCCCAATCATCAGTTTTTTCTGAAGAAGGTAAAAACTGTACTGGTTGTGTTAAGCTTGAATACGTAGGGCCTCCTTCAGCCTTAGCACCATTCTTTAACTGCATTGCATTTAATACTTTCATTACGTATTTTATTTAGTTGAATCTATTTAATATTTTTAAATCCTGATCTATTAGGTCTGCCAGTTCTAGATGTTGGACTACGCCCAATATTTTTAAACGGACTATACTTTAATTTATACAAATTTTCTGAGTTTACCAAAGATTTACCCTCCGATTCACGTCTTTTAGTATATCCTCTGTTTGACTGTTGTATTTTTACAAATGCTATTAATGCACCAAATGCAACCAATCTATCTACGTTTAAGCCAGGATAATAAGCTAACATTTCCTTTATTAGCATTGGATCTGGTATTCTTTCTACACCAAATGTTTGATCTGTTACTACACCATTTATATCAGTTTCCTCATTTGTAACTTCTCTTAAGAATTCAATAGCATAAGAAATTAAATGACTTTTAAATAATGTACCTGTATTTTTCCATCCATATTCTTGGTATACAGTTTTATTAGAACCTAAATCTTTTAGAAATAGTATTTGTTGTTTAGGTACTAAATAGCGTTGCTTTTTTCTAGCAATCATATGCTGTATAAATAATGATATATTATTTTCAACTAATGTCCACGCATTATACCACTCTATAATTAATTCTAACCTTTCATGTGTTTTATTAATATCATCAAATCTACCACACCAAGCTGCAACAACTTTATCTTTTTCTATAAACTGTTCTACGTCTCCTGATTCATTAGTTCTAATTACTTCCATTGCATTCTTGTATACAAAAATACTACATAAAGAATCTGAAGTAGTTGTTTTTCCTTCTGATACTGGATCAATAGATGCATAGTACGCGCCAAATTCAGGACTTTTTATAGGTCTTTCCCAAACAACAATAGTACCTGTTTTATCTATTTGTTTTTTATCTACTGGAAATTTACTTATTGGGAGTTTATTAGTTCTTTTAGCAACTATACCTTTTTCATCTCTATCTAATTCTATTAACTCATAAGGGTATTCTTTTTCTTCAATTCGTTTTTGCTGTTTACTTAAAATACCTTGAGGAAATATTGATGCTTTTCTATATGCAAAAGCTTCAGCAATATTCATTGGTTTTTGAGAAATTCTTAATTGAAATTGTTCTCCATTTAATTCATTTTTCCATTTAGATCTTTCTTCTATAATTGCTTGTACAGCTTCTTCTACTAATGAATTACCGTAATCATCAATGTAAGGGGGCATAGAGTGCTGTTCAGGTATAAACAACCCTGCCATACCTATAGTGCCATCAGCGTCCATTAGATTGGTTTCTACAGCATATATATCATTTGCTCTAGGATTTAAAATCATTTCTTTTAAAGGGTTGCATTGTTGTAAATCTCCCACAGATCCTGCTGCTATAAACATACCTGTTGTCATCATACCCGAAGACATTGCTGGACGCAAGTACTCATATGTATCTGACATCTTTGGTGCTATCCCGGCTTCTTCATGAAAAAAATATGTACATGGTCCCCCTACTCCAGTTGTTGCATTTTTTTCAAATGAACCACCTTGTATTTTAGATTTTAAACCTCTTGCTGTTTTTCTGTTATTTACTTTGACTTCAATTTGTTGTTGCCACAATAATACCTTCTCTGGATTGCTAGGTCTATACCAAGCTGTATGTTCATTAAGAAATGTTTTGTATTCATCTAAAAACTTCCAAGATCCTTTATCATTAATAAAATCTTTAAGTGAAGCGCCCACTTTACATATAGATCCTTCTTCAAACCAGTATTGATTAATAAGTTTACCCATATGAAAATAAGAAGAAGCTATCTGACGTTTTTTAAGTATAGCTGAATGTTTATTAGTCAACTCGGCTAATAACTCATAAAGAGCCATGTGATATTGAGCATCCCTTACTTTAGCAAATCCATAACGCTTTTCTTCTTTATCAAATATTGGTAAAAAATTTAACCACATGTAGTAATCTCTACTTAAGAAAAAACTCTTTGGTCCATCATTGTATATTACACCAACCCTACATTTGTTTTTTTGATCTTCCCAATAGTTAGTAAAATCTTTAGATCTAAATGGAGCATTGCAATAAAAACCTTGCGTATTAAAAGTATTTGCCTCATCATTAAACTTATAAGCTATTTTAGTAAACCCATATTCTCCAGGTTCTTTAAAAATACTTAATATATAACTTATAAATGATTCTTCTGTTACAAAATCAGTTGTTGTCCATTCTCCACTAGTATATGTAGGAATGGTTTTATACATCCGCTACTTCAACTAAAATTGCAAAAACATCTCCTTCTTGAATAAGTAAATGTTCCTCTTCATCATGTGTCATTGACGTAGGTAAACAATGTTCTGTGTATTGAACTACATCACCAATTTTAATTTCTTCTACAGACCTTCCTTTTCCAATTACAGTACCTATACATTCTCTTTTTATTGCCATTTCAGGTAAAATAAAACCTGATTTAGTCATTGTCTCTGCTTTCTTTTGTTTGATCAAAAGTTTCTTTCCTACTGGTATTACTTGTTGTGCCATCGTTGTTAGTTTTTTTTGTATTATTAAATTCTGGTTCATCCCAATAGCAGAAATGCCATTTGGTTTCTTTTTTGTTATTTATCATATTTGATCATAAGCCAATCCTGCTCCACCACGTACTGAACTCTCTTGTTCATTTTTCATATCAGTAAATGCTCCTTTATAAGATTGTCTAATCTGTTCAAATTTAGCAGCAGCATTAATCATAGAGTTCATATTACCGTCTCTACCGTGTTCAATAGGGGTTACCTCCATATACTTAGCTAATCTGTCTAACATAGCTTTAATACCTACGTAAGCCCTAAAGGTAGGTGTTTCATACATTTGCTTACACATATCTACAGCATATCTTATTTTACCATCTTCCGGCGATTCTTCAAGTCCTATCTCTTCTATAATTATATCTTCTTTCTCATGTTCAGGAAGATTAAAGAATGGATTTAAATCTGGATCTGGACAACTTAAATAAAATATATACTGATATACCTGCATGTAAGTATCAGGATAAGTATCCATTATTTTTTTAAGAAACGGTAAAGCATAGCAATGTTCAGAAGGTATAACTTTATTATTTTGTATATCAAATAATCTTACTATCATATGGTTGTGTTTTTATAATGCATCAATATAAGCTTTTACCGTAGCATAGCTATCAGTAACATATATAGGCATAAAATTTCCATTAACATATATCATTCTTACATTTATAATGCTGCCATCTTGTTGATATACTGGTCCAACAGCATCTAAGGAAAGAGGGTTTATTGCAATAAAAGATTCTGAACCCTGTACTATAAATAATGTAGGAGGGGATGTTGCAGGAGTTGTTGATGTTAAATAAACTTGTGTTAATTGTATTGATGCCATTAATTTTTATCTTTTAACCACATCATTAATGAAGATACTTCATCTTTTAAATATGGCAGTTCATATATTTTTACTTCTTCTAAGACCGGCTCACCATTCTCTACTTTTGTGATTGGATAACCATTACTATCTTCCCCTACTTTAACAAATTTAACATGTTGAATTGTTAACTTTCCTATCTTTAATTTAGGGTTGTGCTTTTTAATAATATACGCATAAATACTCAATTGTAAGTTATAATGCTTAAGATTACAATCATCTAAATGGTTTACAGGCTTGTATAATTTTTTAGTTATACCTTCCCAATTAGTAAACCCTTTATCTTTTATTTCTTTGTTTGTTTTGTAATCATGTATATTAATATACCCATCTACCACTTCAACTAAATCTGCTTGCCCACATAAAGACATTGATTTTAAATAAACCATATGTTCAGGATATACTCCTTCTTTAAGTTTTTGTTCTGGTGCTAATTTGATACCTTCTTTAGTTATTAAAGGTTTTATAATAGGTACTTCAACACCATTACGTTCAATAGTTTTAAAGTCTAGCATGTCTGCTTCTCTTTGGTTGTGATACCAATTTCCTAATTTAATAGCTCTTTCAGTTTCATTATCCCAAGCAGTAAGTATTTCTTTTTGCGTCATACCATGCCACTTAGATCTTTTGTTTTTAGAAGATTTTTTAGCTTGACCTTCTCTATCAAATTTAGGTTTAAACATTCCAATAAAGGATGTTACACTTGTCCAGTTTATTTTGTCTTTGTCATTACTTTCATACAAATGACCTTCTTCTTTAAATGTTATAGCCATAATTTTATTTCTATGTTGTTGTTATTGTATAATCAAACGCAGGAATGGAAAAAGAATTTATTATTGTACTAGCTTTTTCAGTTAATAAAGTAACTGCTTCTTCAGCGGTTATTTGACCTTCAGCTAATAATTCTCCTACTATTTCTTCTTTAGTTAATTTTTCCATTTTCTATTTGTTTAATTAATAATTCTTCTGTTTCTTCAGGCATAAGTGAATTCCAATATCCTTTAGGACATTCACTAGATAATGATCTTACTTTAAAAGCTAAACTACATCCGCAGTCAGAGCAACAAGGCTGAGTACCAGGGGCTAAGCAATCCGTTCCTTTTGCATCAAACAATGAACATTTAATACATACTTGAAATCTACTTGTAGCCACTGCTTCAACATGTTCTTTTTTAAACAGATTGTTTTTAATTCCTTCTGTAATTTTGTCAATGTTTTTAAAAGCATCAGTATATTTTTTCCAGGGCTTACTCATTCTTCTTACTTTTAAATTCTTCTTTTCTTAATTTAGCTTCCTCAAGTTTGTTAAGTGCATCAGACATTTCTTTTATATCTTTAATTATGTTTTCACTTTTTGCATAACCGTTATATGTCCTTTTAGCAATGTTACCTAACATGCTTTTGTTTTTCTTTATTGCTGTTTCAAGTTTACCTTTTCTTATTTCAAAAGTTCCTAAACCATCTACATTTATTCTAGGATAAGCAAGTTTAGATAATTTCTTTCTTAGTTTACTATAATAGAAACTTATAAAATCATCTACTACTTGTTGATGAACTCCTACTTCCTCAGCAATACCGTTTGTAAAATCTTTATGTTTCTTAGGATTCACTTCCTAAAATTTTATAGTCTAATAATACTAATCCATTAGATTGAACATTAATATCTTTATTTAAGTCTATGGTTTTTTTATTATTACCATTTTTCTTAATCAATCCTTTTTTCTCAGCTTTTGAAATTGCATTTCTAGCTGATTGAGCACTTTTAAAAATATTTAATTCAGTTAATAAAATACAAAATTTAGATATTTCTATTTTAGGGTTTTTAGCAAGTACAGCTAAGAAATCTAAATCAGAATTACTTATTAATGTTTTTGTAAAAAAACAATAAGTTAATATCTGATATTTTATTGAATCATTTATTTCCACTTTTAATTTAAAATCTACTTTGTTTACTATTGCCATATCTATAAGCTTAATATCATATCAACTAAGTTAGGGTCTGGATAACAATCAGATTTACCTCTTCTAACATTAGTATGTGTTAATAATCCTTTAACTTCTCCTAAGCAAGCACTAATTTGAAATCCAAATCCTTTTGTTGGACCATAAACTTGTATATATTTTTTAAGACCTACTCTAATATCAATCTCATCTCTTTCACCAACATAGCGTATCCACTTTTCAGTTGCTTTTATTTGCTCATCAGAATACTTGTGATAATTTAAATAACCTCTAAATGGTTCTTTTAGTTCTATTACTTGTTCTGGTTGACAGCGAGATCCCAAATAAGTTTTTAAATCTTCATCTAAATAACCCATAGAACAAATCTCTAAACCTACCGAATGTCTATTCATCCAACCGGATTGAGTTCTACCTAAATGGAATGCTTGACCTCCTTCAGGAAACGCTTGCACCATAACACCATTAAATTCATCATCACCGTTTCTATGGTTGATTCCACCTAAAACAAATTCAGTAGCTATCCTACCTCTTTTATCTCTACCCCAATGATCAATACATCTGTAAGGATTAGCATTACCTGCAGTGTGATGTAAAAAAATATATTCGTTTTTGATTGGACCTTTTATATATTCACCTTCTGGTAAATAATGCTTATGAATTAATTGATCATAATTAGTTGTAAAGTAGTTTGTAGATATATCAGTATCTTCATCTATACCTAAGTCTTCACTATATGGTTTGTTAAATAATAATACCCACATATCACTATCAACCATTCCTGTTACAGATAATCCATTTGATAGTTGGTATTTAATAACAGCTTTTTCTGTTAGTGGACCGAAGTGACCATCTGCTTCAATATTTAATTTATCTTGCAGATGTCTTACATTAACTTTCTTATCTCCTTTTTTGAGTAGCATAATATTGAGTTTAAGTTAATCAATATTCTTTGCTGCATTCTCCATAGCTTCTTTAAAAGCTTTTGCTTCTTCAGAGTCTGATGCTACGCCACCTTCTTTTTGGTCAGCATATTGCTGGGACATAAACATCTGAGCTTGCATACGTTCTGCTCTAGCTTTTTCTATATCAGCTAATAGCGTTTCATATTCAGCTTGAATTTTTAAATGCTGGATGTTGTCTTTGTAAAAAGCAGTGATTTCTTCTCTCCTAGCGTTAAGTTCTTCTTTGCTAAGATTTGGTTCCTTATCTTCTAAGTTGGTTTTTAACATTGTATAGTTTTTTAGTTAAACGTTATACAAATATATATAAATAGTTTAACTAAAAAAAGTTTAATGCCAATTTTTATTTTTTTGATTTAGCGCCAGAGCATTTCCAACGTTTACGAGATAAGTTATTCGGTGTGTTAGGATCATTTCTTTTTTTCTTAGACACTCTTTTTTTGATGCCCAAACTCCTAGCACAGTAGCTATCACCTTTGGAGGTGCCAGGTTTTACCCGTGGCCCTCCTCCTTTAGCTTTGCCTGCCTGACCGTAACTAACTTTTTTACCGCTAGCTGTTACTTTGACTTTTGCTTTTCCCTTTCTAGGTGTTGCCATTATAGTGCAGTATATACAGGTGCTCCTGCATCATCTATTGTTTGTTTGAATCTTGTACCATTTGGTGAAGTAAAGATTACTCCTTCAGATGCTGTTGTAAGATCAATTGCTCCGCTAACGGATCCTCCTGTAAGAGGTAAAAAATTTAAACCTGCATTAGTAAAAGTTTTAATACTACCCATAGTAACAAGTTCTGTCTCTACTTTTGGATGAGGCTTCATTCTTTCTTGAGCACCTGCGTATCTTGCTAGTGTAATATAATCATCTGTTCTAGGTGTTACTACTTTCTTTCTAGAAAGCATTCCCATCATGTCTTGTAATATTGTTCCCATTTTATTTTTTCTTTTTAATTGATCCGCCTTTTTTCTTAAATCCAGCTTGCATATTTTTGTAAGCCTTTGGGCTAACAGTACTATTCTTTTTTGACCTTGATGTTCCTGCTTTCTTACGAGCATTTATATTTGCGTATAATCCTTTACCTGCCATAATTAATCTTCTATACCTAAGTTAATACTCTCTGGATATTTAGTGTGCATTATATTGCGAAGATTAGCACACCTTTCGTATTCCTCTTCTCCAATATAAAAATCAATCATATTCTCCAACTCACTTAGTGCTGGCCCTAATTCAGGATCAAATGCTAATACTGCTTCTAAATCATTTCTGTACTTATCTTCTATCATCTCATCAAAGCTTATGGCCTTAATTAATAATCTATAAGAGTTGTCAAAAGCATCAGCTAATATTTCTTCTTGTAATTCTGCTTTTCTAATTTCCTTCATAGGATCAAAGCTTCCGTCACTTGCATCATTATTATCCATACAAATTATTTCTTTTATTAAAGTAGTACCAACTATCTCTATATGACAATATACAAAATTAATTATTTATTTAAAAGAAAAAATGCACATACATGAAAACAAGGGTAATTAAAAAAAAAATTTTCCTACCAAAAAAAATGGTGTGTGTTGCATAGGTGAGAGGTCCTATGCTTCTACTCCCCAGCAAATTTATGGCGCGAGGGTACCCCCTGTAAGTAATCGTCATTAACTTAATTTAATTCTTATTATTATGAGTGTATTCTTTAGAAAAGTAAACATTAACGCTGCAAGAAACAGCGCAACAGTAATTGTATCATCATCTGCTCTAAGCAACAAGGTGACAACACTGGCAGGGATGCCTGTGGCAACACGTAGCAACAGTGATATATCATTTGGCGTCTTAAGCCTTATGGACCCTGAAACTGGTGAGACTATGAGAGCTGACCATCCAACCATTGCTGCTATTAAGCAGACTCTTAATGTGGGTGATGAGATGGATGGATTCCAAATGACGGATAACTTCGTGATGGATATGGTAACCAAGGAACCAACAACTCTGAGATGGGTTGAGGCAGTATAGTATAATGGAGGAGGGTGTAACAACTCTCCTCTTATTGTTACTTGTTTGTTACTTGAGCTCATACTTTTAGACACAAACAAAGATAAATAACCGGTCATTCCTATCTATCTGCTCTTCAGCTGCTCCTTTCAGTCGCTTCTCTCTGCTCCCTAGCTAATAGTTGCAGTTACTCACCTAATTGTTTATTAAAAAGTAATTTATATTCAAGTGTGTGATACATTGTGAAGATGACCTCTCATATACCACATAACACCACTTATTACCACTCAAATAAATACTATCACCCTTATTATTATATATAGCTAACGCAAGTAATAATACAAGAGAGAATCTCATGACAATGACATAATAGTTTGTTGTCTCTCTCTCTATAGGAATAGTATCATATTACCCCAAATCTTAAAATTATCACATATGCAAATACCATACACTGAAGAGCAACTTAGACAACTAGAGAAGGATCAAGTAGATTCATTCTTAGATTTTATAGAACAGTATGACTATAGATATCAAACAGAATCATAAACTATTACATTAGCCTACCAATGGCGTGCTTAAATAATTGGGATCATAAACCACAATCACCACTAAAATTAAAACCACATGCAAAGAACAATCATTCTTAAACCACAATCCATTATGCAATACAAGTCTATGATAGGCGTAGTATTGTACAATGAAGATGACACACTAACATTTAGTACTGGTCATAAAGTATATCGTATCAAAGAAAAAGACTTAACGCATCCATTAAATGATCTAATAGAAAAGACGTTTAATCGTAATGATGAGCTTAAGCACTTGGCTATTGAACATGATATAATAGAAATTCAAGAAAGAGATAGTATAGAAACCTATCTATCATACGTAAAGACTTATAATTAAATCCACTTAAATAAACCATCATGAAAAAAACATTAAAGTACCTCGTCAAACTTCTATTCGTAATAATACTACCAGTAGTTGTATCAGTATCCAGTATCTATTTAGTTATAACCAATTGGGAACATACACCTGTTATGGTTATAGTTGCATTGGGTATACTTACATTTCTAACTCTATTCAATGCTTTCTTTTACAGTGCAGTATTAAGTAACACTGAGTTGTTACCTGCTATAACATTTGAAACCGGTCTAGTAATAGGTTTTTGTATCGCTTATGATAGAAATGCTATGAAACCAACAGTTCTAATTGCGGTACCTTTCTTAATTATAGAAATACAGCCAAGAAGAAAATAAAAAGTGCCACCACAGACACCCTAACAACACCAGTAATAATATACTATAATAATACTAGGTAGTTAGGCTAAGAAATTATGGTTAAGTAAGTGGTAACCAAAGACAGATTTGAGTGGTTAGTAATGGTCTAATACATTACACCACTCTATCTCGTCTTACTATTAATTTGTAAATCTAATTAAATGAAAACAAAAACTTATACAATAGCTCAAGACTCAATTAAAGACGTTTTAAGCACCTTGGTTGATGCAAAAGGTCTAGGAACAGAAAAGAATAGTAAACACATCACAGACTTATTAATATCGCTTCCTGAGCATTCTGTAAGTGCATTAATAACTCTTGTGTTAGCAAAGAAAGAACGTAAGCCATTCAAAATTGGTGATCATGTAACTTTTAAACCATCATCATACTCATCTCACTATGATAGAGATGTTATGATAGATAAAAAACTAATGACTGAAGACGGTTATGTCTATGGTATTGTTGATCAAGATGGTTCATGGAGTACTGATGGGGAATTTAATCCTTACTTCGGTACCATGAAGATACAAGTTTATGTATGGACTGATGATACTGTAGCTACTCAAGAAGAAACAGTTAGTACCTTTGATTTAAAAGCTATTGATAAATCAGATCTACCAAAGTTTAATGATAAAAGTCATTTAGAATTCTTTGAAGAGATCGTAGAAGATCCTAACCAAACTAACTTAGAAATTTAAACTTAAATATTATGGCAAAGATAAGCATGGAGCTATTAACGCGTGAGTATAAAGATTATTTAAAGATAAAGAAATCTATAGATAGGACACCTAATGGTAAAATGAACTACTTCGGTAAGAATATAAATATCAAATATCATTTTAATGATGATGTATTGGCTGAAGAAGAAGATCATAACCAGGCGCTGTTAATAATTATTAAAAAGCATCTTGATACAACAACCTGATAAATATAGGTTTGGGATTGTATCATGTGATATTATATTAGCTCCAGATATTACCATTCAAGCTAAAGCATTATATTCTGCTCTAGCATGTTATGCAAACAAAGAGAGAACTTGTTATCCTTCTATATCAACACTGTCCAATGACTTAAATGTTAGTGAAAGAACTATCAAAAGGTTGATTAAAGAACTAAAAACAAAGGATCTCATCAAGAGAATAGGTAGAAAATTGCTAATTAAATGAAACGTTAGCTATATATATGCTTATTAAATTATGTATTTAAGCAAATCATTTATCTATTAAACCAGTTGGGAATGTATTTTTAATTATTTTTGTTAGACTTACTAACATAATAAAATGATAATACAGTTACCCAATGGCAGAATAGTTGAGTGTTCTCTAGAACAATATTTATCTCTTACAGATCAAGAGGTAAATGATCTTAACGGCTTAAGTACTTCATATACCAAAGAAGTGGGTGATCCATTTTACAATAAGTTTTCAGGAAAGTCTCGTGTGGAAATAGATCCAGAGATAATAGACTCAGTTCAAGAATATGAACCAGGTCTTGATGAAATAGAAGCTTATGAAAAACTGGAAGACCCGTATTTTCACTCGGATGATGTCTAATAGATAGACACTCCAATCATTTATTAATTTCAAAAACAATTTATTATGCAAAGTAAAGTAAACATCCTTGCGGATGACATGGGAAATGTTGTACGCCAATCTAGCTCAAATCCAGAATTCGGTCATGTAAGACTGCAACAAACCAGAGTAACATTTGGTAATGGAGGTTGGGTTAAAAAATCAAACATCAGTACATTATTACACGGTAAACTAGAAGACCTAAAAGAATTAGGACTTGATACTATGGATTCATTACCAGGTAAAATTGTTATTAAAGAATCTTTAGAGCCATTTAGTAAAAATGACCCTGATAGAGACTACAAAAAAGCTGGCGAAACAGGCATCATATGTGCTGTTGACGGACAACCTATTTATAGGAAAACATTCTTTGTAGCAGATGCTACAGCAGAGGATGTCTTAATTGCACATAACAATGGTCAAGCCATTAAAGATGCAAATAGTTCTGAAACAAACAATGCAGTAGATAATAATACATCTGCAGCTGAAGCATTTGGCTTTGAAGATCCAGAGAAAGAATCAGATGACAATACAGAAGTTGTTGCTGAAGAAGTAGTAGAAGAAGAAGTTCTTGAAGAAGAAACTTTTGAACTATAACTAAAATTCTAAAGAATGCTTGAGGTTTCCCTATAGGGAATTAATTACTGATGGGTACATGCAGTAGCCTCTCTCATTTTTATATCTAACACTAATCTTTAAACTTATAAAACCACATGCCATATGCTATCTCAAGAACAAGTCACCCAATTACAACAAAAAGAAAGTCAGAACTTATTGTCTCAACGACTGCAACGTTACCACTATTATGGAATATTGGAAGAATACCAATTACACCCAGCCTCAATAATTAATTCGTTTGAATATAAAAAGTTAAATCCTTATCAGCATTTCTTATTTAAGAGAGTGCTACACGGCCTTAATGTTTATACTAAAGATGAAGTTGCTAAGTTACACTGGGATAAAAAGAGAAGAATATCTAAAGTCTGGAAAAGATCCCAAAGAGAAATCAATGCGTGGAAGCAAACTATAACTAATAAAAGGGTTAATGGATTCTTTGCAAGAACCTTTACAGGTCCTGCTATGGAGTTTATTATATCAGTTCCATGTGATGAGATATTAGAAGACTATCATAATAAGTTAACTTTTAAAGAGTTAAACATAGATTATGAAGACGTAATACTATTATTTATGTCTAAAGGTTTATTACCTAAAAATTATTTGACGTTAAAACCTAATAGTAATCAACAAGCTTTAAAAGCATGATTGAGCAAAAAAGAAAGCTATGTAACAATTGCAATACTGAGCAGTTCATTTGGAAAAATGATAAAGGCAGCCGGTATTGCAAAAGTTGCTGGTATAAAGCAAAGCAGACTACTAAACCGCTGGCTAGAAAGCGCATTAACCCTAAGTCTAAAAAGATGCAGGTGTTAGACTTAGCTTATTCAAAGCTAAGACGTAAGTTTATGGAAGAAAATCCTATGTGTGAGGCTGCATTACATTGTTGTAATGGAGGAGCAACTGATGTTCATCATAAAAAAGGACGCGGGCAATACCATTTAGTAGTTAGTACTTGGCTATCAGTATGTAGGCCATGTCATAATTATATAGAAGAACATCCTGATGAAGCAATTGAACTTGGTTACTCAGAAAAAAGAATTTAATTATGAAACAATATCAAAAAGATAAACTGCTAAAAATAGTGGTTTGGACAGCAATTCTAACAATAACGATAATTATATGGCAGCAAATATTAATACGTCTATTTCTAATAGAAGCATAATACAAAATGAAGCATTAGAAATAGCTAAAGCTAATAAAAGATGTGGTTTAGGTATATCTATGGGTGTAGGTAAAACAAGAATTGCAATACAGCACCTTCAGTATTCTTATAATCCTTTAATAGAGGCTTTAGTTGTTATACCCAAACATTCAGTAGCGCAAGCCTGGATAGATGAGTTAGAAAAGTTAAACTTGCAAGATTTAGTTAAACATATAACGTTTACTACATATTTATCATTAAAGAAACACAATCCAAATAACTATGATATAGTCTATTTAGATGAGTGTCACAGTTTATTAGAAAGTCATGAAGTATTCTTATCTAATTTTAAAGGTAAGATATTGGGATTAACAGGTACACCACCTAAAGATGATTTCTCTAGTAAAGCAATAATGGTAAATAAATATTGTCCTATCAAGTATAAATTTACTGTAGATCAAGCAACAGACTCAAACATCTTAAATAATTATAGAATAATAGTTCATCAGTTACAGCTATCCAAGCAACCAACCTTAAAGAAAACTAAAAAGAATGGTGGGTACTGGTATACTACTGAACTAAAAGATTACAATTATGTAAGCTCAAGAGTAGCAGAAGCACAATCACCTAAACAAAAACAGTTTGCTGCTATTATGAGGATGAGAGCACTGATGGAATATAATACTAAAGAACTATATGTTAAGTCATTAACTACTAAACTAAAGTCTAAATGTATTATATTTGCAAATACCCAAAAACAAGCAGATAAGTTATGCAAGCATAGTTATCACTCTGGAAATAAACTATCAGAAGATAATTTAGAGTTATTTTCAGATGGTAGAATAGACCAGTTGTCATGTGTCTTGCAATTATCAGAAGGTGTAAGTATACCTAATTTAAAAGAAGGTATTATTATGCATGCATACGGTAATGAAAGAAAGTCCTCACAGAGGATTGGAAGGCTTTTAAGGTTAAACCCTTCAGATACTGCAACATGTCATATACTATGCTATAGAGGCACACAGGATGAAGTCTGGGTAGATAAAGCTCTTAAAGACTTTGATGAAACAAAAATTAAATATTATAATCCTTTAAAAAATTAAAACTATGGAAACACTACTTGTAGTAATAGCAATCATTGCAGCAACATCTGTAATTGCAGGAACATTCGTCTATGGATATTACTTAGGCATTAAAGCAATAAAAACCGAACTTAATGAACTAACTGTTAGAGAAATGTTAGTTCATAAAAGAGAAAAGTTTAATTCTTTATAGCAATAAAAAAATGTGTAAACCAACCATCAAATGTAGTAGATGTGGAAAATTATTTTGTGGTGGATTTGACTATAGAATACATTTTGATATACATATGGAGGAGTGGTATAATACAGAAAATAAACAAGAATATATTAAAAAAACAACACAATGGGAAAAATGAAAGAATTATTTATAGCAAGACAAGAAGAGCTTGAGTATCAAGGATCACACGATGCAATGATACACAGCTTATCTAGAAAAGCAATAGAAGAATATATAAACGAAGGTGATACACCTTGTCCTAATTGTAACCAACCATCATTATTACGTAATGAAGTTAACGCTAAATGTCTAGAGTGTGCTCAAGAATTTACTTATGTTGGTTCAGCTCTAAGATTTTTATAATGTTAAGTTATGAATATGAGTACAACGGCACTCTATTAGAGATAGAATACACATATGATCCAGGAGAAGAAACTGTATGGACAGAATCTAACGGTGATCCTGGTACACCTGGTGTAGCAGCTTCAATAGAAATTTATACAATATGGGCTCTTCTTAAAGATAGAAATGGTAATAGTATAGATGTTAATGTTACAGACTTTATACACACTCACCATATAGAATCTAAAATACTTGAGACCCATGAATGAAAAAAGAATTAAGTGCATAAGCACCAGAACCTATATTTTTGTAGATGGGAAATGGATTAATGAAAGATCTAATATAGAATTAGATCCTCATGATCCAGATTACCGTGTACTGTGGAATATAAAACCAATATAATATGGCAAAGAAAGAAAAAAAGTTTAGACAGTATAGAAGTAACCAGGGTAGGTCTCCTGAAAAAATTGAAAAAGTATATAAAGGATGCTTTTGGGTATTATTAGGGGCTATGTTATTCGTAGTTGGTTATGCTGTATGCAATCTAGCATTTATTTATGAAAGATAATTTATTTATAAAAGCATCTATTAAAGATGGAGAATTACATTTTCCTATAAAAGCTGTAGGTACTAGGTTTAAGAAATTTTTAAATCAATTACCTGATGACTCTAGGTTAGAAATATTTATAGGAGTTGGAGGTGACAAAGGTAGTAACCCACAACTGGCTAGAATACACGCTATGATTAGAGAAATAGCACAAGAAATTGGCTACACGTTTGTAGAAGCCAAATTAGAAGTAAAAAGAGCCGCTGGATTATGCTTTGTAAGAGATAAACAAGAATATTGTAAGTCTTTTGCAGACTGTGATAAAGATGAGTTAAATCTTGCAATACAAGCATGTGTAGAAATAGGAAACTTTAATGGTATGAATCTAAGATAGTTATTTGACTATACTCATTTTAGCATTTATATCTTTAAGCTTTTCTGACACATCAGATCCTTTTTGGATCATTTTAGCAAGTTCTTCTAAATCTCCTTTAGTTGCTGAAGTTTCTGTCTTAACCTCTAAGTTTTGTTTTTGAGCCATATACTTAAATAGCTGGATCAAAGAAAACAAAGTGTATATATCAGACTCAAACTCATCTAAAGGTATTTGCTCTTGCTCTTCTAATGGTAATGTAGCTTGAGAAACAATTTTTTCAAACTTGGCAAAAATACCTGGCAATTCAGGACCTCTATCACTGTTTTCAATAATCATTTTATTAGTGATTCTTTCTAAACCATGTATATATGCAGGATTAATTTCTATACCTGTAATGTTCTTGGTAAAGTCATATGTAACTCGTGAGTGTAATTCTTGATCAGCCATAATAATTAATTTAATAACAAATATACTATAATTTACTAAAAAAATGGACATAGACATTAATTTATTAAGAGATAATTTAAATAGCAAACTGAAAGACAGTGGTTGGGACCGAATGCTTTCACCATATGTGAATGGTTTAAGTTTTGATTATATAATGAATAAACTACGTGACAGCGTAGAACAAGGATTACGTTTTACACCTAAGTTTAAAGATGTATTTAACGGATTTTATGAATGTCCTTATGATGACTTAAAAGTTGTTATAGTAGGACAGGATCCATATCCTCAATTGGGTGTAGCAGACGGAATTGCTTTTAGTTGTAGTATAAAAGGTAAAGCTGAAAAGTCTTTACAATATATACTTAAAGCACTTGAAGATGAAGATGGAAGTGTTGACTTAAGACGTTGGTCTAATCAGGGTGTGCTATTAATTAATACTGCATTTACTTGTGAAGTTAATAAAATAGGTTCACACTACGGTATATGGAAATCTTTTACAGAACATGTCTTTGAAAATATTAATAGACATAACCCAGATACAATATTTATATTGATGGGTAAGAAAGCAGAAGCATGGCAAACTTTGCTTCCTAACTGTAAAATAATTAAGTGTTCTCATCCTGCATCCGCTGCATATAGAGGAGGTGAATGGGATTGCAATGACGTATTTAATAAAACAAATACAATGTTAATTAAGCAAGATAAAACTTGTATAAACTGGTAATAATGGGTATATTTGTAACCCTACAATTCGTAACTAAATGATTGACACTCAAAAGATTAAACAAAAGGCTCAGATAGAGCATTTTAAGAATAAGTTTTACAGAGATCATGACATAAAACTATTTATTTTAACCCCAACAAATTGTAAATCTAGTTTAACTTTAACTAAGTATAAACAGATAACAATGCATTCTATTGTAGAAGATCACCCTAAATATGCAAAGTATAATTTTAAGACCAAATCAAAAGAACGTGATTTTATAGTATATATTCAAGTGATGAGTTTTTTAGCTAATAAAGACGGCTATTCTTTAACTGCTATTGGAAAATCAATATTTAGAAATCATGCTACTATTATTAATTCTTGTAAAATAGTTAATAATGGTATTGAAACTAAAAATAAAGACATTTGTAGAGTTCTTGAAAAAATACAAACTAAAATAAATACATATGTGGGAACTATTACAAAAGATATTAAAGGAAAAGATAACACCAAATCAGTGTCTGATCCTATTTGGGATGAAGCAAGGCGTTTCATCAACAGCTAGTAGCAAGCTAGATAAAGATATATTGGTTTCTAATGGGTTTTTAACATTTAATGAAAACAAATATAAATTGACACCATCCGCAAAAGCGTTTTGTGCTAAGCTTGATAATTATTTTATTAAAGCAAAAAAGAAAACTGATATCCAACTAATGGGTAAAGACTTTGCTGAACAAATAAATATATATAGAGAAACATTTCCTAATACCAGACTACCTAGCGGTAAACCTGCAAGAGTAAATGTAAAAATGTTATCAGAATCATTTAGATGGTTCTTTGAAACATATGATTATGAATGGCCTGATGTCATAAAAGCAACTAAAATGTATGTAAATGAGTACAGGGATGCGGACTATATGTATATGCAAACCAGTCAGTATTTTATATGTAAGCAAGACAAGCATAAAGTTAAGTCTTCTACTTTAGCTGACTATTGTGATATGATTAGAGATGGTATAGATACAGAAGAACAAACATTTAAAGAAAAAGTAGTATAAACAAATAGAACTTATGAAAACATCAGTATTTTGGGATTGGTATGACTTTGGAATAGTTCTAAAGATAAACGTATTAAACGGAAGAGGGGATTACGGCTTTGCATTAGACGTTCAATTTGCATGGCTTAATTTATGGATTATGTTCTATAAAAAGAAAGAAAATACAAGATGAATAAGAAAAAAGTTATAGAAATACTAGAAAATAAATATGGTTGGGAAGGTTTAGGTAAGTCTAATATATTGCTAGATGATACCATAGAAGCTACAAAAGAAGCGTTTTCTTTAAACATAGTTAGCCAACAACGTGAACTGTTAGAGGGTTTTGTTGATTGGTTTAATGCCAACGATAAAACACAAGCAATATTAAGCGAGCGAATAGAAGAGTATTTGAAAACCCTCTAATTGTGGCTAACGGTTTGGGTATGGTTAGATTTTTAACGGATTAAATAAATAAATTATGAGTATAGAAAAAGCAATATTAGAAGAATTAAATGAAATTAAAAAAGGCTTTAAAGATGCAGAAGATATGGATGGTTATGACCTTGCAAATGAAAAATTTCACTTACTTAATGCAATAGCGTTAGTTAAAAAATTAACTATACCCGTTGTTGTATTTAGCGAAGCGGAGTTAAAGGCTAAGTTAGAAGAACAATTAGAGGAAACAAGACAATGGTTAATAGGCGAGGACTTTGAAGGATTAGCGGAACGCCTTTAATTAAATACAACTTAAAAGTATATGGCAACTAGCCAACGAGAACCAAAGTAAATAAACAACAAATTAAATAACAGCAAATAGTACAAAAATAAGCCTAACAGCTATTAACTTTAGCCATTGTTAGGCACTTTTAAAATTATGGGATTAATAGGATATTTAGGGATAGTGATAATGGTAGGAGCAATTACGAGTGTGATAATACAAGAAAGAAATAAATAATTTTTATTGTGGCTAACGTACCGCAGATATGATTAGTTTTTTAATAGATAAACAATAAATTATGGAAAGAATATGGCATATAGGGGATACTCATACGTATCACAGTTTATTAACAATACCTGAAGGAATAGATATAGTCATATTTAGTGGTGACTGTTCTAATCCTAGAGCTCCTTATACAAATGAGCTTGAAGTTAGAGATTTTATACACTGGTTTAAAACACTACCCATAAAGTACAAGATATTTGTAGCTGGTAATCATGATTCA